>Ga0065711_1049718_pt1 | contig 11163 bp, 5 predicted proteins | sample Hoacrofraction12_FD_59098 | JGI IMG/M metagenome (GOLD analysis project Ga0065711, IMG submission 59098) | Hoatzin crop microbial communities from Cojedes, Venezuela - Epithelial fraction 12 v2 (version 2) | ecosystem: Host-associated > Birds > Digestive system > Esophagus > Crop | place... | reverse complement strand
GGGATGGAGGTGAGGCTGACCGGCCTGTAGTTCCCTGGGTCCTCCTTCTTGCCCTTTTTGAAGATTGGAGTGACATTGGCCTTTCTCCAGTCTTCGGGCACCTCTCCTGTTCTCCAGGAAGAAGACTGTTAATTAACTATGAATAAAATATTGAAATGATGAATAAAAAGATCGTTTATGTCAGGAACTAGAATATCTCTTTTTATTGTCATTCACACATGCTAGGAAGGGGGAAAGAAATCCACCTGAAAATGCCAGCTTTACACTAAATGGGATTACAGAAAACTTTCCCCAAGGGAGTGATTTCAATGGTCAGACCCTCCACTGAAATACGTGGAAGAGGTCTTTGCAAGGAGGTTGGACAGGAGCAGCAGGTGGCAAAGGCGTAGGCTATGTTAGGTGACTTGTCTAAGGTTTGCAGGGAAGGACAACAGACTCGAAGGCTGACTCCATACCTTTTAATTTTTCAAACTCTTCCCAGGTTGAAAACCTACTTCCCTTCCAATCTTGCTTCACTTTTCCCTGAAAACCTGTTTGGGTGTAAATATCTAAAGACTGCTCGAAATATAGCTGATTTTCCCTTTGAAGACATTTTGATGTTTGCTTTTCTTCCACTCCATGGATTTCTTCACTTTCTGTCCCTTCTCTTTACCTTCAATCAACAGGATGGAATAAATTAGCAGCCAGCATGTGAACCTCTGCTCTGATTAGTTACACCTAAATACTACTAAGCCTATTAAGTTTATTCTTAGAACTGTCCTGTGCTACCACCCCCAATATTTTTTCTGTTCAGTAGATTTCATTTCCTTTGTTCTTACTTAGCTTACTTGCAGCCAGAGCCTCTAGCAAGGAAGCCATTAGCTTGATGCTTATTAGCTGGCACTAGCAGCCTCTCGTTATTCGGGAGGCTTGGAGAATGTTTGCTCGCAGTCACATGGTGGGACAGCCATTTAATAACAGCCATCCTGTCTAATTCTGCCTTTCCCCTGGCTCCTCATATGGGTATCTAAGCTGAGTCAGTCAGCACTGCTGGGGGGTATTCTTATAACAGATGGAAAAAGCAAAGAAGATATTTTGTGACACTCTTTTGTCTGGAGACTGTTCCTCCTCCGGTGTGCCCATGAAGGGTCAAGGATGATGCGGGATGTGACTGTAGCACCTGTCACTGCAGAAGGAAAGGAGAAGCAATTGCCTCCCTTCCACCTGCCCCTGCTGTGTCAGGAGGTCCGTGATCCCCCTGATGCTGAGCACAAAACTCATCCTGTTATCTGCCACCATATGCTCCTCACCAAGGTCCTTGATTTGAGTATTCACATCATGGTGCCACTCCTTCCTGCTCTGGGATGTTAACCGTAATTGCCAGAGGGCTGGCAGATGGGTGTCCCAGTGCTGGGGAGAACGCACCTCTGGCTGGTGGGTTTCCCAACCGCCTCCTCCCACTGCCATGTGGGCTGGGGAGGGGGGTCCAGGGTGCCACTCCAACCCGTGGGGTGACAGATACCATCCTGTCACACAAGCTGGAGCATGAACCTTGGGTATCAGGCTTCCAGGAACCGCAGAGGTTAGGACATATACCAGCAGGTTACACAGATCTTCAAACCTCCAAGAACCTGCCCCACTTGTCAGTAGATCAGGCAGTGTTTTTCCTGGCGAGCAGGGAGGTCTGGTGATCTAGGGAACCCAGTAACCCTCCCCACACCCTCCCCCAAACCCCAAAGATGCAACTTCTGGCACTTGCCGGTCACCAGGTGCCTCCCTTCCCTTGGTGGCAAAACAGGAAATGAGTCAAGCAGGGAAACACACACTCGCATGAGAAATTGCCCTCTTAAGGCTTAAGAAGAGACTGCCTCGGAGGTGTTTGTTATTCCTGGGCAAGGAGGATGCATCTGGACACCGTTCCCTGAGGTGACATGGCTGTGGGCTGTCAGCGAAGGGTGGTGAGAGATGGAAAAAGGTGGTGTCTTCTGACACCTTGTTTACTCAAACCCTTCTGGCTCGTGATGATTCCTCTGAATCTATTTCTCAGTCATCTGGAATGAACGTCCACTGCCTAGGGTGCTCTGCACTTACCAGAGACCTGAAAGAGGGTGCCAGAGGTGCAGCTTTTCAATGAAAGCGTTGGCACCTTCTCTGGGAGGTGCCAGGATCTTTCTGGGAGACACCAGTCTCTCTCTGAGGAGGAACAACACAGCATCTTTTAAAGTCAGCTCTTCAGTGCATCAAACAGAGGGAGGCAGGAGCTCTGAGCTCTGGCTGGCACCACCTGAGTGTGCCCCTTGTACCGTGACTTGACTCTCCTGCAAGTGTTTCACAACTTCCCCGCTGCTGCTGGCCTCTGGCAAGGCAAGCTGTGTGCAGAGGGAAGAACAACACCTGCTCCAACCCCACCTCGGGATTGCCATGAAACTCAGTTCACAATCAATCAGCTTTGTAAATCCTACACTGTTGGGCTGAGGGACTGCTGCAGCCTCTGGAAGGGAAGAAGCAGCACATGCTTTGTGCCTGAGCAGGGCCCTGAGGGTGTCTAAGGGTTGCACTGCTGATGGAGCCAGAAAACTGTGTTTGCATCTGTTTTCAGAAATGCCCTTCCTCTCCCACCTTCGTGTCCTTCTGCTCTCAGAGAAGTCCAAGCATTTTGCCATGCCCCTGGCTCTACACCAGCCACTCTGCAGGATCCAAATCAAAGTGGGAGGCTGCTTGGTGTGCCTATTTATCATTTCACTCATGGTCGCACCCCACAGCTCCCAAGAAGGGAGGAAAAGGCAAAGTGTGGCTGTGTTTCCTGTGATACAGCTATTATCATCTCCCTATGACCTTGATCAGGAAGGCATAGGAAAGGAGGGGGAGCACAGCTGCAGGAAAATGAAATAAGCTTTTCTGCCTGGCAGACCTCATGCTGTTGCATCCACTGAAGGAGTAGGTGGTGAGGAACCAGCCCAGGTTCCCCTGCTGTTGGCAGCAGCCCACAGAGCCTCCTTGTGCTGCTTAAGGCAGTGCAGAGGGGGCTACTGTCCAAAATCACCTTTGCTGACTTACTCAGAAGATGCATCTGAGCATTAATGGCTCCCAGTGAGCATCACAAGAGCAGAGCAGCCCAACGGGAGGGCACTGTGCCCAGCCAGCATTGCATTAAAGCCCAGGAGGGTTCACTTTACTGCTGTATGCTCCTGTCCATTAAAGATATCTGCTACTCCGTGTCATGTAGGCAGGCTCAGTTCCAAATCCTCTTCCTCCCTCATTATGACTTTTCATCCATAAGTTTTGATGGGTTTGAATGATTTATTTTTTAATGGAACAGAGCCTTTTTTTTTCTCCTTTCTGCAAGTATAAAAAGTTTTTTAGTCATAGCCAGACTGGACTATTGCTTCAAAGAACATTTGTGGCTGAGATTTAGCTATTAGAAAAAACATAAGTGTTAGTGTCAACGTGTGTATGTGTGTTTGTATGTGTGTATATATACATATGTATAGATACATATACATGTGTGTGATATATACATATACTGTTATATGTGCATACCCAGTTAGAATCATAGAAAGTTTTGGGTCGGAAGGGACCCCTAGAGGTCATCTAGTCCAACCCCCCTGCAGCGAGCAGGGACACCGCTAACGAGATCAGGTTGCTTAGAGCCCTGTCCAACCTGCTCTTGAATGTTTCCAGGGATGGGGCCTCCACTACCTCTCTGGGCAACCCGTTCCAGTGTTTCAGTTCCCACAGAATGTTTTATTTTTGCAGTTATATTTAATATATATCTAATTATGTACGTATATATAAGCTTGTGTGTGTGTAAATAAATGAACACTTGCAAGGAGAAAGAGAGGGGCACATATGATGTAATGGAATGGCATCATACCCCTTTAAATAACTCATGGTCCCTGTTTCCCTCATGTCCTCTGACTTCTTCTGTATTAATAAGGCAATCATGGCCCAGTCTGGATCTGGCTCCCTGGCCTAATTTAGGGTGGGGCCAGTGAACACTTCCCCATGCAGGTCCCAGCCCCAGCAAGGCACTCTCTGCTATGGACAAAACTGCCCTGTTTGTGGGGCAAGGAAGAGAGATAACAGCTCCGCAGATGTGAACCACTGAAGTCTGGTTGATACCTTCCATGCTGGAAGGAGATGGAAATCCTGGTTACTAGCCCCCTTCCTGAGGTTTTGGGTTCAGTTAGTGATCTGAGGTCTGCAAGAGATAAAAGCACAGTAACTGTAAGTTGCAGTGTGCTCAAGCATTAGTATGTGATAAGTGTGTCCTGCATCCCATAACTTACATTCGTCTCCAGTACAGCACCTGGGATGCTCAGGAGAGGACTACCTATCTCTTCTTCAAGACACACCCTAATAAACTATCTGTACTGCACAAGCTAGAACCTTTCATGAGGGTTATAGAACCTTTCATGAGGGTAATACTTCAACCCAAGCCTGAAAACCAGAGCGCTTTCTACAAATGAAGACCTGCTTTAGGCTAGATTCCCATTCCCAAGTCCATATTCAGAGAAAATAAACAACTTGATTTCCGTCTGAGATGAGGTCAACACAAGACATTAGGCTGTTTTGTTGTTATTCCACTGCCTAAATGTGCATGTAGGACGTCACACTTAGATGTTTTTGTTTCTTATTTTTTTTAACAGATGGCAAGAAAGTCTAAAATGAAAAAAACAAATGCAAAGGGCTGCTTTAGTATTGGTCTTTCAAGTATTTAAGAGCATGAAAGGGCTGACAACCTGATGGAAGACACCCGCAGTATTTTGGGACAGAAGAGGGTAGAGAAAATAAGAGCAACATCTTGGGAAGGTGCAAGGCAGCTGCAGCTTGATATTTGTTCTGTGAGCCCATGAACTGAGCTGGAATGACTGGCAGCTTACAGCCATGCATGAAAGCAGCCACCTGAGTCTGGCTGTGGAGAAGCACAAGGGGGTGATCTCTGCTGAACGTGCTAAACCTGACCAGTATTTGAAGACCACTCATGCAGCCGAGTCTTTGAGCGTTAATGTGGGCTCAGAAAGCACTCTTGGTAATGGACTGCAGAATAAATGTTCCATAGCCCATTTTCCTTTCTAATGAAATGGGGTTAGTGCTAGTTCTTGTACTGGAAAAGCATGAGGACAGTGGAGACAATTCCTCTTAGGAGGAGTCAGCGTGAGTGGGAAACTTCTCCCTGAACTACAGGCAGGGCAGGGTTTCCAGCTTGTAACTGATAGACCGGAGTCCAGAGGAGGATGTTTATCCAGGAATTAGCATGTGTAAATCTCCTCAGCCCTTGTTTATTTGCCCTTTTTGCTCCAAGCCATGTATTTCTTCCTGCTTGTCTAACAGTCCAATTGCTAAAGCCTGGAGACTGCTGGGATCTGGCAGACGAGTCTTACACAGACATCTATGGCAGCAGTGGAAAGACCACAAGTGCCAAATGAATTTATGCCATGCAGGTACATATTTAGCCTGATCCCCTGCTTTTGTCGAGTAGAGAAGGTCAAACATCGGTGTGGATTTCAAAGGGAAATATTTTATTTGCGTGAATTCCAAAACTTTACTCAAACATAACTGCTTTCCTACAAAACCTCGTGATTTGCATGTTTGGTTTATCTGTGGGATCACTATGTGACAGCAGTGCAAGATCAGTTGTTGTTGCCTGGAAACATCTGTGGTGGGATTCACTTGAATTTTAAACATCTTAACCTGAGCCAATCACTCTGGGTTGCTTTCATGATTAAAGGATGGAATAAGGCATTTTCAGGAAGAATCTTCTTCCTTTCTTCAGAAGGAGATGAGGACAGCAGGTCCTAGACTCTGCTGTCTCTATTGTCCTTGATGTTTTGGATATTATTATGATATAGTGGATATTGTTGTTGGAGGTTGTATCTGCTGGCATGAGTACCATCCGTATTGTTGATGATTTTTCCTGTAATCAGGATTTCAAATCCTGCAAGCAGTTTCTGAAGTCTTCTGGTAAGTGCTCCAAGCAAAGTTCATCAAAATCCATGAGAAATTAAAGTTGATGATTAAGTATCTGCATAGAGAGGAAGGACACCTACAGAGAGCCAGGAGTGTATCATTAAGATGTGAAGTCCTCACCGTGGGAGGTTTTGGATACTCAAAGCTGACATGGGCTCAGGGGTGAACTGGATGATTTCACAGAAGTAGCATCTGTGAGGAGTTATTAAGCAGAAGGACAGCCCCTTTATTTCAGGAAGTACTATAGCTGTAAATTGTTGGAGGCTAGGAGAATATTTGGAGAATTATCACTACGTGCTTTGTCTATCCTTACAGTCTTTCCAAGGCATCTGCATTTAGAAATGGTATTGGCCATTTATGGAAACAAGATACTGGGCTGGATGGGTCTATGGTTTGAATTCATGCAGCCATTCTTATGTCCCTGACTACTAGCAGCAGATGGGCTTATGGAAAGGAAGGACAGGCTAGTGTTTTGATAAATAAGTCCCTGACAAATAGAGAGTCCATAAAGGGAGTGAGTTTAACACTAAGCAAGTTCATAAGAAGTGACGTGAGTACAATGTGGAACTGTTAACTTGTCGTGTGTTTTTATTTGTTTGGGTTTTTTTTGATTTGTCCAGTTATCAGCTTCACACATGAGTATTGCTTCCAAATGTTGGATATCTCCCAAAGCAAGAGGATCATACCTCTCCTTTGGGAGTGGGAATGATGGGTAAGGAGGGTAAAAGCATATCTTGAATAATCCCAAAATAATGGAAAATCATGAAGGTGGGGCTTACAGTATCTTATGGCACTTCAAGAAAGGCTGCACCATGAGCTCAGTGATCATTAGCCATCAGAAAGCCCACACATTATCCCCCTAAGGCTTCACCAGTTCCTCTGCTGGAAGTCCTTTGTCAGTCCTGAAAGCTCATCTGCTGGGGGTTTTTCCTGGCAGACTGTACAGTAGTAAAAATGCTCTTTAGACTTCTCAGCTAAGCAAGTTGGATGGGAGTGTGTGTGTAAGATGAATTCCTAGATGTGCTTCTCCAAGGCAGATGGTTGCTGATCAGCAAATGGTTACAGGTGCACTGCAGTTATCCCCTTGGGGCACTGGCACTTTGACTGAGAGACTAGGGAGCTCTTGCCCCTGCCTGCACGAAGGAGGATAATGCGGAAGGAGTAGGTATTTAGTCACGCTGTATCTTCTTATTAATAACTTTACTGTTTTGGTATGAGAACATGCAGAGATGGGATGGAGATATCATTTGTACAAGGTTCCTAAAACTCATCTGTCTTTTCACATTTATCCCCAAATGCTCTTCTTCCATTTTTAAACCCAAACAAGGAAGATTTCACTTCAAAAATTGGCTGTGGTTCAGCAGTCACTTCTGTTTAGGATGAATTGCTTTACATCCTGCAAACAGCTTGTGTTGCACAGTCCATATGCCTCAGATGCTCAGTTCAGATACTCTGTTTGACTTTCCCATCACCTTGCTCTGCAAAGCAAGTATATGTCTCAGAAGCAGCTCCATTTGTTCAGTAATGGAGCAGTACAGCAGGAACAATTGGGGTTAGTAATTGCAAATATTTCCCTTACTGGGCAGAAAGAACTGAGCTGCTATTTGTAATGACAGCCATGATCAAGGTACACCAAATTATATTTATATTCAACATACAATGCAGACACATTTGAAACAGACTTTGTATTCAATAGAGAAACCATCAATAAGTAGAGAGTTTGAGGATCAGTTTATTTTATCCAAATAGAGTAGATCTCATACTTTGTACCCTACCTATCTCTGTGGACTATAAAGCACACCAAAGGTGTCTAGCTCATTTGTAGTTATCTACCTTGTAGCCAGCTGAACTTAGACAGAATGCATCCCAGCCTTGTACCTAGCTGGTACAGTCACTTCTCATTCCCATATCCTGGAGGAGCTGACTTTCTACGTTATAATCTAAGAATGTGAGAAAGATGTTAGTACTTCATATTCCTCTTTGAATCTTTCAATCACCTTCATGGGCAGGGTGACCCAATCATTTAAGCTCTCTTTTAGCTGCATATCTCAACTGATAAGCAAATCAAATTTATAAAAAAATCTAATGGACTTCAAAATGTAGACCATCACTTTCTGGGGAAAATGACAAACACAGAGAGAGAAGCAAAACTCTAAACATTTCCCTGTCAAGAGCATTGGTAAAGAATAAGGCTTTCAGCATACCTCAATTTTTATGATGCGTGCATTGTATATGCTCATGTGTTTGCCAACTCAAATGGACACAGCTAGGCAACATTTCAATGGTTTTTCAAAGCTGGATTTCAGTCACATTTTGTTAAATGTGACTGTGACTACAGTAACGAGTTTTGACCTTTCTAAGAATATCTTGGATGTCAGTTTATGGCTCGTAATTTCAAGGTGACAGCAGGAAAAGAACCCAGATCTTATCGTTTACAAACGGCTTCAACATAAGCTAGAAATGGTTGTCATTAGGTGGTTTCAAGAAAGTTTCATGACATACATTAGGACCATGTTTATTCAATATACTAGAGGTTGAATTAACACACAAAACTAATGACCAATGAACAATAGAAACTCATTTTAATAGAAACTCATTCCAGATTCTGGATGGAAAGGCTCTGTCCTTGATGGACTTCTGTCCTTAACAAATCACAGAAATACTCCGATTGAATAGGTCATGTTTGACTACACTGTGAATCCAAATCTTTTTCCTGAGTCCTACCAAAATTCTGCCTTCAGATGACCCAGATGTTTCTGGAGACCTGGTCATTTGAGCAAGGGAACTAATGTTGTCTGATATGACTTATAGCCACAGGGGTCCTTGTTTTACGAGCAGCTACAGATGCTGGAGTATATTGGTGACAGCAGTTTCCTGGATCACCTACTTTTGGAAAGGATGTCATACTTGGATTCTTATTGACTTAATAGGAAATAATTATTTGAAGAAAGAGGAGGCAGGCTTGAGCTTTCTTTGGGAAATCATTTGTGTCAGCACTGTTTAGACACTGGTCCCAAAGTGTGGAAATTTGCCAGGAGAAAAGCAGTCTCAGTGAGCATGAGTAGGCCAGGCAAATTAATTTTATTGGGTAAGAAGATAGCCAACCTCCCCAGAAGCTATCTCAAAGGCATTTCCTCCAATTGTTTGGTCCTTTTCTTTAAGCATCACGCATTCTCACTTCCCCTCCTACGGGAGTGCTTGCTGGGAACCGTCCAAAGGCTGGAGGTATTTGTCATGGAAGTGGCACATAAAAGGCAGCGTGCCACAGTATCCACTGCATGTAACAGATCTCTCTTTCAAATACTTTGTAAACAGCTTTCCTTGGAGGCTTCCAGGTCAGTGAGGTTTTTTTGTTGTTTTTTCCAAGTATTTAGTATCTTAGAATCATAGAATCATAAAATGCTTTAGGTTGGAATGGACCTTTAGAGGTTGCCTAGCCCAGTCCCCCTGCAGTGAGCAGGGACAGCCTTGTCCATTTCCTTTTCCATGTCTCATGATGCTTCATAATACTTTGATATTTATTAGCCTTGTGTAACACATTTTGAGGGAAGAATTTAATAATTTCTGACTTCTTCTCCTTCCTCTCTGGGGGCATATCCTGCACATACACTGCTCTTCGTTGTTGTCTATAGTCCTGTTAGATTCCTGTCCAGATTCCACTCCTTGCTCAGCTCTGCTTCTGGTCAGAAGAGGATCACCTCCTTCTTTGTAAAACAATTTCAGCTGAGAATCAGGGCACTGTAGGACATAAGGTGAGAAAGAGTCCATGTGCTGCAAAACTCGATATTCAAACAGGCTGAGGATGTGTTTTCACAGTTATTGAGTGAAGCTAAGACACAAATTGGTAAATGGTATGATCCCACTGTTGAAAGACTGCCACAATCAGGGAAACAGACTTTATGTGTGCTCTTAGCCTTTCTTTCTTGTAGTGGCTTATGCTACAAATATCATGCTTGACAACACCATTGGACTGAAAATGCAGTACTCAGCTGTTACCATGACTCACCTGATGAAAATGAACTTATTCAGTAGAATTCAATACCTACTTGGATCCTTTGGACGTTTTTGAAATGTGGGAAGCATTTAATTTCCTTCCTCCTGACAGAAGCTACAGCTGTACCTGAACATTCAACTGAGGAAAAATAATCATATGTGGCAAAGCTCTGTTTGTCTGAACTGTTTCACGTGTCTATTTAAGAGCAAGATGAATTATGCCCTGCTTGTCTTCATTGACTATACAGATCTTGAGATGTCCAACAAGGATGAAGACATCAGGGAGCAACAAAGCAGGGCTTTTCCATTAGGGCAGAACAAGCAAGGAGAGGAGGACAACCACAATCCAGGCTGGGCTATGCTCTCACTAGACTTAAACAGAGCTCCTGGACCAGTGAGCAGAGGGTAGAGGTCCCAGGTGAGGCTGGCTGGTGAAATTCAGGCCTGTTAATGTATTCAGGGCCCCAGCAGAGGTGAACATTTTAGATATGCAATGTCCCCCACCCTATGTACCTTTTCATACTGGAAAATGATAGTAAATCTGAGACTAGAACCTCAATCTGTAGTTTATCAAGAAATCTCAGCTATCAGCTGTCAAGTATGATTTCCAGAAAGGGTCTTCGGTTTCCATTTTAATCCAAAAATTTAGTGGTCACTATGTTTATTAGTTACCTTGAAAAATGACACCACTCTAATGAATATGACTAAAAAAAAAATAACATGGGAACAGAGTTTCCTTTTCACTCAGTTAAATCTGTTTAGATCTGATAAGCACAAAACCACCAGTGAAATCCTAGGAGAGAGACAGTACGATGTTATATTGCTTACTCAGGCTAAGTCACAACTCTTACTGCATTTTTGCTTTCCAAGATATTATCCATTCTAAAGAAAGATGTTGATAAAACAGTGATATTATGGGGAATTTAGCACATTTAGCTTCTCAGGAGAAAATCAAGGGATAACATGGTTACAGTTTTTAAGTGCATGCAAATACCTGCAAATACATCACTCACAGAATCACAGAATCACAGAATCACAGAATAGTAGGGGTTGGAAGGGACCTCTGTGGGTCATCTAGTCCAACCCCCCTGCCGAAGCAGGGTCACCTACCGTAGGCTGCACAGGATCTTGTCCAGGCGGGTCTTGAATATCTCCAGAGAAGGAGACTCCACAACCTCCCTGGGCAGCCTGTTCCAGTGCTCCGTCACCCTCAGAGGGAAG
>Ga0065711_1049717_pt1 | contig 11163 bp, 9 predicted proteins | sample Hoacrofraction12_FD_59098 | JGI IMG/M metagenome (GOLD analysis project Ga0065711, IMG submission 59098) | Hoatzin crop microbial communities from Cojedes, Venezuela - Epithelial fraction 12 v2 (version 2) | ecosystem: Host-associated > Birds > Digestive system > Esophagus > Crop | place... | reverse complement strand
GGGGTGGGGGAGGAACACTTGGCAGCTCCAGCCCCCAGCCCAAGCCCAGGTTTTGCTGCTGTGAACATGGGAGGTCCAACCGGGTTCCCTCTCCTGCTCCTGCCACCACCCAGGCCCGGAGGAGCACCTGCTCACAGGGATGGAGCTTCAGGCCTCGCTGCCAGCAGCACCCGAGCACGAGGTCCAGCGCTGGGGTGACAGAGGCAGCGGCTGGTGGGGCAGGGAGAAGGTGGGACCTCAAAGCCTTCCATGGGTCTAAACAGACCACAAAACTGCTGGCAGGAAGGGAGGCACTTGTCGTTTCTGTACGGCTGACTAAACAGTTATTTTAGCTCAAAGTGGAAACTCCTTTTTCTCTGCAAGCATTTTAATGCTCTTTTCCCCAAATCGTGCTATACTAACAAGAACAGCAATACCAAATTTTTCTTTCTAGTCAAGCAATGAAGCCCCAGTTCAATCTCAGGTTGCTTAAGTCTTGTAGCTGCAGGATACTGCCTTTTACCCTCTTTTTCTTGCATGCAGCACCTGAAATAATCTGATCCTCAGCCACTCAGGTAGCTATAACCAAGCATTTATATTTTCTTTTTTCCTCTAGCATTGATTTAGCACCTGCCTGTACTGGCTCACCGAGCCCAAAGCAGTGCCAGCATCGGCAAAAGAATCAGACTGGACTACAGCAACATGAATCCCATCTGGCTTGAACAGAAATTTCCATGTCCACAGAAGACAAGTGTCTGCTCCCGCGTACGCTCGCTCACATCGGGTTCACACTAATGTGCCAGGCTCTCACCGACAGCGGCTCCGGAGACAACACAAGTTACCGCAGAGACAGCACCCTCGGAAGCAAAGGCCAGGCAGGGCAGGCGGCGGGGGAAGCCACCTCAGTTATCCCAGCCAAACCTATCCCCAAAGGCAAGGCCTTAACCTACGGGTGAGCTCACGTCTTGCAAATATTATGCTGCCAGAAGACAGGCGTAAAACCACAGAAACCAATTTACACCGTGACAAAAAAGTCCGGTATTACTGATGATACCAAAACCCCTGCCACGCACACATGAAGTATTCATCTTCACCTCCAGCTCCCCAGCAGCAGAAAAAACCTCAGCACACTCACAGCTACTGTGCAGAGCATGCCCAGGTATGCACAGACTTCTGGGTGAGCCATACCAAGACTAATTTGTTGAAGAGATTAAAATTAAGTATTTGTCATGTACTACAAATTTTTGACATTCTTTTTCTTACATCAGGACCATCATATTCAGGTGGGGGAGGCCGCCACATGGAAAGCCTGCCATAATCCAATCTATTACACTACAATTGAAGAGAAATTATTCTTTTTAACTTCATTGTAAGCTACCACAGCATTTTTCTGCAAGCCTTTCTTACTAGTGTACACAGAGATCCATGGCTTAAAAAAAATAAAGCCAAAGTTGTATGAAAACAATTTATTGACTCGATGCCGAATTGGCAGCTGCACAGATATAAATGAAATATTTAAGTGAAATTACATATGTCAAATGGCCCAAATTGGTACTTCTGTGAATGAAATGCCACGGGGCATATTTTAAGGATGAATATAGATTATGTAATTTACTTTTGTAAAATTACCTGAAACAACTATTTCCTTTATAACAACCTATTCTGAAGTATATAAAAAATTGTAAGGTATCAAAGACTACTGTAAGTTCATTCCTGAACACAGAATAATATGGCTAATTCTTAATACATTCAGTTTCTAAGCATAGCCTAGGGTGCAAAGCTTGGTCTCTCAGTTTTGCATAATGATCAATTAGCATTTTCTTTAGCCAAACTTGACATTTTTAATACTGAAGTCTGATTCTTCAAACAGAAAACCTACAGAACCAGGTGACACTACCCTTTTCAATGATCTCCCAGCAGGGCTGAAGAAGTTCCTATCCTGTTCATCAGCCACATTCAGCACAGTTTCAGATCCCACTTGCTATTCTCTACTCCTGTGGGACTCCTGTGTTTCCACCAAGAGCAAGTTAGACCTACCCAGTCACCATCCAGCCCAACACAGCCCTCCCCGTCCCAAAGAGCAGCACAATCAGCTCCCAGAGAAGCTGCAAGCCTGGAAACTCAAAACTCATGACACAGATATTCAAGGGAACTCAACTCAGCAGAGCTGCTCCGATAAGCACCATCTGTCACACCACACTGCCATTATCATTTCTTCCTTTTCTTTTGCTGGGCACAGGAAAAATGTAAAATGTGGAAGGGTGGAAAACTAGAACGAGTGGTGCTGGAGATGGTTGGGGAGCAAAGCCAGGTAGACGGGGCAGGAAGAAAACTGACAATAGAAGAGTAGCTTTCCTGTGCCCAGTTTGTCACCCAGCAGCCTCGTCTACCTTTTCAAAACCTGCCTGTTCCAGGCAATAGCTTGGCTTACCTCCAAACCGCAGCTCTCCAAAATGACGACGAGAATTTGAAACTGAGGAGTTTCTGAAAACAAATACCTTTTTACCCATACTCCAGAGGTGACTGGGATTAAAAGGCAACTTTTGAACTTAAAGGTCTGTTAGAGCCATCAAATGTCAAATTAGTTATCTGAACTTCAGCCAAATGTGTTGGTAGCCACTAAAGTTCTGAAAAATGTTGCCATCTGAAACCCACATGAATTTGTCTCAGGAAATTTATGACAGAACATTACTCCACAGCAACCAGGCATGACTAAGCTTGGGCATGGGCCTTATCAGACCGGCAGTTTACAGGCCATCGAGCCAGCCCAAGTCTTCACTTCCTCTGCTTCAGCTCAGCAGTGGGAAAGGAATACAGAAATTGTATTGATCTTGTTAAGACTTGTTGACACACAAAAAATTGGTATTTTTAGCTCCACTGTGGGGAGGGTGGGGACATTTGTTCTGGGTTACGGCTGGAAATTTTTAAACTGGATTAGAAACAGGAGGAACAGGCAATTTTAATCTGGAGCTGAAGTACCCGCACATGAAGCTAATCAAGAACAACTCCAAAACCTCATAAAGAAAAAGGAGAAATCCCATTTTCCTGGTATGTCTTAACTGGGAGTTGTCCCAGTAGAGAACAAAAATACGCTTCTCCAAAGCCTCTAAAAGTCACAGGCTGCAGAAACACCATAGGATCACAGTAAAATAGTCGTAGATAAGCAAGATGTTTCAATGGGATACTTCAATCAGCCTTCCTGTCTTTCTAATACATTTTATTTTGTGAATTATTTTCTTTTTAAATGAGCTTCTTTCAAAAGACAATTTCATCACACATTTATCTTTGCATTTTACATTTTTTTTCCCAATGGGACGTGGGTTAAAAACCCCTGCTTCCATGTAATGCTTCACAGATTTACATATAATAACATAAACAGTTTTTGGTTTTCAATCTTGCCAGCAGAACCTGCTCAAATGTATAAAAATGAGTTGGAAGGTTCAGTGACCCACCCACACTAACAGACTTCTAACACTGGTTCAAGTTTAGTACAATTGATTCAACATACCCTGCTGGTCATAAAGCTTTTAGCAGAATAAAGTAAAGAAATTAAGACATTCATGATTATAATCATCCCATAAAATGGGGATAAACGTGGAAAGTGTAGATGGGAAATTAAAGCCTGCCATCTCGTAGAAGTCAGTGAACAAAGTAATGAGCATAGGAAATTACAGGGTAGTGCCATGCATTTCTTTTCTGCTTTCCAGACTCTCAGAAGTCACACAATTAAATGCTTAACACAAAAGCCTAAGTTCTGTAGTCAAAAATCCACACATTGGTTGCATGTCCAAATGCAAACAAAATGGTTTCACTACAAAAGACCTCTCCTAGTGACTGCACAGTCCATAATTACGAAAGGCACTAAAGTTATTCACCATTAAAAATATATATAATTGCCTTTTCGCACCTTTTCAATATTTATAGCCAACAGTTGGAAGCTTGTGTTAAATCTGTTCTATCTATTTTCACACTCATTGCACAAACATTCACATCTTTTGTTGCAGAGTTCCCCAATTCCTAGGGGGGGTTCTTTCCTTTTTTTTTGGTAATGCTAAGAAGAGTCTCCAGTTGTTCTGAGACAGTCTGTTATTTGTCCCAGGTTTCCCATTAGCTATATGGAATAAGACTCGATATCCTACTAAATTAAAATCAATCTTGCACTAACAAATGTATCAGCTACTAAATACAGTGGACTTATTTTTAAACAACTACTTGTAGATGATTGGCAGCTTTTAAACAACAAAATTTGTTTTAAAAAAGAAATCAGGAACAAAGAACCAAACGGGGAAAATGAAGTGATAAACAAACGTCCTGGAGTAAACAGCCACAAAGTAACTCCCAGTTGGCACCAAGTTGTGATGACAGAAGCATTTTCAAGGACCTCAGCCTAGAGAACAACATCAGGTAGAGCAACCAGGGTGGCCAGGAAAAGGAGACCACAGTACATCAGGTAGAGTTGCCTACTAAAAATAGGGTTAGCAGTTAGCTGGGCTTAGAGGATTCCCCAAGAGCTGTCAGAGCAAGATTAACATCTGACAATTCTCAGGTACTTTTGCTGGTGGTGGGTTGTTTTTTTTTTGTTTGTTTTTGTTTTTGTTTTTTTTTATAGTTCTTGATTAGTCTACAGGTTTCAAAGCAGCAAGGGTTAATAATCGTGATACCAGTTCAAGCACGAGGTCTGTAGTCCAGATAATCTAGGCATAACTAAACCAGTCAAACAAATTGCTTTAAAGGAAGCACATCACTCCACACTTGGCTTAGATTAAATCTTCATACAAATTTTCCTCATAGTGGGCAAGTGCAATCTATTTTCTGGGAAAACTTCACTTCTGTAAAGCCTAGGCGATTGTACTCCAACATCACAGCCAAGTGGTAACCACAGCTACGCAGTATTCATTCTTCAAATCATCATTTAAACGACTGTGATCACTACAAAAATCCCAACGACATACACTTTGTAGTATACTGTTCTTTGTAGAGTGCTGTCCTGGTCTTGGCCTAGTTTCTAGTCCTTAGTTGCTGGCTGCGGGTTGAACCGCAACACGTACCAGATTTGTTAAACGGGGCTGGTATTCCAAACCACAAGAAAATAAGTCTCAGTGACATTAACGGGCTGTCTTTTGTCAACTGATCTGCAATAACTGCTCATGTGAACATTTTAAAGCTTTCCACTGCTAACAAGCTTTGCGAATTTAGTTACAGGCTAAGGTGGCAATGTAGTTTGGCTGATGAAGGGACAATCCAGTAAGCCACCTCTGTACAGTCACCGCTGGTCATCTGCCCGCATCTGAAGCTGTAACAGTTCCAGCTGCTCACATTTCATCTAACTTCTTGGCACTGCTGGCATTTTACCTTGCTAAAACCAGACCTTGGAATTAGCCTCCTTGTGCCAAGAAGCCGGGCAATCAATCACTGGAGGGGCTTTCAGCACTGTCCTGAGAGCCGGATGCCATCGCACTCAACCCTCTGTTTGGTGCATTTCTCACTGCCAAGCAAAAAACCCCAAACCCAAAACCAACCCAGAAACACAAACAGCACGGTCCGGTTGAGAAAAACTGGTTCCCAAGAACAATTCAGTCCCAACCCAGCCAGCAACACGGTTATTTCCAGAATCACCCAGAGCATCAGGGCCTTCTCCGCTTTGTAAACTGGGATCTTCTAGTGGCCCCCGATGCCAGGGGAGACCCCGATCACCCTCTCCAGAGGCAACTTGTTGCAAACGGCCACCACCGACCCGGGGTTCAGCTGGCGAGGAGATCTACGGCAAGGAGATCCACGGCAAGGAGCTCTGCGCCGAAGCTCGCTGGCTTATTACCATGACAACTCACATCCAGAAACAAAAGAAACCAGCACGCGCTGGAAACCGCGCTCTGCCAGAGCCTGCAGCAGAAATACCTCAGTAGTACTATAATCAACAGAAAATACAGTGAGTTATTTTCTACAGCCGGCCTACAACCATTTTATTTTGTTGGCTTACAACCAACCAAAGCAAAAACACAAAACAAACAAAACAAAATAAAGTTCATATGTCCAGCCATGGAGGCAACAGCGGGTATTAACTGAAGAAAAACTGCACCACTCCTTTTTTCTTTTGTCTTCATTGAAGAAAAATCACGTTACTCAGCTGCTTTACACTTATGAATCAAAAAAAGCAGGTAAAATAAAAGGGGGGGATGTTATACCACAACTGATTTCAAAGCTTTACACCCCAAAATACATCTTTTATATTCATTTGTTTAAACAAAGCATTAAGATTCACTTAGATACAATTTTTCCCCACATTCAAACATTCAAACATACATAGTTCAGCTTATACTTTAAACAAAAGCTTTGTAATTCGATTTCATATTTTAAAAGGAGATAGCAAAGAATCACGGTCATTTATTTCTTCTGAGCAGCTGAATTTACAGCAACATATTTCAGGACATTTCTTCCAACTGCAATGAATCTTACTCGAAGCAGCAATGGTAGGTCACATGAAAATTATTGCCAGACTATCAGGCAAATGATCATACTGAAGTACGTATTTGCATGTCAAATCAACCCTCACCCAAAAATTCAGCTCAAAAGCTTCTAGTGGTCACGTCCTCCCAGAGCTGATAGTACTGTGCAAATGAGGCGAACACCAGAAAAATGCTGCAGTACTTTTCTCAAAATAATCTCCAAGCCTAAAGTTATTTGTTAGCTCAGGTATTTCCTGAAACAGAGGGTGCATTTAATAATGCCAAATTTTTATCTTCTGTTTTGTTTGGGGTTTTTTTTTCCCTTCCTATGAGCAATGGTAGGATTCTGAAAGGGACCTGAAGATTTTTTTTTTTTTTTTTTTAAATGCTGCTTGGGGATGAATCAATTACCGTATCTCAGATGAGCTTACTGGAGACACTGCTCTGATCTGACTTCAGCAGATTTTTGCACTCTTAGGAGCAGAACACCAATCACTTAAGAAATTTTGAAGTCAAATGGGGAAACACCTATAAAGGTCAAGCATCTGCAGGGTTACAGTGGTGGTGCAGCAGGGCCCCTCTCAGGTCACCACCCTGCCACCCAAATGCAGCATTGAGTACCACCACAAAACAAGACAGAAAAACCAAACTGACAGCGTTCCCTTGCCAAACAGGCTGGACTTTCTCCTGGGCACTGGAAGACCATCTGATGCCTCCATGAGCCAAATCCCTTGCCAAAGCCACCTCCTCTCTAACCTGGGCTGGTGCTCTCACCCTCTCACGGTCCAAGCCCAACTACACTGAGAGAATCTGGAAACATCCTTCTCTCTAACATCCCCCATTAGCAGCTCTGTATGGCTCTTTCTCAGCACTTTGCAGTCCCTCTCATCTCATCACACCTGCTGAAGGCATCCATCAGATCTAAATCCGCTTCACGGTGTCAGACAAGCTCAAAAATGAGACCTAACACCTATATTCTTTGTTGAATCTCCAATTCTATGCCTTAGAACACTGCATTTGTACCCCAGGTTACCAAAATGTTCATACGGACAGGATTTTCACCCACTATTACACACACACACGAGATCCTGAAAAGGCTAGGAGCTGGAAATAAAACTGATCCACTGCTTACTCCACTACCTGACCTGGCTGGCTCTGTATGTTTCTTCATTCAGTGACTTTACCAACAACTGTAAAGAGACAGAAATACTACCAGCTATTTCTTTGTGGCTAGGGGATTCGTGGTTAGCACCACACGGCAACTCAACAGCAGTGACTGCTTACAGCTGATCTACAAACTGCCTACTCAACTAGAGCTTCATTTCTAATAACTGCTAATGAGATATCTAGCTGTCAGGCACAACCTATTTTTTAAATTTAAGTTCAAGAATGTCTCTCCATTTGTTACACTAGTTGCTTCCCCCCCACTGGCCCAACACACACAGACATTTCCAAGTCATTTACAAGGTGATGCAGCTGCCCAAGGACCAACAGCAGGTGTTGTGGGATGGAGAAACCAAACACATCAACACACAAAACCCCTGTCCACAGGACAGCAGCAGGCAGCCTCTCAGAATCTTAATCCAACCCACATTAAAGGGAAACAGGTTTTTCAGCCTCCATAGTCTCTCCTCAGCAGCACCATATGTCACATGCTTTGCTTGGTCTAAGTTAAAAAAGAATTAGAGTTACAACACTGAATTCCTCATGTATAATAAAACACCTACCCTTGGTTTCATAACAGAGTATTTTGGCCCAGATCTCAACCATCGCTATTTACAAACATTTAAACCAAGCCTCGATATGGAAAAGCTTACCAGTTGTTTTGCAGACTAATTTAGACTGAGCATATGACAGCCATCAGTTTACCAAATCTTAACAAGGTACTACTTATCAACTGATGAGCAAGTGACATTTACTCTTAAACACTGAAAGCATATCTTCACAGCAGCTTAAAATCCTGTGTTTGAACTCCAAAATCGGACATTAAAAGTATGCACATTCCTTGTTAGAGATTACTGCTTATCTCCCAAGTTAGTAAATCACCATGGAGTCTGACGACTCACTTTTTTCTTTTAACACTAGGAGCAGCTCCAAGCAGAGCTCAGCTACAGCAGGGCCCTCCCCAAAGCACTCCAACAGACAATAGGTGTGATCTCTCCCATGGGTGCCCCGCAGAAGCCCTGGCAATGCTATTAGAAACCAAACTCTAAACAGGTTTGAGCACCACGTCAGTATCTAAGCATTCCTAAGAGCATACTAAGAAATATGACCAACATTAATTACCTGCTTGCACAGACCTAAGATGTCCTAAAACATGAAAAAGAGACAAACACTTTTCCATTCCTTTTCCTGAGTCTGACACAAGAACATAGGACTGACAAACGTGACTTCAAACAGCAGCGAACATTTCCTGACGATACCGTGGCCTAAGACAGTGCTGGACGACACAAAACAGGAGACCCGTGCAGAGGCACTGCCAGCTCCTCCAGGAGCCAGGTGGAAGCCCGGAGGCTTATTCTAGGAGCATCTGGTGGGACTCGTGGTTGCCTAGTGCTCACCAGTGCTCCTGAGCTTTGGGCACAGAGGAAGAGGGATGATTAGTGACAGTGTGACTAAAAGCAGAGGACTCCTACAAAAGCTGGGCACGGTGACAGAGGCAAATCGGCTCTCAGGTTGCAGAGGGCCGGGAGGGCGAGGCACGAGGACACCACGCCTGTGGCGTCCGGCTCAAGAAACCGAGATGTAGGCAGCCTTGTTATTACCTTCGGCCTCTGCTGGTACCAGGAGAGCTAATTACTGCTTCTGCTCTCTGCTCTCCAGCCCCACTGGGAAGGGCTCATTAAGTCAGGAGCCTGGCATTACCCACAACAGTCTCCACACATTTAGACAGCACTTCTCTGCTGGTGAAATAAGCCACAGAAACCCTGGAGAGTGATGTGCAGAAGGTAGATCCACAGGGAATCAACTCAGGAGCAACAGAGCTGGATCGAAACTAGCTCTGTGGAAACCCAAGGTGTCTCTGCATCCGGCTCACTGCCCCCAGGCCTAGAAACATCGCTCAGGAGTTACTCACGCCAGCCCTGCATCGTCACAAGCTTTTGTCAGAGCATGCCTGCTGCCTCCACGCAGTGCTGCGTCTCAACTAGAGCGTCCGGCGGGACCTGACCTTGCTGGGAAGGATCACCGCAGCACGTGTAATCCAGATAACTACCGACAGGGAAGCCTGCGAGGGCTGAGACTTTCTCATTTTAAAACAACATCCTCAGTTACATTTCACACAGATCATGATTATTATTTCTAGTGTCCAACATATCAAAGGGTGGCTCGTCTGTCGGATTTTATCTATTTAATCTGCAAATGGTTAGTAGCCTGAGGCAAACCGTCTAGTTCAAGAAACAGTAGTCAGACTTCAAACTGTCATCTGCAGTGGGTGACACAACTACAGTGGTTTCGGGTTACAAAGCCATTGCCTCTACGTACAGGACCCATGCGCTTCTGCCAAGTGAAGTTCCTGACTAGTCACATTAGTTGCTCTGCCTTGCTGCCCTCACCAGCCTTTTTAACCCATTTCACCAGCTCCGCTTCTGCATAAAGATCTGAGGTTTTTTGCTCCTTCATGAACCTAGCAATTGCTGTAGACTTGCAAACATGTCTACCCATTTGTTTTTTCCTCATCCTTAATTCAAATAAATTAGTTCATTTCATTTCTGCTACATTCCCTTCTATATTTTCACTGATACTAGCATTTAGCCACAACAGGCAGACATATGGTTGATGACCAGCATAAAACTGAATTGGAGAGCTCAAAGCAGCTGCTACAGGGCAAACAGCCCTAAAAAAATTACCACAGGAGGAAAGAAATTGTCATCTCTTTCAGCAGTCTCAGATACTAGAAAAAGACTGAATGAATGCAGCAGTGGCCCCAAGGCGCCACACGTTTTATGGCCAGCCAAATCCTGCAAAACACAGTAAAAGTTCTACGTAGGTTCCAGCTGTACTTTTAACTAAAGCTTTTTGGCACTTGTGAAGGTATGGGAAGCAGCCAGGAGCTCAAGTACATCAGCTGGATATGTCTATGAAAACAACCAGCAATGCAATAGTTTTCTTGAAAATTTTGTATAGATTCCATGGCTGTTCTCAAATAGGGGATCCCACGGCTTCATTCGCTTCCTTCCTTTGAGTGCAGGACACCAAGACGATACTGCTTGTCCCTGATATTTATTCTTCCACAACTGAACTGACTAGAAACAAAGCAACATTTGGCTGCGGATCGCTGTCACAAGCGACATATTTCAGCTACCTGCAGTTCACGTCACACCTTCGCTCACTTCGGCCAAATCCTCATTGCTCATTTCTATTTAGTATGTACCGTGGTCCAAAACCTGCCTTGAAAAAGCAGAGAGTTTGGGGAAACTTGCACTCCCTAGTGTCCTGGCTCCCTCTGCTCAGCTGAAATTCTGCCCCGGAGAATCAGGAAGGCCTTTTTGCAGAGATTGCTTTAGGATCACAAGCTATGTACGGGCAGAGCGCATGTTCTGTGTGCTCTCTTCTGCCAGCTCTGCTGGTGTGGGTACTGCACGGATGAAAGACCACGCTGACAGACGGGGACGATCGCTCCTCAAGTTTCCACAGCAGGTTTTCCCAGGGTAGATTCTCCAATGTTACAGTCATGATTTAGCTGGCTCTGTAACAGTTGTCTCACCGAGACGTCAGCTCTGCTCTTTTTTTTTTTTTTTTT
>Ga0065711_1049716_pt1 | contig 11163 bp, 9 predicted proteins | sample Hoacrofraction12_FD_59098 | JGI IMG/M metagenome (GOLD analysis project Ga0065711, IMG submission 59098) | Hoatzin crop microbial communities from Cojedes, Venezuela - Epithelial fraction 12 v2 (version 2) | ecosystem: Host-associated > Birds > Digestive system > Esophagus > Crop | place... | reverse complement strand
CCCGGCCTCTGGCAGCATCAGCCCCCGTGAGCAGGGGCGGGCTCTGGGGTCCCCGGTGCTGGGGCTCTCAGCTGGAGCGGGACGGGGAGGGAGGGAGCGCGGGGGGAGGAGAGACGCTGCAGACAAACTGAGGCTGTTTTGCAGGCGCCAGGAGCGGGGAGATGAAAGGGAAGCTCCTGGGGGAAGCGGCTGTGCAGTTTGACCGGCTCCAGCAGCAGCAGCAGCAGCCCCGACGCCCCGTCCCGGCCAGCTCCGCCTCCTGCTTCCCCCTCTCCCCCCCCGCCCCGGGCTCCAGGCTGCCTCTCGGCCCACCCTTGGGGCGGGGGGAGGCGACGGGCTGGCACGGCCACAGCATCCTCACTCCCGTACCCGCGGGACCGTGGGCAGCATCCCCACCATGAAATGCCACCGCATAATTAGTCCGCGACAGCTGGTGCTGGTGACTTGGGGGGGGGGTGTGGGGTATGTTCGGTTTCTCCAGCCGCCCTGCTCCTACCCCGTCGGTGTAAATCAGGCGGGCACCCCTTCGGATCGCTGCCCGAATGATGCTCTGCATCCCCAGACAACCCCCAGCCCGTGTCCCTCACAGACTGCCCGCGGGGACAAAAAACTGGCGGGCAGCGGGGAGCACGTTTGTTCTCCAGGAGGGACAACCCCACAAGCGTTATTTCCCCCTCCTTTCATGATCGATTTGGTTAATAAGCCGTTTTCTAAAGAGAGGAGACTTTTTTTAACGAGCCACCGTTAGGCTGACGTGAGGAAGTCCTTTAAGAAAGGAAGGTTAGGCTCCCGATTTGCCTAGAAAGAAAACGGATTCAGAGCGCATTAAGTCTAAGTTTTACCCCGAAAGGAGGTGTGCGCCGAGGTGGTATTTGATGTGTCAGATGTTGGGAGATTTTTGTCTCGTCGCCTTCCTCCAGATGAGACCTGGAGCCAAGAGAAAGGCATTGTAATAATAGGCATTATTCATTTATCTCCCGACGCTAGGAAGGAATTAAAACGAGCTGAACATCAGAGCTTCCGAGGGATCAGGTCTGGCTGCCGACGTTTCGGTCTTTATGCTCCTCTGGAGTCTTTTGGACTCCGTTTCTGCAGCCGCTTTGGCAGCGGATCCCGCTCCCGGGCGACTTGCGGGGGGCAGCCTTCCCCGCAGCGCCCTCGGCCCCCCGGGGGGCTCCGCCTGCCCAGCACGGCGGGACGCGTAGCCTGGCCCCCGACGGGCGGGGAGGCTGGATGCGGGGAAGCACCGTTGCGCTATATTCGGTGCGGGAAACGGGCAGTCAGCGCAATCACGCGTTATAATTGTCCTCTGTGTCACCCGACAATGGTTCCTGTTTATCGCACCGGTGTCACCCACTCGTTAAGACAGTGAGCGCAGAATGAGCCGCGGTGATTGCGCAATGCGAGCGTCTGCGTTCCCACCCGCCCAGGGCTGCGCTCCCTCTCTCCGCGCAGGTATTGCTTTTACGATCAGATACTTGCTCTGTTTGGCAAGAGGCAGGGGGTGGTTGGGAGAGATCAGATGTCTTCCCGCTCAAAGCAGTTAACAGTTTTGCCCTTAAGGACTGAAAAAGACTTTTTTTTTTTTTTTTTTTCCGAGGTAATAACTTTTAAACTAATCACATGGGAACGCTTCGGGGAAGAAAAGCGCTGTTAGAGAGGTTACATTTACATGCGGAGAACTCGCGATCAAGAGGATCGGATGGAGACTTGCTTTTCGGAGACCATGCACGGACCCGCGCTGCGAAGGAGAGCGGGACCCCGACGGGGCCGGCTGCCGTCGGCAGTGGCGGGGGGGTTCCCGCACCCCAGAGAGTCTCGCTCTGTCCTGGAGACCAGGGCCGGACCCTGCTCCCCCCGAGGCTGGGGCAGCTTCCCAAGAGCGCAGGATCGGGCCCCGAGGAGCGAAACCCCGGGCACCTGCTGGCGCCGGGCCGCTCGCAGAGGGACACCCCAAACCCACCATCGGGAGAATAACGCGGGCAAAAATCTGGGTTTGGCTCCAGCCCAGTGCAGCGATGGGTGCCCGAAGCTCCCGCCCCGTCGGGGGGGCCGCGTACCCCGCCAGCGCGCCCCGAGGCCGGGCGGCAGAAACTGCCCCAGACTTCGCAGAACTCTTTTCTTTCCATATATATATTTATATTTAAGAGAAACGGGGGAAAAAAGGGAGGATCTATGACCTTAAAACTTTTTTTTTTTTTTTCCCGGGCTCCGTCTTTCCGTTTGCAAGCGGTTTCCATCGAACTTGCTGCAGCGAATTTTAATTATCGCACACACCTTCCTGCTTGTCTGGGTTATGAATACATCAAAATGATTCACCCCAGCGCGGAAAATAATGAGTGGAGAGTTACAAGCTAAAAACTCCTGCACTGATTTAGATTCGAGCACCCGATTACGCCCAGAGACTGCCTACGCGAACCCATCTCCCCGTATAAACAAGCAGCTGAGTTTATTTTTAAAAGTGCGTTTTACTTTTATTTGTCTATTTTCATACATATTCGTTTTCGACGCTTTGGCTGCTCCCCTCCACCAATCTCGGAAATATAGAGGGGGCGTGAGATGGGCAATATAATGAATTACCCTGCGCTCAGACGGAGCTCCTGTAAAAGTCCTATTATTTATGCAGTATATTCGCAATGTGGAGATACGTCCCATCATTGATGCAATTCTCGAATTACAATTATCTGTTGTCAGCTTTTTTTTTTTCCCACTTAGCTACCCATCTTTATTTTCCAAATCTATCCCCAGCCCCCTGCATGATCGCAGCTTCGCGATTGCGCCGTTTTGCCCCCCGCGGCTGCCCATCGCTTTTTGATTACCCGGGCTGATATCATAAACCAGTCAATAAACCGCCTTTGAGTTACAGGCTTAGGTTTGGTACGAATTGATTGTAAGAGTGCCCGACTCTGGGAGATCATCTGGCTGATTTCTTTACTTCTCAAACACCGTTTCTTTAAAGAAAATTTAAGTTCTCGTCAGTTGCACTTTTTTTTTCCCCAGAAAAAATACTGAAATGAGATTACGGAGGGTTTTATTTTTCCTTGGGAGAACGCAGGCGGGGGCCTGATCCACGCAGCACACCGACACAGCTGTTTCGGGGCCAGGTGCTGTCCGCCCGACGGCAGAGAGCGGAGATGCTCTCGGCGGGACTCAGCCCCGCGCCGCAGCGAGCAGCGGGTTCGGCGCAGCCCCCCGCGGGCGGCCGCAGCTCTCCCACGCGTGACGCCGCGCTGCAGCCCTCGGCCGGGCACGCTGGGTGTGAGCTCACAGCCGGCTGCTGCCAAAAAACCGCCGGGTTCCCCGCTGGAGAGAGCTAAAATCCTCAGCCCAACCCAGCCCGGTCCGGCTCGCTTCTCACCCGGGTCGAGGGACGCGAGTGGGGCGGGCAGCGAGCGCCGGGGCGAGCGCATTCCGCTCCGGATTCCAGCCAGCCCTCCAAGGTTACAGGGATTTTTTTTCTTCCCCTTTCCTTGATTTAATTACGTTCAGGGTTCTTTCACGGAGTTCGTAATTACTCTGATCGCATTTCGAGATGATATTAGCTCAGCAGAGACTGCCATCAGGAACGCAGGGGTGGGAAATTTATTGGGATGCTCCTAATTCCTCTGTAGATTTGTATCGGCTCCAAGTCTTTCTAAGCAGGGCAACTATTTTTATTGGTGTACATACGCGTATTTGCACGGAAAGTGGTAATAAGCAAAGCAAATAATACTTTAGAATGTAACACGTTGTGAGGATGTTCATTTAGCAAATGATGAAATTAAATTCATACAACACTTTTTTACAGCTTTATTTGGTACAGCCTCTCAGAAGTCAGAGACGAGAAGAATCTCTAACTCATCTGGTTTGAAGTCCTTCGGTCTGAGTTGGTGTAGCTTTCCCTCTGTCTATACATTTATTGCTGCTCATGTAAGGTAGTTAGAAATATTCCACACTGTCTTTTTTTCCATAATTTCCCTCTGGAAAATAACGTTTTTTCCAATGCAAGCACTATCTTTGCCTATGCACCTACAAAATACATTTTAAACAACTTCATTTATAGTCTCTAAGGTAAAAAAAAATTCTTTAAGTCTAACTCAAGGTGGCTGCTTGCAGAGATTGTGGGGAGGGAGCACTTTCAGGGAAGGTTTTCCGTCAGGGTACTGTATTCTGTTATATGGGGGTTTGCTTCATGTAACAGACTGACTCAGATTTTGTGTGCTTTCTATTAAAAGTCTGCGTTTTCTTCTGACTGCACAATCCCAACTTGTTCCACTGGAAAGTTCCTTGGATAGCAGCTCCCCACAGTGCCTCATTTGCAAAAATCTCAGTTACCCTACAGTCAAATCAAATTGTTTTTTCAACACTTGTTTTTTTTTATAGTGGTGCTAACAAGACCACTACGCTCAGAGATGCTCTTGGTATTTAAAGCTTTGGTTTTGTAGCTGGACCCCCATCCTGTCAGCGGCTTGGCATTGGTCAGCTTCCACAATTGAGCTACACAACAGTGTGGTTCAGAATATTTCAGGATGCAGGCAACCAGCTCAGTCTTGATTTCCTGAGCAGCAGTGACAACGGTGGAAAAACGTGGGAAACAGAGATTTGTACCAAGCAAAGAAATTTTTGCAATGTCAGGGTGTTTGACCATGATAATGGCGAGCTCTGGATATTTAAGGTTCGGTTAATAGAGGTTTTATTTCATTTGATTTACTCCAGATGGTTCTCAGCCACAACACAGAGACTTAGACAGCAACCAGAGCTCCAGAGTGCAGGAGTATCTGAGTAATGAATTTTCATTTGGCCCACAGCAGATAACAGCCTGGGCAACACTTGGATCTGTAGCAGTTTGGATTCCAGAGCCATACGCTGCACAGGGGGAGGAGGAGAGGGCGAGGGAGGGGGCTGCTGCTCTGTGCAGCACAGTGAGAGCCAGATCCACGTACGCCAAGAAAATAATCTTAAAATCATGTTAACAGTTTTCTACACTGCAGAGGGATAAATCTCGAACTAACAGCAATCAGAATAGTTTAGTCAGCCTTGGGCTGCAGTGCTAATATTGGCTCTGCTTCTCCATCATTATCGGTGTAGGTCCAACAAAGCCAACCTCGTTATGATCTAACTCCACTTCAATTACCACTGACCTAATCAGCCCAAGGTCTAACATGTTAACAAAGGCGTTGCATGATCCAAAATTCCCACCAGATCTACTGGAGCACGACCAATACTAGCTAAATTTGCAACACATCTCTGTGCTAGCACGGAGGACAACAGAAAGATAAAGTACCTTTTGTCTCCTTTGCAATTCCATTTGTGCTTTAAATCATACACTTTTTTCTGCATGTAAACATGTCATTCACAAGCATAAATTCAGTTTTCAGTTTTTAGTTTATTCAGTAAGATTTTGATTTCTTTGGGCATGTTTCAAATAGGTCAAGATTAAATATATACATGATTAGGGGAAAAGAAGGAAAATACATTGCTGTGAGTATCTACCAGTTAGTAATAAAGGAGGAACTGGTAGGAAATCTTGGAGATAATTGCTAATGGTACGATTAGAGTTATTATTGGTGTGGTAGAATTCAAAGATGATAATGCAAAAGGCAGATTATACTCAATAAATATGAAAGTTGCTGATGCCTTCTGGGAAACACTGGAAGCTTTTCTTCATTGCAACTTTTTATTGCAAGTGTAACATTGTTGTTTGTGATTATCCCTTTGCATTTCTTTACTAGCAAAAAGGTTAGCATGTAAAATCAGATTGGGAAGGGTGTGTGTATTTTCCTTCTGTGCATCAGTTTGCAGCAAAAGGCAAAGAGTTCTCTTTCAGGATGGTGAATGCCAAGAAAAGCAGCTTCTGCAGGCTACAAACAGCACAGAGCAAATCATGGGGCATAGGTGTCCTCAATTTACCTTCAGCATTCCCACTGGTGCTTGGATTCAAATGCAGAACATCACTGCAGGCATAGCTTGTGCTGCAGCGGCCAAAGGGTCCTAAAGAAATCAAAGGGCTCATTCTTGGTTTTGCATTCACCTTGGCATGGGAAGAAAAGCAGATTAGAATAAAGTAATAAATGTCCATATGGAAGAACGCTTGTAGAAAGTGATGTTTGCTGCCTGTTCCCTCAGATCATTGTTGGCGACTCCAGGAGGTTGTTGGAAACGGTCTATGACAGGAGCATGTTCTGCTCTGACCATCCTTGACTTCAGCATGGTCCTGTACGCAGAGGTGTGTGGTGGCTTTACAGCTGGCTTTCCTCAGCCTGGCTACATGCCCACAAGATGGGCAAGGGGGAAGGGGGAATGGGATGGCATGAGGAGCAGCAACCACACCTGGAAGGGCAGTTTCACCCTCTCTCCCTAGCGCTCGGGAACTCTTCCAAGCAGTCCATAGCCAGGGAGCAGGCTGTCTCCCCATTCACCTCTGTTGCCCCCACACTGGCTTTAAACATTGCCTCCAGCCCTGGGCTTGATTCAGCAGATGCTGGAGTGCTGCCCAGGTGTGAAAGGGGAGGTTGTGAGCTCCCATCTCGCCTCTTTGGTGCCTTCCCTCCTGCTCCCAAGAGAAGCATCTGCCCTGTTGGTCTGTTCTTGCCCTTGCTGCAGCCTCATGCTAGGTTGCTTTAACTTCCACTGAAGGGCTGCCTTCACAGTATGAGGAGCAGAAAGGTTTCTTCCAAGTCTTCAGATCCAATTCGACTTCTTTTCCCTCCAACAGTTTGTCTTCAGTCCTTCTAGTAGGCTATAGGCCAGCTCTTACGTAGCATATGAGTGGTGTAGGCTGTCCGCGGTTGGAGGCAGAGGGATGACACTAGCACTGAACCTACAGAGATCAGGGAAAGAACAGAATTTTCTAACTACCACAAAGTATGTGTCTCCATCAGAATGGCAAATCAACTCCTGTCTCCTCTTTTTTTTTTTTTAGGTAAATGTTTCCAACAACAATATAAAAAGGCAGGAGAAACATGAGATCATCCAGTGTTGGATTTAAGAGAGAGAGACACTCCTACTTGTGTGTATTCTTCTGCTAGCTCTGTGCAATCTTTAGGGAGAAGCATAAATACCGAGTAATTTTATTAACTGGCTCCTCTATGGGCTTGTCCAGGCCAAATCTGGATCTTGTAAAACAAACAAACAGCATCTTTCTTTTTTGAAATCAGGAATGTAAGAAAGTATAAACAGGGGGATATTAAGTTTTCCAATTAAAAGAATTATCTTATATAATTAAAATCCTCACCACCACCTCCCAAATTCTGTGGTGCCAGGAATGATAAAAGTATAGATGCAGAAGACGGTAACTTTTTCACTTCCACAATCCAAGTAAAATGAATGGCTTGGTACAAGAAAAAATTATCAGAAAAAGAAAAAAAAAGTGATGTTTGAAACTCTGTTTTGTTGAGTGCAGGTGTTAGTACTAGCGCAAGAAAAAATGTTTATGGTTTTTAGGCTGTTGATGTGCCACTGAGGTTTCTGGACTGGTGAAATGGAGATCTGAAAAAATCAGATCATCAGTTAAACAGGAAAAACATAACTGAGTTTAAAGGGGAATACCAGACATTGATAACAGTTTTTTCATCCCTAAAACTTACTCCAGATACCTAGGGTAATGTGTGTTTGGTACTTCTGGAGTGATGTCTTGAAAACAATTTTCCGGTCTCTGAAAATATTTGTTTCATCATCTATGTTCAAGATAGCTCATGAGTTAAAAGATGGATAGTGCCAGGGTTTCCATGGTTACCTCCAAACAAACACTCTTTAAATCCTCCAAATTCTATCTTCGTCAAACAATAACATACAAACTCCTGAGATCTGATCCCAAACATTTTTTTTTAAAGTGTGTGTGTACATCTCTCCCTATACATGTATTTATAGCCACTGCACAGAAGAGAATCTCTGCTGCTGAGATCTCAAATCATTCATAAAATTACAGTCTTAAATTAAAAGCTGGTTAACACAAAGAAAAGAGTATAAAAAAATTACTGTCTAAACTTAGTTTTACAATTCTGTGGCTGAAACAGAAACCAAGCTGTGGAGCTTCATTTCATTGAATGGCTTTTGAATCATATTTCCCACATCCAAAGCTAGATCTGTCCAGGTTAGCTGCAATTTGCATTTGAAGTCAAAGGAACTGCAATATCCAGTCAAATATACATTTCAATTTAAGTTAGTTGATTCAGTCTTGCCGCTTGTAAGTGCTTTGAGCCAGCAGAATTCTCCACGGAGTTTGTAGGAGTGGTATTTAACTTGCATCATGTGTGGCAAATTGCTCAGTGCAATTTAAGCAGTATTAACCTAAAGGGAAAAGAAAAGTCTGTCACTTAAATCTGGGCTGACTCCTTCGTACAACGTCGTAATTGGTAACTTTGCTTTCATCCTCCTCTCTTTTGTTTTGTCATGTTTGACAACGTACACATTTGAAAATTAATGGGTTAATCACCTGCATAATGGCTTTCTACTGAAAGCCAAAAGGATCTTCCTGGATTTTGTTTGCAAGTTTGAATAAGCATGTTCATTTGCACTGCTTGGAGAGCACCTTTATGAAGCAGGCTGGTTTCAGAAAGGAGAGCTACTTCTTTCTTCTTCAAATTTTGGAAATGCTGAAAACAAGTTTTCATCTGGGGTTTTGCATTTCTTTTAACAACAAAATCAGTTAGTACTCGTGTGTCTATTCACTTCATTGAGTCTGTTCTTAAAAAACAAGAATTTTTCATCACTTTAGTCATAGAAATGGATTCATACACAAAATTTAGCATGCTCTGTGCTTTTGAACTTGTTTTTGAAGTATCAAATATGACTTTCCAACACAATTTCTAAACATATTTTTATTAAAAAGTGAGATTAAAACATCTAAAAAGTTTTGGGAGAAAAACCCCAATCAAACACAAAACCTGGCATTTTAATGCTGTGAAAAGGGCCATTATCTTCACCAATATTTCATTTTGAAAATTTCCAAGTAGTTCAGTACACCATTTCTACAAAATCTGTAGCACATCGTGCTGACAGACAGGGCACAAGCTTCTGGAAACATCTAACTGTACCTCTTCAGGCTCTGTAGCTTATCACAACCGTTTGAATAATCACTCTTATACAAATACAGGAGTAATACGATACCCAGCCTTACACCCTCAAACCATAAAGTAAACTTGTTTTTCCACGAAGCAATTAGAAGGATACATTTAGACATATCCTTAAAATAAACAACATAAGCATATCTGAAAACATTATTTAATGTTGTAACTTGTGGGTTCTTAGAATGACAGTTTATAGTTACTGAAATACCAGAGAAAATATTGATCTAGATGTGCAGGGAACGTATATGGGAAAGTCAGGGTCATGACCGGACAGATGAAGGAATTTCTGTTCTAGCCCTGGTTTTGCACAATGACTCTCCTTCTCTGGTTTACAACCCAGGAGGGGATAAGTGTTCAGAATACAGGAAAACTCCCCAATATCTCTCATGCTTCAGGCCCTGGCACATTTATTTGGTTTTCTATATACCATCCCGAACTATAATTTCTTTTAATTAATTCATTAATATAAAAAAACTCCTGATGCCATATCTCTGTTATTAAGGAAACCACCCCATGATCTTATACTGTTTAATTCTGAGTTTTGCCCAGTTTACACCAGGAATCCGTCGCTGCCCTTACAGCCACACTAAGTCCCTGCTCAAAGCACCAGGAGTCCCTGAAAGCAGACGTGGCAGTAGCTGGGGATTGTGTCTGGGTCGTTCCTGCTTTATGAAAGGTCCTGTCCCGACTGCTGCGGGGTGTCGCCCTGGCCAGCAGCTTGAGCCGATAAGGACACCCGTCCCAGACACCTCTGGAGTTAAGAAAGCACAAGCCAGTTGTATTTTTCCAACGGCCTCTTAGCCAGAACGAATTTGGGGTCCAGCTCTGCAGCGGTCAGTGTCTTCTTTAGGAGGTATCGGGTGTTCACGCTGCAGACTTGGGGACTGGGTGTAAAAGCCCCGATCCTCATCTGAGCACAGGAACAGGAATAAACTGCTGCTGCGTACGGAGCTATTGCCCAGGGTCTGCAAACCACAAGGCACAACCCTTTCTGACGATATCAGCATCCTCCCTCGCTCCCGCCATCCCCTCGGTGAAGGTCATGTTCGCTGTTCAAAGAAACAAACACAAAGGGGCAAAATCTGCTTCGAAATGTAAAGATAAGCTTCAAAAAGGCAAAGAATCTCAGCCCATTTATTATACCTCTCTACCCAATGATGCAGCATTTCCACCCCCTTAAACCACTGTTTTTTCGCTTGCTTATTTGTCTTTTTTCAAGAATTTTCAGATGCCAGTGTAACCACAGTTTTCCTGTCAGAACTGCTACACTGAAACATCTTTCAGTGGATCCAGTGTACTCTGTAGTTTCTGGAGTTTATAACACAACCATAAAAAATTGCTCAAGGCTGAATCTTGGCATATTAAGTGTCATCACAGAGGTAATTGCTTTTCTTTAAACACTTAGGAAAAAAGAAAAAAACAACCAACATCTGAAGTTGCCAAAAGGCTATCATGTCCAAACACCTACACTTCCACGGAAGGTTTTCTTGGCTTTTATTCTAGTCTTTCTTTGCATTTTTTTTTTCCTCTCAGCTGCTTTTGCAATTGAATGTATGCATCAGAAAACAAGGGAGGTTATTAACCCACAAAAATGTGTCCAGTTAACAAAATGTTAGGAAACAAAATGTCTGGGACAACTTGTCCTTATTACACCCTTTTCTAACAGTCTCTTGGCTGTTAGAGGAACGAGTAAAGCATGGGACTGAGGTTTGAATACAGCTCTTTTATTAATCCATTGTCAGCTCTGACAACAGAGATACTCTAATTTAGTTTATTTCTTTAGTCCTTCAAACTTTGTTACATGCCAGTAAATTCAGGTTTACAGATTATGTCCTGAAATAAAATGAGGACGGGGCCACACGGATTTTCGGGAGTAATTTGTTGTCTCTCTCTCACAGAAATCTGCAAAAATTAGAGGATAAGTCACTCCTGAAAATTGCTCTGGGTTCCTAACTCCGAAAAACCCTTTTCTAGCACTATCAGCTAGTCTGATGGAACCTGACTTTCAATTTGCACGATTTGTAAAAAAATATCTTCAATTCAAAGAGTTGCTTTGGCTATTTGGAGCTGAAATCAGAGGATTGTTAATTAATAAAACACCCTAAAACAAGCACAC
>Ga0065711_1012370_pt1 | contig 11163 bp, 15 predicted proteins | sample Hoacrofraction12_FD_59098 | JGI IMG/M metagenome (GOLD analysis project Ga0065711, IMG submission 59098) | Hoatzin crop microbial communities from Cojedes, Venezuela - Epithelial fraction 12 v2 (version 2) | ecosystem: Host-associated > Birds > Digestive system > Esophagus > Crop | place... | reverse complement strand
GTGGGCGCTCTGCCCCGGCGCTGGGGCCTCCCGCCCCGGGAATGCCGTAGCAGGGCCGGGCTCCCCCCCGCAGCCGGGCCGCTGCCGTGCAGGGCCGGGGGGAACGCGGGGCGGGGGGCTTCCACCCTGCCCAGGGTGCCCCGGAGCCGGCGGCCGTGTTTGCTCCCGGGCAGCCTGGCAGGCGGCAGACTCCCCCCGCAGCCCGGGTTACTCATTAATTCCCGTCTCCGGTGGCCGCCCGCCCCTGTGGCTGTCCTTGTCCTGCGCTGCTCTGCTCCCGCAGCTGACCGGCGGCCTGGGCCCCCCGCTCCTGTTGCTCGGCCCTGCGGGTCCCACCACTGTGCCCCTGCGGCTGCTGGACGGAGCCCAGAGCAGCGGGCTGAGCTGGGCGTGCTGGGAGATAGCTCTGCTCGAGGGGAGGCAGCGAAGGGGGGCTGCAAGCACACAGCCGGGAAGCTTGGCGTCCGCCTTGGCGGTGCCTCGGGGGTCTTCAGCTTGGTGTCCGCCTTGGCGGTGCCTCGGGGGTCTTCTGTCTCGGCGTGCAGCGCTCCCGAGAGGGCTCGTCCGCCGGAGAGGCTCTGCCTCTGCGCCGCTTCCCTGAGGCTCTGTTTCGAGCTGTTTGGCTTTCGAGGAGCGGCCGCTGTTCCGGGCGGTGACGCTGGATGCCTGATCGGTTCTGCGCGTTTCCAGCTGCGGCAGCTGCCCGCGCTCCCACTGTCAGGGGTTGAGACAATTTTTTCTGTTTCTTTAAGAGTTCCCCCCCCCAATGGTATTGCATAAAAAATCAGCGTGAGCAGCAGGAGTGATGAAACTGTGCTTGAAGCTCGGCCAGGGAACAAACTGAACAGGAGGCGGTGGCCGATGTGGTGTTGGTGCCTCAGACCGGTCTCTTCACAGCACAGCATTTCAGGGGTTAAAACTCAGAGAGAAGGGGGAAGTCAGCACTGCTGACTCAGTGGGTGCTTTGTGTTTGTGCAGAAAAGCTTGGCTGGGGAGCTGAAGTTCCTGTGTGATTTTTGCCATATGGTCTCTCTTCTCTGAAAGCAGCAAATAACTGAAGTACTTAAATGGCACTTGTGGTAATTACGCCCTGGAAGACAGAGAATGAGAACGACTTTCCCAGCTGTATTCATGTGCTCTGAGTAGCAGAATAGAAACGAACAATTAACGCTGCGCAGCGTAATGAGCCTGCCAGGGTTATCATCTCTGTTTGTCTCTGGTGCAGAGTTAATGAATGTCTCGAGCGAGGAGGAGAAAAGCAAATGGTGTTTGTGGTCAGGGCGTGCGCACCTGGCAGAACCCACAGGGCTCTCGTGCCCGCGGGGTGCGGGTTTGTCCCCGCGGGGCTGAGGACAGCTCTGCTGCCGGGGCTGGCTCCTTGCCTGCGGGGCTCAGGTCTGGAAGGAGGGATGGCTTGGGGAGGTGTTGGCTTTGGGTGGGTGGTCTGCCTTCCCGTCACTCCTGCAGAGGAGTCCTTGTCCTGCACAGTCTGGAAGGGCTCTTGTGAAAACATGATCAATACATTTCGCATCAAACTCAGCACAGCTTAATGTGCTAAAGTGTCGCTTTAAGGATTGTGGGGCCGGGCAGCTTGGGCTCGGAGAGCCTCTCTGCCCCCTGGGCCACGCATGCTCTCTGTGCCCGTGTTCTGCAAACCCATGTGTCCACCGATTCGGGCAGAACACTTCACATTCCTCCCTTGTATGTAAGCCCTGACTGCTGTAAAAATAATCTTAACGTTTTGGAACACCTTGGTTTAGGTCCCTTTGCTGAAAATCTCCAACATACGTAGCCCGCTGAAAAAAACTCCTGTGGTAGGTTGAATCTGAAGAATCAGAAGAGAGAAGCAAATCAAGTTTGTCGTGCAAAACCTCTGACTAATTTCAGAGCAGAATTGAGGAACGTGATCTCTGAAGTCATCCCTTTGGCCATAGGCAGCGCTGGGATGTGAGTGATGGAAAGAGGGCCCCGTGCCAGAGCTAGAACCCCACGCAGTGGCGCTGGTGGCTGAGGGCGTTTGGGAAGGTGCCGCTCCACAGCTGCCCTACGCCGAGCTGCGCGCGTCGCACAGCCAAGCTGATTTACGTGGACAGAGCAGAGGAACACTTGCTTTTCCAGTCGCCAGGCACTTGTAGTTCAGCTTCTTCATTAGCACCTTTGCTCTGGTCTGGCTTTGCTTGCGGTCAAATGCACGAACTCTTCCTCCTGAGGTCTTTCAGTGTGCGCAGCACTGAGATGGACTTCTCGGGCAGGTTGCTTTCGAGCCTCCAGAAGTGCTGCAGCAACATCCTGAACTGCAGTTTGGATGAAGGGGGCTGTTCGGAGGAGGGCAGGCAGTCGCTGCGATGCTCGGGAGCCTCCTCCCTCTCACCCACCGCGGCAGCAGGGCAGCGGCGCAGCCCGCCGTGGGGCTGACGAGAGCGAGCGGAGTTTTGCTGTGGTTTCTGTGCCAGCAATCAGAGGAAAAGACTTGGTTTTCCCTTCTCAGCTATCGTGACAGGTCTCTGTGATCCCGTCTGGACGGGACGGTGCAACGCAGACGTTCCCTGTCCTCTGCCAGCACAGGCAGCAGCTGGTTTTCTTACAGCAGTGGTGAAAAAAAACAAACCACAAGGGTACGCAGAAGCACGGAGGACCGTGTAAGAGGTGACGTGTGAGTTTTAAGCATAGCCTGTTCTTGGTATTCCCTTCGTGCCTGTCCCGGCTCCTCGCTCGCTTGCTGGGGGCACGGTTGTCTGTAAGGCAGGCAGCAGGATCTGGGGGTCCCGCCAGCTCGGACCATCGCGAGCCGAGCTGCGGTGCCGGTGGTGAGCGATGCAGAGTGGGCAGCGAGCTGCTGGTGCTGGCAGTGCCCGCCGCGGGGCCGCTGGCTCGTGCGGTGGGGATGGGATGGCTCTTGGAGCAGCGCAGCTCGCTGCCTGCGCTCCGGTGTCGGGGAGCGGGGAAGGGACGGCGCGTTGGACTGGGCACTGCTTCAAACCGAGTGTTTCATCCCAACGAGAGTACGCAACCCAAATGCTCATCCGGGCTTTCCGCATCGCACGGTTGGGTGTTGAAGCTGCTGTATAAGCAGGGCTTTCGGGGAGCAGAGCAGTCCCCTGGGGTGGAGTTTTTCTGACTAAATACGCTGTTAGCTCAGCTTTGCTGTTAGCTCAGCTTTACGAGTTGGAAGGAGCCCATTTATGGCCTCGGGCCGTGCCTGTTGACAGCCGGGTGTCCGCTTTCCCAAGCGCTGGCCGTGTAACAGTCGGAGGAACGTGACCCAGGCGTGGAAGCTCTTGCCTGCCTGAACTGTGCTCCTGGTACTCGGTACGTGGGCTGCAGTTCTAGGAAGCGCCGTCCTCGCCGCTGTGAACCTCCCAGGAATTTAACGCTCGGCTCGCAGATCGGCCGCCTGCCTGCCCTGTGCTGGGTTTGATCCCCGCTTGGGTCTAGGGAAGCAACTCGGATTCAAAATCTTTTAGTGAAAAGGTTTCCAGCGTTTTGGGAGCTCGTTAGCAGAACTTTCTTGAAACCTGATATCCAGCTACATTATTTCATAGCCATGCTTCAAAATAAAGCGGGTTTAATGTTCCCGGACAGATGTTAATGGGGTCTGGTTTCCCTGCACCTGTGTGTTTGTAGTTAAGGTTTTTTCGGGGCGTACACAAGGAGCAGTCGCCTTTCCCTCTTGCTGGAGTGGAGCAGGAAGGGCCTGATCCAGAGAGGAAGTTTGCAGGCTGCCTCCTAGGGGAAGAAAACACTGATTTTCGGTACTTTCTGGGTTAAGGCTGCAGTCTTGTTTGGAGGGATCCCTTTTCTGCCTGTGGTTTTTGAGCTTTTTCCAGTGCAGTTCCTGTATAAAGAACGGTCTGTTCAGTCCAGTGGTATTCCTAGAAATCCGTGCCTGGAGCCAAGCTCCCGTGGAGCTGGCTGGGATGTGCTGGAGCTGCCTTGTTCCGTGCAGGGCAGGGAGAGCCGGCTGTGGTCTGGGAAACCCTGAAAACAGCCGGGCGTTAGCAGCTCGCTGCCTTGGGGCCTGTTGACAGGCGTAGGTGACCGTAACCACGCTGGGCAGCCAGCACCTGGCGTGGAAAGCGAGTTCCTGCTGGGCAGCGTTCAGTGATGGAGGGGCAGGCGCTGCTGCCTCCGGCTACCTGGTGTGTACGCCGGTGGCTGCCCGTGGCTCTCAGGCCCTGACAGCTGAGAAAACCCAGCTGTGTTTGAGCAGAAATTTAACTTAGTGTGTTGAGTTTGGGTGGCGGTGTGACCTGGACTGAGGCAGAAGGGATTTATTGCTTGCAGCATCAGTCTGGGCTCTGGAGTCCTGTGTTCTCGCTGTGCAGCACTTGGGGACCTGGCGCTTTGTACTGTTTTTGGCAGATGTACTGTTAATGGTACCTGGCTGCCTTGCCAGGTAGCACAAAACGGGCAGAGTAAATGCTGAGTAACAGGTGTCGCTTGAAGGGTGACTCCTGCTGTTGCTTTACGCACCTGGCTGCGTAGGTGGCCCAGCCGTACTGCGGCATCACGGTGCTGAAACCTGACCGTGTGCTGGTCTCCCCGCAGGTACCAGGATTATTTACGATCGTAAGTTTTTGATGGAGTGCCGCAATTCTCCGGTTGCCAAAACACCACCTTCTGACCTTCCGGACATTCCAGGTGTCACGAGCCCAAATGTGGAGGAGCTGAAGATTGAGAACAACCATGTCCAAAACTGTGATGAGAAAGCGAGCGCAGGTGAGTGCGTGCCAAAACCCAGCCCAGTGCGCTGCTGGTTCCTGGAAATGCCAGAGTTCACCGATGGCGTGGAGCCCGGAGACCCCTGCAAGCTGGGGTCAGTACTCTGAGGACTTCTTGCAAAACGAGAGTGTGCTTGATGTCACTGGGTAATTAGGTTCCCGTGGTTATTAGGTTCTGCTGTGGTCCCCAGTAATGTGACTTTTTTCAGTTAATTAAGTGTAATCTGTTATAATCACTTGATTCTCATTAATTTAGCATTTGGAAACTGCTGCTGGACGAACAGTCCTGTGGTGAGAGAACGGGTGCAGCTGGTGCTGCCTCTCTGTCCTGGAGCGTTTCGCAGCAGCTTTGCGTTTCTGAAGGAGATCAGGTTACAGTTCGGAGCAGGGTTTGCTTGGGGTTTGCGTATCGGCCCGAGCTGTGAATTCCTTCTGCCTTTTTTTAAGCCACCGAGGCTTCTGGGGTACAAGTGAGCTCAGCTTATGTAGCTGGGACACAATACTTGCTTTGTGTACACCAATTATCCAGCATCCTGCGCTGTCTGTGGTGGGTTCGGCAGACGTGGCTGTGCGTGAGGCAGCGAGGTAGAGGTTAGTCCACGGGAGAGCAGGGCTCGTGGGCTGCTCTGTGCACGTGAATGCTTCACCGCAGGCGCTGGAGTAGCAGCAGGAGCACATGCTGCCTGTGAACACTTCTAAAGCTGGGTGAGATAGTTTGGGTTGCTTCAAGAAGCAACCAAGTACAGTTATTTAGCTTCTGTCTGAAAATAAAGATCTGAGTGCTTGTTAGCTGGCTCCCATGCTCACTCTAAGCAAAATCTTTCCAGAGTCAATATTGCTTAATGTGGGGTTTTTTTACGTTGTTGTGACCTTTAGTGTCTCCCTGGATTCTCTGGCAAGCTGCAGCGCAGGCTGCGCGCCGGGTGCCAGCGTGGCTGTGACCCTCCCGGAGAAGCCCTGTCCTCGGGAGCAGGCCATCGCTGCCCACGTTGGTGGCTGTGGAGCTGCGTAACAGCTGTGCAGATAAAAAGCTGTGAAATGGGCGTTTGTGTCTCTGGTAACAGACGTTTACACTCTTTACATTCCTTTCTACAAGGAAATCCAGGAGTAGAAACAAATTCTCTGAAGGGCGTCTCTGCTTCTGCTCTTGCCTCTCTGCGGGTGAGGTCCCTGCTGCGGACAGAGCTTACGTCTTGCGTGTGCGAGAGGGTTCCCACATCAAACCTGGTGCCTGAGTGCAGGTTTGAAGTCCAAGCTGCCAATTTTCTGAAGCGCTGCTGATGGTTGTTTCTTCAATAAAAACTGTTTGGTATTTAATGTGAAACTGGGAGGACTGATCTGTGGGCTTTGTCCCTCTCGGCAGGTGAGGAAGAGCAGTTTGACATGGACATCTAAAGCACGTGCCCCGAGAGTGCTTATCCAGCCAAGAACCAGGACCTTGTCTTGAGGATTCCCACCAGCCAGGCTTACACGTAGCCCATGCCTTGAGTGCCTTCCTGCCTCCTGGGAAAGGCCGTCTGTCCCTGCCAGCACAGCGCGTCCCGGGGCAGGGACTGAGCCTCAGCCTCTCCGTGCGGGTGCGACTGCGCCAGCGCAGCCCCCGCTGCCGATGGGCCTTGGAGTGCCGGAGGAGACACTCTCAGTGATTGTTTTTGTTTCCAGTTTTATGCTTTTGTTAATCATTTTAATACTGTAAAAGTTACAGAAATGCAATACAAGGGAGAAATAAAAATCAGTTCGAGTCTCCTGGTATGGAGATTAATGCAATAAATACGGCTTCTGTCCTTTATTGGTTCCAGCAGGAAGGCTGGTGGGGTGCCCCTGGGCCGAGCCCTCAGGCGAGCGCCCTGCCCGGGGCTTGGGACACCTCCAGCCCTGGTGGCAGAACATCTGTGTCCCAGGGCGGGGAGTTTGGGTGTGCTCGGGGGCTGCTGCCAGCCGCAGTCCGCAGCCCCTGCCCACGGCGCGCTTCCCGACGGTTCTCTTGCGAGGCCGCGCTGCGGGTGTCTGAGCTGCTTCTCCAGTCCTCCCCAGTGCAGTGTGGGGCTCGCGGCACGGGTGGAAGCGGCTGAAATCCATTCAGTGGGAGCCCCCGTAGCTGAGCGCTGCGGAGATGAGGGTCCCTGACCCCGAGCTGTCCTCTGCCCTGCCAGGGAAAAGCGGAGCCTCCAGCTCCTGTGCTGAATCCCCACTTCCCAGAGCAGCAGATCCCTTCCAGCATGGAAGTGCTCAGCTGTGTTGTCCACTGGTTTTGATCCATCCTGAGACTTCCGGGCTGCTTTACACTTGTCTCTCCTGTTCATAACTTGGTGGGCAGGGGTAGAGACTTGATGTTGGCCTTTGGAAAAGCGAGGGTTTGACTGGGAGACTAGAAAGAAGTCTGTCAGGTTCTGAGAGAGGAATCTTCATCTGAGGAAGTGATGTTACCGTGGGAGCGCCCAGAGCAAGCATCTGCGGTTGCAGCCTTATTGTGGAGGGGTCCCCAACGCTGCTGTAGAGGTGAGGCTGCTGGTGGCACCTCACGGTGCTGGTGGCCGAGGCATCTCCAAGCAGCAGACCGCGTATCAGGACGGGGCCTGAGCCTCAGACTTCCTAGAAGACAATGCCCGTCTGCTCACATCCCTCGCGGTAGATAGCATTCAAATATCTGCTAATTAAGCTCAATTGTGGCATTATGATATGCAAGCCTTTAATAATGAGTAACAGAAGAAACAGAGGCCAAGCGATTGCTGCAGATAAACTTGCATTTTTTTAAGATAAGGTGAAGTGTTTCTCTGAAACCTTAATGGGAACAGATTCAAATCTGGTGCCCTCGGGTGTCGCTATCAGTCTTGCTGCCTTTGGAGGGGAGCTGCTCTCCCTGCTGAACACGCGCTGGCCCTGCCTGCAGCTGGCTCCTCTTCCTTGCAAAATCGGTATTTTCAGACAGAAACGGCGCTGCTGGGCGGCTGTGTTGCTGGCAGCGTTGCGCAGCAGTTCGGCTCCGCGTGTCCCGCTCCGGTCACCGCGCACCCAGCAACCTCCAGCTTCCCTTTCTGGGGGAGGCAGCTTTGGAGAAAGCTTTCTGTGTTGCTGTTGGTTTCTCCAAAGGTGGTCACTTGAGGGAACGCTGTGGCAGCCCTGTGGGGTGTTTGCGGTAGCTGAGTGTGCGCCCGCAGTGCTGAGGCTGGTTTTCCTGCTCTGCCCTAACCAAAATGTTGGTAATTATCGCTCGAGCGCAGCTTTGCATCTGGGAGAGTTCCACTGGGGTAACCCCTGGCAAACAGGTTTCGCTGGCGAAGGGCCTGTGTAAACGGGGTGGGGTTCTACCCCTCTTGCACCCCTGAAATGCTCTTCCGCAACTACAGCGGCCGCTTCATCGCCTCCGCGGTGCGGAGCATGGTGGGGCTTGCAGTGCAGCCTCCCGGGCCCTGCTGCCTGGCCCCGCGCCCGCTGCCTTCGCCGGGCAGCGTCCTGCTGCGGTACCGGGGGGGGGTTCAGCGGGGGCCGCGGTGCCGGTGACCCCGGGTGACCCGGCGGCAGCGCTGCCCAGTTCCCTCTCAGAGCCCAGGGCTGCGCGACCACGCAGCGAGCTGGGGAGAAACGCGCCGACTGCGGCCGTGCGGGTTTTTTTTGCCGCGGGCTCCTGACGCGGAGTGGCCCAGATGCGAGCGGGAGCCTCGCGGTGACGGGTTTTTATGTTAATAAAAAACCAACTGCCTGGCTTTTTCAGAGCGGGTGTCAGCTATCGCAAGCAGTGCTTTTAAATTCCGTCCCCTCCTGCCCCCCTGCTAGAGGGTAACAAGTGTTTAAGTGTGAAGTATTTTGTCCATGCCTGCGACAGCTTTGCATCGGTATCTGCGTGCTTATGTAGATCTGGGGGGAGCATCAAAGCGCCAGGTGCCTCCGACCGCGATTCATCGCCGATAATTCGGAGAGGGGGAGAGCACCCTGCAAAGCACCCGGCCGGGTGCGGGCGGGGGTCCGGGCTGGCCAGAGCTCCTGCCGGCCTCCCGCTGCGGGGCCCTGGGGCCACGGGCACGTCAGCACGGTCACTACCAAGGCTGCGAGCGCGCGACGCGGCGACACGTCCCTCGTGGGCATCCGCTCTGCTGCAGTTCGTCCCAAGCCCGCGCCTCGAACTCCGTCCGTGGCGTGGGACGCGCGGACTCCGCACGCCGTGCTCCGCTCCTTTGCAGCTCGCCTCCCTCCTGTCCCCGCAGCCGGGGCCGCGTCCTGCAGACGCGTGGTTTCGGATCCGTCTCCTGCGCGCGATCGTGCTCCGAGCTTGCCTAAGCCATGCCCGGAGCCGCTCGGCGTTTCCCGGGCAGGTCCCTGCTGGAGCGGGGTTCGTTACTTGCCCGCATGGGCCGAGGAGCTGCCTTCGCCGCGGGCTGAGCCCCCGCGCGAGCTGACGCTGCTGCGTGGCGGCCGTGGCACGCACGGCGGGAGGGGAAGCAGCCGTGGGTGGCTGCCTCGCACAGCTGGGATGCTCCGGGGAGGTCTGAGGGACAAGTGGTGGCTTTGTCCTTGCATTTTCTGTCCTTGCATTTTCTGTCCCTGCCCCTTTTCCTCTCGAGCAGGGCAGAGCGGCGTGCCCAGCGTGACTGCATCCTGGTCCGTGTCCCGGTCACGGGACGCACAGTACCTGACCCAGCTGGTGCCTTAATCCGCCGCTTGTACAAACACCAGCCCGGGCCTTTGATAAGCCTTCGGTCGGTTTGTTCTCCCTCACTCTTTCCTCGTGCAGCCAGAGCAAACCGTCCCTGCCTTCCCACCCTGCCCGGGCGCTGCTCTCCCGAGGCACGGGCAGCGGCTGGCACGCTGGCATCGCCGGCGGCAGACGCTGCTCTTGCTCGCGTTCGGGGAGGAGCATGCGGGATGCCAGGGTCTGGCCCCATGCACAGTAAGGGAAGGTGGGAGGCAGGCAGCGTGGCAGCTCCTCATCTTCATCCCAGCCGGGCTGAGGCTGCCCCACGCTGCAGTGCTCCCCGGGCAGTCGCTGCTTGCATCCAGGTCTCGCACCATCAGCGGGCAGCGCTCCCACCGCAGTCCGGGCGCTTTTCCTGCCAGGAAAGCTTCCCTGTGTTGGGAAGGCTCCGTCCTTCCCGTGCCAGTGTGTAAGGACGCTGAAGCCAAGCCAGCCCTTCCGCAAGCAGAGACCCTGCCAGCCCCCCGCCAGCGCTGGGAGGGCAGCGAGATGCTCTGCTGCCCGAGCACTCACGATGGGGCTTCTGCTCTGCAGCAAAACGCCCGCTGGCGTGAAAACTGGTGCCTTCTGCCCGGGCGAGGCTCACAAGAGCACCTCGGGGTGCCAGAGCAGGGTCTGGCCGCGTGTGCCAGCCAGCCCCTTCCCTGGCTGCGCGGTGGGAGCCGGACGAAAGCCCCCGTGTCCCGTCCCTGCTGTCCCCGTGCCCGGGCAGCGTCCCTGCCCCAACCCCCCGGCCTGGGATGCTGCAGGGTCGTGCCGGTCGCTGGAAAGGTGCTGAGCACGGGGCCTGGCGATGCCAGCAGGAGGGCAGCCAGCACCGGGCAGGACCCCGCGGCATGGCTGGAGCTGTCACCCCGCTTTGCCGTGCCCCTGCTTTGCTGTCCTGCGTGTCTGGGCCCCCTCTGCCACGCAGCCGGTGTGTATTGGGGTGGGAGCAGGGCCAGAGCTCTCCCTGCTCAGGGGTCCCCTCTCCAGCCCCAGCCCTGCCAGCCGGGCTCGCTGGCAGATACCTTGCCGAAGCACGGCGGTGCAGCTTTATTGTCGCCGTCCAGGCTTTGATGTTTTCCTTACAGCCCTGGAATCTCAGCCTTTATTTTTCCACCCCGCTCTTCCCAGGGAAAGGCTGTCTGCCTCCCCCTGCCCCACGACAACTTTTGAACCCGCTGCTGGGTTTCAAACAGGCTTGATGGAGGGGCAGAGATCGCAGAGATACAGCTCCCAGCAAGGCTGGTGGGCGCGGGGGGCTGGGGGGGCCCGGGGGGAGACCAAAACCTGGCTTCTCTGCCGGCGTGACAACGGTTTGCGAGCGGCAGTAGCAAACCTGTGGAGGAAGAGGGAAAAAATTTGAATTTATTTCATGGAGCGCGCAGCTCGCCAGATCTCCGTGCCTGCCTCCTGCCAGGGGTCAGCCCCGCGCCGCCCTCGCCCACCCTTGACAGCTCCTGCAAATGACCCTCTAATGACGGGATGGTCCCAGTGTGAAACGCTGTCGGAATATGTAAGCGGCCGGGGGGAGGCTCGGGGCTGGGGACCCAGACACGCTTTGTTTATCCGCGGGCCGGGATGTGGATTGGGATAATCAGGCCGGGACGGGGATGTGGAGTGGGGCTGCTGCTCCCAGGAGGGGAGGGGATCCCAGGGATGGGGACGCGGGGATGGCCCCTGTCCCCCGCAGCACCCGCTGCCAGCCCCAAGCCCCCCGGTCCTGCTCGTCCCCTCTGTGCGTGGGGCCAGGCACGGGCAGTGGGTCCT
>Ga0065711_1011350_pt1 | contig 11163 bp, 10 predicted proteins | sample Hoacrofraction12_FD_59098 | JGI IMG/M metagenome (GOLD analysis project Ga0065711, IMG submission 59098) | Hoatzin crop microbial communities from Cojedes, Venezuela - Epithelial fraction 12 v2 (version 2) | ecosystem: Host-associated > Birds > Digestive system > Esophagus > Crop | place... | reverse complement strand
TCTGGAATATCTCCAGAGAAGGAGACTCCACAGCCTCCCTGGGCAGCCTGGGCCAGGGCTCCGTCACCCTCAGAGGGAAGAAGTTCTTCCTCAGGTTCAGACAGAAGGGCACAGGCAGCAAATTGTGGCTTCATTACGGTGGGTGCTTGGTGGCAACACCCATGGCAGGACCCGCGCACCCACCCGTGGCTGTCCCCCCCTGTCCCAGCGAGCCCTGCGAGGTGCTGGCTCCTCCAAATCGGGGAGCACAGGGCTCCCCGCCATCGCCACGCAGGGCTTCCCCCAGGCGTTGCTGCCTCCCTCCCACCGCCCTCCGCTTGCAACCCCGAATAACACCCGGCAGCGGCATCCCCGGGACAAGCGTGCCAGCACCGTCCCCTCCGAACGGCGGCAGCGCTCCGGCTCCGGCGCAAGGTTTCGGCCCCGCGGCTGCCGCGCCGGGCGGTGACGGGTGGCCACACGTGCGGGCAGCTGCGACGGTCCATCAGCCCGCGTCGCCGCTGCCGCCAGCCCCAGCCAAAGAAGGAAGCGGCCGCCACGGCTGCCCCCCGGCCCCGGGGTCCCTGCTGCGCCCCGGCACACTCCCCGTCAGGCACGGCTGATAAACACTAATCTAATATGCAAGCTTAATCCGCTGCAACTGTTGCGAGATTAATTGAACCCTGCAAGAGCACATTGTCCTGGCTAAATAAAACCGAGGCCTCATCCCGAGCGAGACGCTGTCGGGGCTTGCGCCGCAGCCGATGCCACGCGTGGTGGCCTGGGAGGTGGGAGAGCCAGCGGCAAGGGCCAAACGCCCGGCTGGTCACCACTGTGGTGTCACAGCGTCCTCCCAGATGGCTCCAGCACCAGGGGGGCATCCCCACGCCAGGGGTCTGAGCCTCGTGGGTGGTACCGTAACCCTGCAGACGCCTGCATGGTCCAATTTCCCTTTCCTTGCCCCCTTGTCCCACTCCAGCTTCAGGAGAAACTCCAAGACCAAGCAGCATCCCCCCGCACCACGTAAATAATGGTTTCTTGACAGGGCCTGCCAAAACAAATTTTTAAAAATATATATTATTTAAAAAATATATATTCTCCTTTTCATGGACGTGCCCATCTCTGGGCAAGTCTGCTCCAGCCCTTCCAGGCTTCCCCCATCAATCAGCAGAGGAGGACCCAGCCCCGATGGCAGCGAACGAGCTGCGGGCATGCACAGAGTGCGACCCGGACTGGGTGGCTGCGTCTGCTCAGCCGCGGCACCTTGATCTGCTGGGTGCCCACGCGATCCCTCCTGGGCTCAGCATCGCCTGGGCGCTGCTCGGTCAACCACGACCTGCATCGCCTCTGCCCACCAGCTCCTGCCCACAGCAGGCAGGGCCAGCACCTCTGCACGACGCAGGGCTCTGCGAGGGCACCAGCACCATCCCCTCGCCTTTCTCGCCCCCTCCGAGCCCGGGGTTTGCGCCGCGGGGTGCTGGCTGGCATTGCGCACCGAGCACGGCGCAGCCAGGCGTTGCAACACGCTCTTCACGTCCGCCACGCTGCAGCCGCCCACGTGCTCGGCCCGAGGGCCCCCGGCTCTCCACGCAACAGCCGCCGGGCGTGGGGACAAGCTGCAGCAGCCTGGGGACAGCGGGGCAGGCACCTGCGCCAGCTGCCTGCGCGGCTCTCGGAGCGGAGGGGCTGCGCCGGCGCGTTCGGCTCTGCTGTCGCTTGCAGCGAGGGAGGAGGCTGCAGGCTGCGAGATGTTCACCCCTGCCTGCATCCCCACCCCTGCCTTCATCCCCATCCCTGCCTGCATCCCTGGCACACTCCCTGCCTGCATCCCCATCCCTGCCTGCATCCCCACCCCTGCCTGCATCCCCATCCCTGCCTGAATCCCTGGCACACTCCCTGCCTGCATCCCCATCCCTGCCTGCATCCCCGGCACAGTCCCTGCCTGCAACCCCATCCCTGCCTGCATCCCCATCCCTGCCTGCATCCCTGCCTGCACCCCCATCCCTGCCTGCATCCCCATCCCTGCCTGCACCTCCATCCCTGCCTGCATCCCCGGCACTGTCCCTGCCTGCAACCCCATCCCTGCCTGCATCCCTGGCACAGTCCCTGCCTGCACCTCCATCCCTGCCTGAATCCCCGGCACTGTCCCTGCCTACATCCCCATCTCTGCCTGCATCCCTGGCACACTCCCTGCCTGCATCCCTGCCTGCATCCCCATCCCTGCCTGCATCCCTGGCACGGTCCCTGCCTGCATCCCCATCTCTGCCTGCACCCCCATCCCTGCCTGCATCCCTGGCACGGTCCCTGCCTGCACCTTCATCCCTGCCTGCATCCCTGGCACACTCCCTGCCTGCATCCCTGCCTGCATCCCCATCCCTGCCTGCATCCCCATCCCTGTCTGCAGCCCTGGCGCCGTCCCTGTCTCCATCCCTGTTCCAGTCTGCATCCCCGGCACCATCCCCACCCGCAGCCGTGTTCCCGTCTGCAGCCCCAGCCCCACCCCTGCCTGCATCCCTGGCACACAGCGTCCCTTCCTGCATCCCCATCCCCACCCTCCTCGCTGTCCTGACTCCGCACGCATGCCCACGCCGAGGGGAAAACACGGATACACTCGTTCTGGCACCGACACGTCTTTTCCACAACTTCCCATCGGGAGGAAAGTTTCCACGAAGCTGAGCAAATACCCGGGGAGACGGGACCTGGCTGTGCTTTTTTCTTGTCTTTTCCTTTTTTCATTCCTCCAAGTCATAAATTTTCCCCGAGGTGTTTGCAACCCAAACACTGCCCTGTGGGCACGGGGGTGAGGGATGGCCCCAAACCTGATGGGATTTCTCAGCCCAGAAATGCCCCAAACAAACAGAGCCCAGGATGTCCACAGGATCCGACCACGGCTGTGGCATCAACCCAGGCCCTTTGCAGCACGGGACAAGCTCTGTGGTGGGGGAGGGGTGTTTTAGGGGGGCACAGAGCAGCCTCCCGGCAGCACCTCCAAAAAATAACTCCCCAACATGACTCAAACTCTGCTGGAATTTTTTTTTCTTTCTTCCCCCCCCCCCTCTATTTGGGGTAATTTGTCCCAGCCGCTCAGGGCTGTGTCTGTTTTCCTCCATCTGGTTTCCATTAGGCCTGTGCAGCCCAGATGAATAAGTAATAATATAAAAATAAAAGGATTAGTATTTTCTCCTTGGCTGGCGGGAGCGGGCGTCCCCCGCCCTGCCTCTCGGGGCCAGCGGATGCCGGACCCCGCACACCCCCGCGCAACCCTGAGCCCCCCCGTTTGTCACACCGGAGGGTTTAACCCCCAGCACCCTGGTCCGGGCACGGAACCCGCTGGGGTGACGCACCAGCACGGCTGCTACCGGGTGACAACGCCCGGCTTGCCCGTGGCACCCGGCCCCGCGCCGCCCTGGCAGGACCGCAGAGGTTGGGCTTTGTGACCCCGCTGGGCACCGGCAACCCCCGAATCGCTGGCACCAGTTTGTGCATCGCTCTCGCCGGGTGGAAGCTGCGGGAGAGCCTGTTCAGCCGGTCCCCTGCCTCCGGCCGGCGCTGGGACAGGGGGGTCTGCTCGGCCGCGTGCTCCCCAGCGGGCAGCGCTGGATGCTGGGAAGCACCGACGCGTGGCACCGCGCGGCTGCGCGCGCACCGGCGGCCGCCAAAACAGGGCACCGTGCAGCCGTGCATGCCAGCGGGCAGCGATGCACGGCACCGTGCAGCCGTGCATGCAGGTGGGTGCTGATGCATGGCACCATGCACCCCGTGCATGCAGGTGGGCACCGATGCACAGCACCATGCAGCCATGCATGCAGGTGGGCACCGGTGCATGGCACCGCGCAGCCGTGCATGCAAGCGGGCACTGATGCACAGCACCATGCAGCCATGCATGCAGGTGGGCACCGATGCATGGCACCATGCACCCCATGCATGCAGGTGGGCACCAGTGCATGGCACCGCGCAGCCATGCATGCAGGTGGGCACCAACACATGGCACCGAGCACCCATGCATGCAGGTGGGCACCGATGCACAGCACCATGCAGCCATGCACGCAGGTGGGCACCAGTGCACGGCACCTCGCAGCCATGCATGGCACCGTGCATCCGCGCATGCAGGTGGGCACCGACGCATGGCATCCTGCAGCTGCACACGCCGGCACGCACCAACGCACGCGCACACCAAGGAGCAGCCGCAGCAGCAGACAGCGCGGTGCCAAGGGTCGGGGCTCGGCAGCCAGCCCAGCCCCGGCGTTTTCCGTTTCCCGTGGCCCCGGGGAGCCCGTTCCGCCGCTGCAGGCTCTGCCCCAGCCCGGGGTACCCGTCCTCCCCGGGCAGCGAGCGGCCCCTGCCCTCTGCAGCCTTGGGCAGCGCCAGGGAGCGGCTGGGGACGGGGTTAGGGATGTGCCAGCCCTGGGGTGAGCCCGATCACTATGGAGCACCCATGCCGGCTGCTCTCCTCTCCTCTCCTCTCCTCTCCTCTCCACCTCACTGGGGACGGAGAGGGCAGGAAAGCTCCAGCTTCCCACAGCCCTCCCCTCCCAGGCTGGGTGAGACTTCCAGGGCGAGGAAGGGGTTAAAAGGGAATTAAAAGACCAGCATCCTTCATGCTCTCCAAATGGCCACAAATGAAATCCAGATGCTGGAGGCGACGTCTCCTGAAGCCAGGCTGCCTCCAAAACAAAGGCGAGCATTCCTGCTCCTCAGCTGCTGCCGTGGCCAACAACAACTCCCCGATAAGATGGCGAGGGACCGAGCCGTCCCAGCTGGAGCACGCCGGGAAGCGCCCGGTGCCAGGCAGCAGCGCCGGCCACGCGCCCGAGCCCGGCCGAGGCGGTGGGAGCCGCAGGGCACCGTCATCTCCCTTCTCTCCCACGCCCACCCTGATCCCCCTCTGTGGTGGTGACGATGGGGGTAGGTGACAGCGGGCAGCTTGGGGGTGGCTCATGCCCCCCGCTGCAGGTGGAGGAGGGGAGAGCAGGAGGGCGGCTGCGGGATGCTGCCGGGATGGTGCGGGGATGCTGCCCACCCCCAGCACTTCTCCCATGGGCAACGTGTCCCGCGTGCACCTTTTGGGGAGCTGGGCTGGGGAGGGCGATCCAAACCCCAGCACTTGTCGGCACAAATGAGGCATTTTAAAAGGAAAGCCAATTAATTAAGCCCTCCGCACACCATGTAAACGAACCCAGCTTTGGCCGGCTCCAGGCCCGGGAAGGTGCTTACAGGGGTGCTGGCGTGGGGAGCTCTCGCCGCAGGTAACGGCCGCTGCGAGGACGACGGGACGCAGACGTGCCCGGCGAGCGCTGGCACCGGGGCCCCGCCACGGTGTCTGCCGTGCCCAGCCCTGCCAGGCGCCCGCGCCCTGCCTGCACCCCTGGGGATCCTCGCAAGGATGCTCGTGCCCCGGGCGGTGCAGGACTTGCTCTGCCCTGCTCCTCCAGCCGGGGGGACGTGACCGTGCCACGCCAGCCAGCCCGGGAACCTGGGCAGTGCCCCTGCGGCTTAGCTCGGGTGCTGGGCTGAGTGGCACCTGCCATCCCCACACCGGTTGCCAAGCCAGATTTTGGCCCTGCCACCCTCGCCTTGCCCACATGCCACAGGACCCTTGTCCTGCGATGGGTCCCGCGCTGCTGGCCGGGCTGGGACACTCCTCACCCACCCAAAATCAAGACTAAAGATGCTCACCATGCTCAGATACCGCCCGGTTTGCCTTGCTTCCCCCCCAGCCCCACCGCAGGAGCAGCCCCCGGCCGCGCTGGGTGCACCAGCGATGCCAGCACCTCGGGGACATCCAGCGCTGCCACGGGGTGCTCGCCGGGCTCCGGAGCGGTGGCTGCCGGCAGAGACCCCGACACCTGGACCCCTTCCACCTCCCCTGGGCAGCGACAGCGCGGCTCCACGTGGGACATCAGCTCACCCGAGCCCCACAGAACCCCCATTTCTCAAGTCACAACCAGCCGGCCGGGGACCCAAACCCGCTGCCTCGGCTGCGCGCGGGCACTGCCAGCCGGCTCCCGCTCCCCCCGAGCCGGTGCGGCCGGGGAGGGTGGGGATAGGTTTGATTTTCATCAAAACAACAGCAAAAAAAAATAAAAAAGCCAAAAAAAAAAGGCGCCCTCTCTGTTTTACAAGCCTTCATTTGCTATTGTTTATGTAAACAGGTAAATTGTTTCGTATCTCAATTAAAAACATCTGCCACATAAATGAATACCAATTAACTCATCCTGTTTTTAATTACTCTGTTAATTACACACAGGCAGCAAAAAGGATGGCAGGGGAATAGGGAAAGCATGCTCACAACCCCCCCTTCCCACCTTGCTCTTGGCAAGGATCCAAAATGCGCCCAGATAATGATGGATGGAGGTGGCTGGTGAGAGCTGTGGCTCGTGGCCAGCTCCGGCGTGGCAGCTCCCTCCCGGCCTGGCCGGGTGCTGCAGGGTGCCTCACCGGGGTATTTCCCAGCACCCTCCCGAGAGGCGTCGCGCCATCCTGTTTCGGAAACCCCGGGCCCCGCGGGACGCACCAACGCCGCCGACGTCATCGCCCGTGCCGGTGGTGACCGCGGCGCAGCCTGGCTGGCTTTCCCAGCGCCGGCCCCGGGTTTGCCCTCAAAACGTGTCCCAGGGGAGAGGAACCTCGGGACCAAGGGCATCCTCGAGGCTCTGCCCCCAGGACCCCTCCTGCCACGGATGGGCAACACCTCTGCACGGGCACGGCACGGATGCCATCGTCGAGCCGGGCCAGCGGCGACGGCCGAGGGACCCTGGGTGCCATCAGCCCCTCGCCTCCCCCCCAGCTGCGGGAAGCTTTCCAAGTGAGCAGATGGGGCAGGGGAGCGGCGGCAGCGAGGAGGAGAGCAGAAAAGGCAATTTTCTCACGCTACATATTTTACAAGTCGAACATTTTGTGCGTTTCAGCCTTGCCTGTAAAAGCATCTCGGGCTCAGCCCTGGGACTCGATGTCGGAGCCTGTGAGTCAACAGCGGCTGGTGGCGACGCGGCCGGGGCTGGGAAGCGGGGTCCCGCCACGCAGAGGGTCACACTGGGGGGGTCCCTCTGACCCGCTGGCGCTGGAGGAGTGGCAGGACGCCCAACGACCCCCACCCAGCCGCCCAGCCGGGGCACAGCGTCTGCTGCAAACGCTGCCGGCAGCGCCTGACCCGCCGTGCCAGCAGCTCCCGGGCGGTGGGAGGAGGTGGGCACACACACGCCCTCGCTGCTCCCCAGCTGCCTTACGCTCCTGGAAGTTAAATATATTGGCTAAACACCGGGAGTAAACAGAGTGCCGCCGCCAGCCCGGCACGCCTGGAGGCACACGGGTGGCACGGGGCTGCCTGCACCGGCAGCACCGGCCGGAGCTGCCCCCCACCCAGGAGACACCCACGTCTTGGCTGCAAACCAACTCCGCAGCGCAAGGGCTGCGGGCGCATCACCACGGCGGCTGCGCCGGAAGGGGCCGAAGGGGCACCCCAAAACCAGCCCGATGCCCCAGCCGGGTGCTCTTCGAGGGCAGGGAGAGGCTCGGGCTAAAACGCCATGTTTTGCAGCCACCCAGCCACGTGCACAGGGACGCGCGTGCCCAAGGGTGGCCTTGACAGCAGGAGCGGGGACAAGTGGCACCAGCAGCCAGGGGACTCGGGGCATTCCGGAGGCGGAGAGCGGCTGCGGAAGGGAAAACATCCCCTTCCCCATGCCAGCGCCGGCCGGGAGCTCCCTGCGAGGTCCCTGCAGCGTGGGAACGCCGAGGCGCTGCCGGCTCCCCAGGGACCCCTGGGCCGGATCCTGCCCTGCAGACGCCAGGGTGGTAACAGCTCCGAGGGGGTGCTGAATCCAGACGTGCATCCCCACAGCCGCCGCTGCGTTACCGACTCTTATGTCTATTTTTTAACCGCGGGCTCCATTTCAAGGCGATTTTGCCCACGTGAGATTGAATCGAACAACAGAGGAAAAAATATTAACGAGAATTTCGCAAAATAAACAGGAAATCCTGTGGATGTTTTCTGGAAGCGTTGGTCAGCATCTTCCAAAGGAAAGCTGCGGGCTTCTCAAGGTGGGGTTGCCCCTGGGGAGCCCGAGCGCGCTGGGAGGGACGGCAGAAAACAAGCTCCGGGAAATCTAAATATAAACCACGAACCGGGCAATGGCACTAACGCCAGCAGCGCCCGGGCAGGGGGGTCCTGCTCTGTGCCACCAGCCTGGTCTCGCCATCGTGAAACTCTCCAGGACCTGTCCCAGCTTGGGGACTCCCCTCGTCCCCAGCCTGGTGGGGCAAATAAATCCACCCCCCACCCATGGTCCAGCTTGGAAAGCCCAGGCCGGGGCCGCAGCATCCGACCCGCATCCTCTCGGTCCCAGCGGCAGCGGTTAAGCCCAGCTTGGCACTGAGCTCAGCGGTGCAACCCACGGGCATCCCGCTCCCTCCCCGGGCCCAGGCAGCCCCGTTTGCAGGATCAGGCCCCGACCTGCCCAAATCCTTGTGCACGCTGTGCTGGTCGGGCCGGGGGCAGAAGCAGCGCTGGCGGCGGGGGTTGGTGTGGTGTGTCCCCCCCCGGGGGGGGGTCCAGCTCCCTGCCCCACTGCCAGCGCTCCCCATGCCTCGCCAGCAGCCCCGTGCCCCCCGGCCAGCTCGCCAGCGATCAACAGCCCCCGGCTAAGAGACGGAATAACAGATATTTACAGGGTCCTGCAGCAGCCTGCACCCCTTCCCCGGGGGGCTGTGGGCAGGGGACACCACGCAGCCTCCAGACCATGCCGGGGATTCCAGCCGGCTGCCGGCGGTGAGCGGAGCTGAGACCCCATTCCCACGGCAGAGCCGGATGCCGCGCAGCCACACTGCCTGGATCCTGCCCGGGGTTCTCCACGCATGCAAACAACGGCGGCTCGGAAGCAGAAATCACGGGAAGGGACACGGGGGACGTCGGCAGAGACCCGCCAGCCCCGTGTCCCCCAGGGGTTCTGCCAGAGCCNGTCCCTGGCACATGGGCAGCCCACCATGGCCGTGCCCACGGTGCTGTCCCTGAGCCCAGCGGTGCTGAGGGTGCTGCAGCGACGGGCAGAGGCTGGGGGGGCCGCTCGACCTCCCAGCCCGAAGCGGGGCTGAGCACCGGAGTATTTTTCCATCCTGCACCCTGGAAGTTCCCGACGGAAGAGGCAAATCCCGCGCCCACGCGAGGCCTCACTGCTACCCTGCCCGAACCTGGCACCCACCCAGCGCCGCGGGAGAACCCCTTCTCCTTCCCCCACCTCCCTGCTTCTCGGGTTTTCCTCCCTACGAGCCAACATCTGCAGTCACACGTTCTTCAAACAAAACACACCCGACAGCTGGCCATCCCCGGGTGAAACCTTACCTGCCAGCGCAGACACCGGCCGGGAGGCAGCAGGCAGGGAAACCCCCCCCCCCGCACAGCCAAGTTCATCTCCGCTTTCCTCCCCCAACCACGGCAAAAAGCAACGCTCAAAACTTCTCCCCGCGTGGAAACGCGCCGCGCGGGGACCTGCCCTATCCGTCCCCGGGGACACGAGCGCCTGTCCCGGGCGGCAGCTTGGCCTCGCCGGGCTCCTCACCGCGGGACCGCGGGCGCCGGGGCTGTCAGCGTCCTCCCCAGCTGCTGCTCCGCGCTCGCCGCGGGGTTTCGGGCCGGTTCCCCCGCATCGCCGTGCCCCGTTCCACAGCAGAGCTCACCCCGCCGTGGTGGGATGTTTGCAGAGTGTCTTCAAGTCGCCCGGCAAAGGAGCGGAGGATGAATATTCCTTTTTAATAAAAGGCAGAAAAATCTCTTTGTTCCTGAACAGAGAGAAAACAACGGAGGGAAGAGCTCCGAAGCTCTTTCTAAGCTAGAGACGAGACCATCGCTTCGATTCAAAGGCGCTGTCAACGTGCACGTGACCTCAAATTAAAAAAACAAAATGAAACCCAGCAGCGGCTCCTCTCCGAGAGTGAAGGAAAGTTGCAAAGTTTTTCTTGGCTAATACAAACCAAAAAAACCCCAAAGAATCCAACCAAAGGTGCGTTTAACCGGAGAAACAAAGGCTCCGCCGTATCTGAAGGCACCATCCAGCGGCGAGGGCTGCGTGGAGGAGCGATGGGGAGAGCCGGCCGTGCTCGGGCCCGGCGTCACGGAGGAGCCACGGAGGAGCCACGGAGGAGCGCGGTCCCAGTCCCGCTCCATGGCCACACCGACAGCATCCCCTTGGCAAAGCCAGGCCACCCAACGGAGCTGGACCGTGATTAACGGCTGCGAGGACCAGAAGCAGGGCAGCGGCGAGGCAGAGGCCACCCCCAAGCCAACCTTCCCTCCTAAACCCGCGTCCAACGTGACCGTCCCCCGCCACACGCGTGGACGCGGCGCGTGTCCCCAAGCGCGGACGCGGGTCCTCGCCTGTGAACCCCAGAATCCGGCTGCCCGGAGCTGGAACTTCCCAAACCAGCCCCGGGTTTCCTCCCACGAACTCTCCCGAGCGGATCAGCTCCTTCTCGCCACGGAGCGGGATGCGGAGCCGGCGGGTTGCGGGGAGGCATGCGGGGGTGGAAACGACTTCTCCCGCCGGGCAGAAGTCGGGAGCCACGAGGGTTTTCTGCGAGGGGGGAGGGGGCCACAAACTCGTGTGGGTTCCCGGGGATGCTGGGCCACCCCCACGCCGTTCCGGCCCTCGGAAAGCAGCCGCGGGGTGCGGGGAGGGGAACGCAGGCAAAGCCGCGGCCCCGGCGCGGCAGAGGAGAGGGGTCCGCGGCCCCGGCGCGGCCAAGCACGGGGCCGGGGAGACGGAGGCGGCGGGGACCGCGCTGGCTCGGGCACCGGGAGCATCCCCCAGGCACCGGGAGCATCCCCCGGGCATCGGGAGCGTCCCCCGGGCACCGGGAGCGGTCCGGACTCCCGCGCACCGGCAGCTTCTCCGGGCACCAGGAGCATCTCCCAGACACCGGGAGCATCCCCGACACCGGGAGCATCCCCAGGGCACCGGGAGCGCTCCCGACTCCTGAGCACCGGGAGCACCCCCCGGGCACCGGGAGCATCCCCAGGGCACCGGGACAATCCCCGACTCCTGAGCACCGACAGCTTCCCCGACATCGGCAGCATCCTCCGGGCACCGGGAGCATCTCCGACTCCCGCGCACCGGGAGCATCCCCGACACCGGGAGCATCTCCCGGGCACCGGGAGCATCTCCGACTCCCGCGCACCGGGAGCATCCCCGA
>Ga0065711_1010619_pt1 | contig 11163 bp, 7 predicted proteins | sample Hoacrofraction12_FD_59098 | JGI IMG/M metagenome (GOLD analysis project Ga0065711, IMG submission 59098) | Hoatzin crop microbial communities from Cojedes, Venezuela - Epithelial fraction 12 v2 (version 2) | ecosystem: Host-associated > Birds > Digestive system > Esophagus > Crop | place... | reverse complement strand
ATGAATGCAGATACTTGAGTAATTCCACAACTTCTTTCATGTCCAGTTTTCTCTGCTAGTCTATGTGGAATAGACATGATTCCACTTTTTTTTTTCTTCATGGGAGTGAAAATTGCTTTAAACTACCTTTTCTGAGCTGTGGCTTCTCTGTATGACAGAAATTCAACATCTAGACTGGTTTTTGTCTCCAAAAGGTGCAAGTTCCTCCAAAAGACTTGGAAAGAAGTGGATAAAATACCACTTTATTAGCTAATGAGTTCTTAAAAATGTTTGTCATTGTCTCAATTTTGAAAAATCATTAGTAGGTAATAATACAGAAATTCTGAGTAAACTCAGTGAAAACAGAGACTCTTACAAACAAGTAATTAGGTTATCCTTACCAGTTCCTTTTTTGGGCAATAGAAATGCCGGAAGAAGGGTCAATGCTATACAAGGTAGTACCATTACTGTGCAAGGCTATTTGCTTTCTTTATAGTGTTACCTTTTCTGCTTTCACAAAGTCAGAAGATAAAAACTCCACAGGCAATTTTCCTGGGGCAATTACGTTCCTAGGAAAGCATGATATTTTTTTTTTTCCCCAAAGCAAAGGTAGATACATAAAGCCCAGATGAAAAATAAGATGTAGTGAAGAAAAACCACAGACTTTAGGTCATGAATATCAGGATACCTTTATTTGTGTGTTTAGAATAATTCCTTTATATCTTCTCAACTTGATGCTTCTCAAGTAAAGAGAACTAAGCTCAGAATCTTCTTAAGAAATGCCTGAAACATGAAGTGACTTGAGGTTTAACAGACAAGGTTAAGAAGAGTTTGCCATGAATAAGAGTCTGTAGATGAAAAGGGGTGAAAAACATAAAGGTTGAAATTGGTTATGCAATAAGCAATAGAGAGAAAGATAGAGAGAAAGAAATGACTTAAGACTGTGAAGTTAAGAAAATGGATAAAACAAGAAGTAAAAAAATAGTAGCCTTCCTCTAAGTTGTATTACAAAACTGTAAGAACTAGAGATGTACTTTCGTAAACAAAATGTGAAGCCATGAATTAGAGATAACCACTATTTTTCATGCTCTCTTATTGAAAGAAACACATTAGGATCACTCTGCTGAGCTAGCAGTCTTTGAAAGCACATTAGATAGGCTGGTGAGTTTGCTTTGCAGGCAGATTTTCCAAGGTTCATCCATCTCTAAGATTAATACAGCCCTCTGTTATAGCCTTTACAATGTAGTAAGGCTATTTTTGCAGTCAGATATTACCTCAGTTTTGTATTCAAACATTAAACTGATTAGTCACATTAGGCTTTAAGTCCCAGGTCTGACATATATTTATGGATTACTGATCTGTAGAAGGTTGTTTCTACAGGAAAAACAGCAATGCAGTTTTCAGCTGAAATCTGAAATATGCTTCTGCACTTTAACAAAAATGTGTTTCTATATTACTACTATCCTAATTACATCTGAAAAGAGAATGAGATTTTCTTTTTGTTTTATGGCTTCTTTCCTTTTTCAGTGGAATTTATGAACCATATGTAATATATTTCAGTTATAATTGATGCTGTCAACAAGTTCTCTGTGGATGTTTTCGGTTGTTTGGTTATTTTCTTCCTTTCTAGTAAGATCCACTTTTGAATTTAAAATAGCAAAATGACTCTGACAAATGGTAAATGATTGGATGGCCTGGCCCAGAGGGTCCAACTGAGGCATGATTTTTTTTTTGTTTTGTTTTCTATACAATAAATATAGTGTAAAAGAGAAGGAAATCAGGAGATCTGGAGCAAACACAGAATTTCATCATGACTGAAACTGAAATTTCATTCTGAGGTTTAAAATATTTTAAACTTTTGATCTTGTCTTTTGTGTGTGAACATAAACAGAGAATAATTGCCAAAGATAGTGTATTGCATTTACATGGCAAGGTTTTGGTAGCAGGCAGGTAGGGCTGCAGGGATAGCTTCTATGAGAAGATGCCAGAAGCTTATCCCATGTCCAATAGAACGGGTTCAAGCAGGCTCCAAGACAGACCTGCCACTGGCTAAAGCTGAGCCAATCAACGACAGGAAGAGTGCATCTGTAACGACATATTTAAGAAGGGGTAAAAAGCTGCTGGACAACAGTTGGAACAGAGGAATGAGAAAAGGTGGGCGTAACAGCCTTGCACCAAGATCAGTAAAGGAGGGGAACGTGGTACTTCAGGTTCCAGAGTAGAGCTTCCCCTCCAGCCCCTCAAGAAGACCATGGTGAAGCAGGTTGTCCCCTGCAGACCATGGAGGACCATGGTGGATTAAATAACCACCCAGAGGCCCATAGCAGACCCAGTGCCAGAGCAGGTGCATGTGCCCTGAAGGACGCTGCAGCCTGTGGAGAGACCACATTGAAGCAGGCTCCTGGCTTCTCCTGTGGCCCATGGAGAGGAGCCCACACTGGAGCAGTGGAGATGGGGAGAAGGTGTTTTTAGATTTCTTCTTATTCCTTATTATACTACTGTGTTTCATTTACAATAAATTAAATTAATTTCCCCAAACTGCATCTGTTTTGCCTGTGATGGTAACTGATAAGAAATGTCCCTGCCCTCATCCTGATCCATGAGCTTTTCATCAGATTTTCTCTTCCTGTCCTGTTGGTGAGCACCTGGTAGGTAGCCAAGGTCAACCCACCACAGACAGTAAACCACACGAGTGCAAAACTCTCTTGGCCCCACAGTGGGTCTAACAAATGTAAGCACAACCCACAGTCTACATTTCTTTGAAAAATCCCAGACTTTCTCACTTCAGGATTTTTTTCTTCTAAGAGGCTAAGCTTGGAATTTGTGTCTCAATTACATAAGACAGAACCAAAATGTTGGCACAAATGGATTTTATTCGGAAGACTTCAGAATATATTCAGATAAATATGAATGCAATTGTGCAAAATATAAGTCTTAATCAAGTCTATACTCTTCAGGCATTAAAATTTTAAACTACTAAGGAAAGCAGAAAATAGAATCAAAAGCTATGGTCATATTTTAACCAGTTTAAACATGGTTGTGTGAGGAGTCTTTCATCCTTGTTTACATTTAGTTCAGCATAATTGTATGATTCGATTATAAGTACATTAAACAGATACTGCCATCCTGAGAAGAAGAAATATTTTAACTCTGTAGTTATGCAAATATAGTGAAACTACTTATTCAATGAGTATTCTTTTTAGGAGGTGTTCAGGAGTACTGAAAGAAAGTTTTATATTGGAATGCTTGAATGGATTAATATAGAAAAGGTTAATATTATGCCTTTATCAATTATTACAGTATTCAGAACAGCTTATGTTTCCCATTTCTAACAAATCTTTGGAACTTTCTTAGAATATTCAGTATCTATGAACATGCTCTGATTTTATTTATTCTAAATTTATTGCTGAATAATTTCTGCAAATAGCTTGTGATGGGTTTGTTGCACACACTTACTTGAAACTCAAACAGTGATTGGAATCATCAGTCACAACATTCTCATGCTCTAGCTCTGTCATTGTAATTTTTAATCTGGCATATTTTCAATGCTAACACTTCCTATGTCCAATTTGATTAATTTTGCTAACATCTTGTGATACCTAATGCACCTGGAACTTGCTGCCAGTAAATTACTCACTGGAATATCAGCATAGAACAAATACAAATAACACAGTTGCTAAAGCAAATTTTAAAACTAGAGTGAATAGATGTTTTAGAAGTATTTGCTGTTTCTATTTTTTTAACTTCCCAGCAACTTGATATCAGAGTCACAAAATATTGACTTAACTAATAATTGTCTACCTAATTGTCAGGCCTTTGACTCAGTCCCCCACAGCATCCTTCTCTTTAAATTGGAGACATATGTATTTGATGGGTGGACTCTTCAGTGGTTGAAGAACTGATTAGATGGTCGCAGCCAGAGGGTAGTGGTCAACAGCTTAGTGTCTGGATGGAGGTCAGTTAGAAGTGGTGTCCCTCAAGGGTCCATACTAGGACCAGCACGCTTTAATATTTTCATCAGTGACCCAGACAACAAGCTCAAGTGCACCCTCAGCAAGTTTGCTGATGACACCAAGCTGAGTAGTATGGTCCACACGCTGGAGGGAAGGGATGCTATCCAGAGCGACCTGGACAAGATTGAGTGGTGGGTCTGTGTGAACCTCATGAAGTTCAATAAGGCCAAGTGCAAGATCCTGCATCTGGGTTGGGGCAACCCCTGCTATCAATACAGGCTGGGGGATGAAGTGATTGAAAGCAGCCCTGCAGAGAAGGACTTAATGGTACTGGTAGATGAAAAGTTGGACATGAGCCACCAACGTGCACTTGCAGCCCAGAAAGACAACGGTATCGTGGGCTGGATCAACAGAAGCATGGCCAGCAGGTCGAGGGAGGTGATTCTGCCCCTCTTGTCCACTCTGGTGAGATCCCACCTGGAGTACTGTCTCCAATTCTGGAATCCTCAGCGCAGGAAAGACATGGACCTGTTGAAGAGGATCCGGAAGAGGACCACAAAAGTGATAAGGGTGATGGAACACTTCTCCTATGAGGAAAGGCTGAGAAAGTTGGCTCCAGGGGAAACCTTACTGCATCCTTTCAGTACTTAAAGGGGGCCTATAAGAAAGATTCTATTATTCTATGAAACTTTTTAGCAGGGTCTGTTGTGACAGAACAAGGGGTAATGGTTTTAAACTAAAAGAGGGTAGGTTTAGACTAGATGTAAGGAAGAAATTTTTTATAATGAGGATGGTGAAACACTGGAAGAGGTTGCCCAGAGAGGTGGTAAATGCCCCATCCTTTGGAACCTTCAAGGTCAGGTTGGATGGGGTTCTCAGCAAAGTGATCAAGTTGAAGACGTCCCTGCTCATTGCTGGATGGGTGGACTAGATGACCTCTGAAAGTCCCTTCCAACCCAAACCATTCTATGATTCTATGATTCTAATCTTTATAGTCTGCTACATCTGCTATTGTAGGTGATGTCATTTGAGAAGAATTTTATCATTTTTTTTTCTTCTGAGTCCTAGGAACTTTGCTTTGCTGTGCAGAGATATTCAGAAGATCTTGTTATTTTTCTTTATTTGACTGTGTCAGAGATGTGGAGCTGAGTAAGGATTCAGGGACAGATTTTCTGAGTACTCTGCGAAAACTGAGCTTTTTTATTTTGTAAAGTCACTTAAAGCTGATAATTGAAGAGACAGTGTCTTCAATTCAGTTGCTTAAGTATAGGCTCCTGAAGCCATTTTAAAAGCTTTGGCTAACCTGGCTGACCCAACACTGCAAATTCAGGAAGATACAGGCCTTATAGAGGTCTTGTATCACATCTGCCAGGCCCAAAGGAATGCATTAGATATAGTAGGATGTCTGAAATGGCAGTAGAAACAACTTTCACATAAATAAATCAAGTCTGATAAATATTTTTTTTTCCCCTATCCTGAGGAAGATAATATTTCGACAGTAAAATGGGAATCTATTCTGGAAGACATCTTTTATGCAGACTGCTCTTGCAACCAAGCATGTTTAATATACAGATAGGAACTTTTTATCTATGTTAAAATAAAGACTTCATCAGTTCATGCCTTGTAGTCTTTAGACTGCTGAAGTAAATGTTACCAGAAAAGATAATTCAGACTAATAGCACAGAATTCAACCCTTTGTTAGACTCAAAGTACAGACAGAAGGTTACAAATCACTGTGGCTTAATAACTCCTTTATCACCTCGGCTTCATTGCTTATCTGTTCTTCGCCATTTCTGCACTTAAACCAAATTGCTACCCTAAGCATTTTTTGAAGCTTGTTTTGCTATGGCTTACTTTACAGTTTTAGTGTGTTAAAAGTGTAAACACAATAAGCTCTTGTAATTTTTCTGAAGATAGTTGACTGATTGCAAATTTTTATGTGTTTAAGGGGTGGGAAGGGATGTTTTGGGGTGGAGGGGAAGGTACTACTTGCCTTTATCCTCTTTGCAGCAGCAGCATCTAGCCAAAAACTTGATTAAGGAATGTTAGTGGGATCAAGCTTCAAAAACTTCATAAATCTTTTTTTATCACACTGCCACTCTCTTTTTCAGTAACTGGTTCCATTTTCAAAATACTAGGAGGCCGTGAAGGATGAAATGGATATGAACATGAATAAATCACAAATGAACTGAAAGAAAATGATGAAAGTAGGCTGGAGACCCAACCGCCCTTTGGCCAAGAAACTGTGATTGCATTTTTGGCAGCATCAGGTAGAACAGCATCATCTAGAGCTATACAGCCTACTTCTGTGCCTGGAAAAAAGTGAAGGGGATGGGAAACACTGAAAAGCTGTTCCTGCAGGAACATTTTTTCTGAACACTTGCAACTGACAGGCAAGTATGCTACAGTTTCTTTTTGAACCTGTCTGTCTTCTAAAATAATCTTACCCTAAGATTTATTTGATTAAAAGTAGTCATTTACATCTGAGTTTGAGTATCTACTCAGTTGAAAGAAAAGGACAGCTTGACAGAGTAATTCATGTGACAGTAGAATATATCTCTAAAATGCATCAGCTATGTTAAACCCTCCATTTCCCTCCATTGGCTGTTAAAGGAGCTGAAACCCATGCCACCAAACCTTTGGAAATTTAGGAATCCACACAGACTATCTTCATTTCCTCTGTGTGTGTGTTTTGCCATATATTGTCTTGTTTTAGTATGTCAACTATTTTGAAATTATTAAGAGCATTTCACAATGTCTTACCTGAAAAAATCACAGTCTGCTGTGATTTCAGCGTGGAAGTGGATTTTTAGGCCAAATAGATTTTAGGCTATGATGGCTTTGTACATTTGGCAAGCAACAACAAAGGAACTCTCTTAAACATATCTATGACTTCAGGTATAAAACTAATGATTTTTTCAGTCACAAATCCTAGGTCTGTAAGTATTACTGTTGATGTATAATTTCTCCAAATTTAAGTCTAAAGGCTATCATTTTAGATAACTTAGGAAATCTACAGCTGAGGATGTAGCTTCTCGGATTAGCTCTGCCTCTGAAGTGGTGCTCTAATGGTAAAGGTGTGTGTAGTTAAAGTTTTGCTAAAGGAGAACTTCAACAGAGAAATGGGGAGTGGCATGTGTTTGTTCTTGGTTTTGTTTTTCTTTTTCCCTTCAAGATGCCTTGCTTGTACAAAACCAATAACATCTGCCAAATCATGACTGTTAGATTAACTGGTTCACTATTAATGCAGCACAAGGAGCAACACAAGGGCAGCACAAAGGAGCTCCAGCCACTACAGCCAGTAAGTCAGCTCCATCGGGGGCCCAACTTAAATTCCTCTATGCAAATGCAAATAGCATGGGAAATAAACAAGAGGAGTTAGAGACATGCTCATGCCTGCAGGGCTATGATCTTATTGGCATTACAGAGATGTGGTAGGGTGGTTCCTATGACTGAAGTGTTGGAATGGAAGGACACAGACTCTTTAGGAAGGACAGGCAGGCAAGACGAGGAGGGGGTGTTGCCCTCTATGTCAATGATCAGCTGGAGTGCATGGAGCTCCACCTGTGGATGGATGAGCAGCTGACTGAGAACTTATGGGTCAAGATTAAAGGCAGGGCAGGGACTGGTGACATTACAGTGGGGGTCTGTTACAGGACATTCAACCAGGAAGACCGAGAAGATGAGGCTGTCTATAGGCAGATAGGAACAGCCTCACATTCACAAGCACTGGTTCTCATAAGGGACTTCAACCACCCCAATATCTTTTGGAGGGACAAAATAGCAGGGCATAAGCAATCCAGGAGGTTCTTGGATAGTGCCGATGATAACTTCCTCCTTCAAGTGATAGAGGAACCCATGAGGAGAGGTGAGATGCTGGACCTTGTCCTCACCAACAAGGAGGGGCTGGTGGGAAATGTGAAGCTCAAAGACAACCTTGGCTGTGGTGATCATGAAACTGTGGAGTTCAAGATCCTTAGAGCAGTGAGAAGGGCACACAGCAAGCTCATTACCTGAGACTTCAGGAGAACAGACTTTGGCCTCTTCAGGGACGTGCTCAGTAGAGTATCTTGGGATAAAGCCCTGGAGGGAAGAAAAGCCTAAGAAAGCTGGTTAATATTCAGGGATCACCTCCTCCAAGCTCAGGAGTGATGCATTGTAACAAAGAAGAAGTCGGGCAAAAATGCCAGCAGGCCTGCTTGATGAATAAGTAGCTCTTGGACAAAGTCAAGCACAAAGAGGAAGCCTACAGCAGGTGGAAACAAGGACAGGTAGCCTTGGAGGAATACAGAGAAATTGTCCAAGCAGTCAGGGAGCGGGTTGGGAAAGTTAAAGCCCTAATAGAATCAAATCTGACCAGGCATGTCAAGGGCAAAAAGAAAAGCTTGTATAGAAACATCAGTCATAAAAGCAAGACTAGGGAAAATGTGGGCCCTCTCTGGAAGGAAATGGAAGACCTGGTTATCTAAGATAAGGAGAAGGTTGAAGTACTCAATGACTTTTTTACCTCAGTCTTCAACAGCAAGTGCTGCAGCCACACCATCCACGTCACAGACAGGAAAGGCAGGGACTGGGAGAATGAAGAACCACCCACTGTAGGAGAAGAACAGGTTCAAGACCATCTAAAGAACCTGAAGGTGTACAAGTCTGTGGGACCTGATGAGATGCATCCACAGGTCCTGAGTGAACTGGCAGATGAAGTTGCTGAGCCACTCTCCATCATATTTGAGAGGTCGTGGCAGTCCAGTAAAGTTCCCAGTGAAAGAAAAAGGGGAAACATAACCTCCATTTTTAGAAAGGGAAAAAAGGAAGATGTGAGGAACCACAGGTCAGTCAGTCTCACCTCTGTACCCAGCTAGATCACAGAGCAGATCCTCCTGGAAAATGTGCTAAGGCAAATGGAAAATAAGGAGGTCACTGGTGACAGCCAACATGGCTTCACTAAGGGCAAATCACGCCTGACAAATTTGGCGGCTTTCTACAACTGGGTTACTGTGTTGGCGGATAAGGGAAAAACAACTGATGTCATCTGCCTGGCCTTGAGCAACGCATTTGACACTGTCCCACACAACATCCTTGTCTTTAAATTGGAGAGACATGGATTTGATGGATGGACCACTCGGTGGATTATCATAGAATCATAGAATCATGGGTTGGAAAAGGCCTCTAAGATCATCGAGCCCAACCATCCACCCTACACCATCATTACTACTAAACCATACTCTGAAGTGCCACATCTACTCATTTTTTAAACATGTCCATGGATGGCGACTCAACCACCTTCCTAGGAGTTGGGTTTTTTCCGCCTGGACAAGAGAGGGTTCCAGGGAGATGTTATTGCAGCCTTTCAGTACCTGAAGCGGGCGTACAAGAAAGCTGAAGAGTTTAGCAGGGCATGTAGGGACAAGACAAGAGTTAATGGTTTCAAACTGAAAGAAGGTAGAATTACATTATTTATAAGGAAGGAATTCTTTACTATGAGGGTTGTGAGGCACTGGAACAGGATGCCCAGAGGAGCTGTGGATGCTCCCTCCCTGAAAGTGTTCAAGGCCAGGGAAGATGGGGCTTAGAGCAACTTTGTCTAGTGGAAGGTGTCCCTGCCCACAGCAGGGGGGTTGGAACTACATGAGCTTTGAGGTCTCTTCCAACCCAGACCATTCTATGATTCTATAATTCTGTGTACTGTGTCTGCACTCTGCTAAAATTTAATAAAAGAATAATAAATTCCTCTTGTTTCCTTTGCATTAAGGATAAATTCTTATTTTGCAGGATCCTGCAGGTTTTTGAAATATGGAAAATTGTAAATATATGGAAATGATATGTTCCTGGTTAGCTTTCACAGTGGATACTGACAACATTGTGAAATCATTGTTGCATGGTGCTACTTGCTTTAAATTCAGCAGCCATTAAAAATTCCCACTAAGCCCAGAAGCTTCAAATCAAAGAAATAATCTAACAACAGTAATGAACTAGTGGGAGGTTGGAACTAAGTGTTTTTTAAGCTCCCTTCCAAACCCCAAAATTCCTGAAGAAATTAATCAGAAAGAGGCATCTTATTTAATGTTATTGCCTTGATGATGAAGTTTTTAAAATTAAGCTAAATATCAATAACACCATTTACTATTCTGTTAGCTTGAATATTTATGTCTTGGAGTACAGACTAAAATATGAATAAGTTTGGGGAGTGGAATGTTAAGAAACTGGAATACTATAGTATATCATACCGAGTCTACAAGAAGCCCTTTGAGTCATCAATTACAATCTGCTGCTGCATACAACCCTATCACATAATCTCTTTGCTAAACTGATCACACTCCTTTTATTCACAGATACATTTTTGTGGGTTTTGTTAGTTTGTGTTGTTTCTCTTTTTTATTCTTTATCAAGACAGTGTTTTGTAATTTTCCTTCTCTAATATTTGAAAGTAGTCTCTTAATTCACATATAAATTCTTTGAAGGGTAGGGTTTATTTTTTTTTTTTATTTTCATCCCCATTCCTTCTTTTACCTTTCTTTTCTTTTTCTTTTCCTCTTTTTCCTTTTCATCTATGTCTTTCCCCCCCCCCGTCCTATTTTCTGTTTTGTTTTATTTTCCTGAGCACAAAATTTGCACCTATCTGAACTATTTCTTCCCTTTGCCATCTTGGTGTAGTTACACAAAGCAACTGCCACTTAGTCATCATTTTGGCAAGTTATTCTTGCTTGAGGACACATACTTTGACTTCAATGATTCCAGAACAGAAAGCATTTCAAACAGGCTGATGTTACCATCAACCTGTCCTGCAAAATAACTAGGTGGTCTGAAGTTTTAATAATATATCTGGAGGATAAATGGCATTTTGGAACTCTCATCTTTGCATTTTACCTTGCAAAGGAAATGGAAAAAGTAATGGAAAAACATCTCTTTTCTTTCGGGGGTATATTTTAAAAATTCTACCTTGTAGTCAAACTCCCATTTTCTGGATCTTTTTCCACCTTCAGGATTTTTTCATTTCTGGCTACTCAGTGGCACAGTTTTAACACAAGGATCAGAGAATACTCATTGACTTGTGGTGTATGTCCTCCCTAAAGACTGGAAAATATAATTTCTAGCCATTCGGGATGGTAAAAGTTAGAAACTGTTCTTCTAATCCCAGAGCATATGGTCTCTGATCCCTGACTGAGTGCTACGCAAAAGGAAGCCACACCAACAAAGATTTTGTTTATTTATTTTAATGAACACCCCCCCCCCC
>Ga0065711_1049715_pt1 | contig 11164 bp, 9 predicted proteins | sample Hoacrofraction12_FD_59098 | JGI IMG/M metagenome (GOLD analysis project Ga0065711, IMG submission 59098) | Hoatzin crop microbial communities from Cojedes, Venezuela - Epithelial fraction 12 v2 (version 2) | ecosystem: Host-associated > Birds > Digestive system > Esophagus > Crop | place... | reverse complement strand
ACACACCCCACCCCCTCCCCTTCTCTTAGGTTTTATTGCTGAGCAGACATCATATGATATGGAATATCCCTTTGGTCAGTTTGGGTCAGCTGTCCTGACTATGTCCCCTCCCAAGACCTTGCCCACCGCCCAGCCTGCTGCTGAGTGGGGAATGCTGGAGAGACAGCCTCAACGCTGTGTGAGCACCGCTCAGCAGTAGCTAAAACATTGGTTATCAACACCTTTCTAGCTACCAATACAAAGCACAGCACTATGAGGGCTGCTGTGGGGAAAACTAACTCCATCTCAGCCAGACCCAACACAATCTCCACCCCTTATTCCATACCATTTGCAACATAATTTAATTTAATACACATATATATATATCTTTTAACTTTCCCATTGTATTTAATTCTCGTTACTAAAATTCCTTCTTAGCAACACTTACAATTTAAACTACATACTTAAACCATCTTTATACCCAACGTACAGATTTATACATTCTCATTAACTACTATCCCCTGTCCTTTAGCAGATAGATATTACTCTCCCGTTCCATGGGCTTCATCCAATCCTCCAGATACTCATAAGAACAGGCTATGACTTGGGCCCCATCTGTCAAGACGGGTACTCAGGACAGGAGAAGCTGTATGTTCCACTGTTGGGCACCAACACCGCTTGGGTCATGGTTGCACCTGTCTGGTTTCTTGCAAAACTTACTCTTTTGTCAGTTCAGGTCATTCCTGCTACATTACTTGCTACAACATACAGCTCACATCACAGAGTATTTTTCCCCCTAGGTTAAACCTCCTTGAGGCACACACCAGGTCTCCCCATCCTTCCACATTACTCACCAAGAACACTCAGGTGCTTGAACAAAGACAATTCCATGAATGGGTTTGCCTTTTCCTATAGGAGAAGCCGTCCACACTACCTTCCCCAGTCACTTCCCTGTGTGCACTCTGGGAGACCTTATCTCCTCCCACAGTATGTAGGGGTTTTGCTTGGGCAGAACCGGGATGGTTAGCAGGTCCTCTGGTGTTAACCAGACAAGTGGCTTCTGCTACATTTTACCCCAGTGCTTCCATGTCCCACCAGTGAAATCCCAAACTACGTATTAAATAGTTCCACTAAAGTTTGACTTTCTGCAGCTTCTCTATAGCATGCCTCTTCAGGCTTTCAGAAAAACAGTAACATTTTATCTAAAGGTCTGAGGCAGATTTTGAAGTATCACCAGCTATCCACTGCTTAAGAAAAGCATTTAAAAGATGCCAATAAATAGTACTGTACACACCAACTGCTGTTTCAAAAAGCATCCATTCAGCCGCAGCAGTCACAGTAGAAGAACTGGTGCTCGTTACTAAGAAAATTAAGCAGGAATGTACTCTCTAGTGTTGATCATAATTGCACTAGCTGTAGAAAGTGACAGGACTCCTGTGAGCCTGTACTGGCGGAGGACATTGTTAATTATCACAGTGGAAGGAAAAATGATTTGCCTTTGCCACAAAAACAAACCTCAGCACTTGTTAACTCAGCAAAAGAAAAAGCACCGAGATGTGTTAATTAGTTATATTGGAATGAATCTGGAAGGTCAGAAGAGTGTTTCAATATTTAGGAAATGAGAAAGATAAGATTATTTGTGAGATTAGATTGCTCTGACACTCAGGACGATATTAATATAAGCCTCTGTAGTGCCAAATAAATGTGTTAGAAACCAACCTGAATGATCCAAATGCCTTACAGAATCATTTATTATTGTTATTTGCATGTTAAGGCCACACAGAACCTTTTCTTTTAAAGGTTTCTGCATTACTTTCATATTTCACATTTAGATTTGGTCTTCTGTGGGTCACAAAATACAAAAAATAACTTGAGCCAGGAGCATTTTGTGGGTGTTTCTGAGCAGCCAAACCTGTTTCAACATGTTTCTGGTACGCTGCGAACTGCTAACATCCTAATTCCCTCTTCTGGGCAATGCAATATAAGGGATAAAGGGATAAAAACAACAGGAGAAACAGTTACAATCAGCCTGATCCTCCTCTCAGATTGCTACCTTGATTACAGTATTTAAAAAGCTGCAGGTGCTAATGGTCTTGGTAGTCCAGCAGGGAAAGGTCTGAGAGAAAGCAAAGGCCGGAGGGTGCAGCTGAGAGGACTTGGGTGTACCAAGTCCAGCACTGCCCAGAATGCTGCCCTCACCTTGTAGGTGCAGGATGCCCGCAACGAGCCCAGTGTCTCCAGGACCACCGTGGGTCAGCGCGCACTGGGTACAGGCATCCCATGCACAAGCAGGTGTACAACCAGAAGGGTTGCTCTACAGTCCTGGAGCTGTCAGAGCCAGACTGCTGCCGAGCTGCCGCTGCAAGCAAGCTGTCAGCCACAGGTTGAGCATGTCCGAGTAAAATGACCCACTTGTACACCAGTACTGGTCAGGACACGGTTTGAGTTTTGTCTGGAAGCGCTACTCTTCCACCCACACTGAATTCAGGAAAAATAAACACAAAAAACACAAGAAAATGGAAAAGCAAATGAACAGTTGACAGCTGAAATTAAAATGCTGAAAGAAACCTTCCTTCCTTCCCATCATCCTTTCTAATTACTCTCAAGACTGCAGAATAAACAAGATAAGCAAGAAAATTTGCATTGTACCTCTCCACATGCTGAAATTCAGGAAGGAAGACCTCTGCTCATTCAGCTGCCGAGTGAAATGATTTACTCCAATGATTTTTGTTTGGGTTTATATTTTCTCTGCCTTTATTGGCAATAATTTAATATTTAATGCTCTTTGGAAACTCAAGTGATTAAGGTGATTTTGCAGGATCTTAAACTGTGTGAGGCTGAATCAGGACAAACAAGGTGACTTTCATCCAACTGTTGCCGTTGTCACTGGGAGCATTTGGGAGTTGTTTAGTTAGAAAAAAAGTATTTTTAGCAAAACTTTCCTCTATTTCTGGAAGTTTTGAGGGTTTCTCATATAGCAGAATTCACAATGGAGAGAGAAAACTATTTCAGGCGATTTCTGTGTAGGATGGTGGTATGAAGTTGGGAATGTCCAATCGTTCCAAAGTGAGTCCATCTGCCCTCTTCCCAATGTGTAGAACATATTAGTAAAGGTATATTCCAGTTTGATATATAAGCACTTAGTTAAAAACTAACTTAATTCACCTGTTGCTCAGCAAATTACTTACAAGTCCATTTAGAGAGACTATCACAGTTAGAAACTTCTGTGGGATATAAAGCAAGAACTGGAGATTAGAGGTCAGATAAAGGCTTGGTGGACTCACAAAACACATTATCTTTGAAATGAAAAATAGGACGTGACATGACGCAAGAAAAATTTCTACTAGAAACCAAACCACCTATGAAGCCAAAGAACTCGCATTAATTTGATCTCTGGTTCATCTGGTAGCTCCAAAATTTAGCATTGTGCTGAGACCCCTGGACTTCCAATCAAGCATAAGTAAATTTTCCTCATCTTCCATAGCTTTCAGAGAGGTAACTCCATAAAAGATACAGAAGAGGAATTGTAACTAGGTAAAATGGAACTAGTCCCGTTACAGAATGGAGTGCTTGGTAGTCTGTGGCTGGATAATAACGGTATACCAAGCTGAATCAAATCCATGTTGGTTTGTTAACTTTAATTGCACCTCTATGCCTAATAAAATTTTAGTGCTTCTTTAATTTGGAGAAACACTCTGAGCTTTTCAACTCATTAATTTGCACTTACTTTAAATTGCATGACTTACTTTCCATAATAAAAAGAGTCTTACGAGATGGAAGTCTGTAAATATTTGAACTCCCAGCATCAAGACAAGACACTGAATCAACAAACAGTTGTCTTTTAACCTCATATTGATATTCTGGGAAATGTAACTCATTCCCACATATCTGGTCCAGAGTGATGAGACTGGGAGCATTGCAAATATTCCTACAGTAATGAGTCACCCCAGATGCTAGAATAACATCTGAGATTATTGTTCGATGGTTGGCAGCGGAGAGGTGGCCAAACTGCCAGGGATATTCCTCCGAGAGTTTATTACAGCTGCTACACAAAAAGCCATATGTGAAGATGCTTGGAGCATGAGAAAGAAAATCCTTCTGGTTCATGAAAGACTGGCTCTAGAGATACAGTTTCACAGTAGTACTGATGCAGAACTGGATTAGCTAGGAAGGAAACCTGGCGAGAAATCTCAGTACACCTCTGTAAACAGATGGGTATATCACACAGGAGATGCACGGTCAAGGCAGAAGGTACCAGTACTCCTTCTCATCAAACGCCGGGCTCCAGTTCTGCTGCCTGTAAAGAAATATGTCTATCAAATTCAACGGATGCAGGTAGAAACATAGTGAATGATGACAGAAGATTTTAAAAAAGTTTTTGTTCGTGTGGCTGTGAATTTGCACTGAACAAACATCCTCAGCCACTTATGTTATCGCGAACTGGGTGACAAAACATAATTGAGGTTATAGCTTAGCGATGGCATTCTCTGCCCCTCAGATGGTGCCCAGCTTTCACACGAGGTGTGAGGGTCCAGACAATACGAGGCTAAGTGTCTCAAGCACGCGTCTGAGGTGCTCATGTGAAGGACAAAGCCTGTGAGTGCTGGATGCAGGAGCGTTGTACTTATCTTGTGCCAATAAGCACTGGGCCTGAGCAAAGGGCCTGCTCACCCTGGCTCCTAGCAGTCGGGTGCTAAATCAGCCAAGTGACATCTGGACTGAGGGAGAGACCCTCATAGCCTGATGTTACTCTGGTAAAGATGAGCAGACCACTTTTAATTGCCTCCATACCCAACTCCCTTTTTACAGCTAACAAGCCAATAGTCCCGCACTGGGAAGAGGCCAAACAGATGTAACTGTGGTTGGAGGAGATCACAACCACCGACTCAATTCAAGACCGAAAGGACTTGACCCCCCTACACACCTGTAGGGAGCATGCATGCTAATTTACATGGGAAGCAAGGCTAACTTAGCCTGTAACAGAAAAGGTGGTTATCACCAACTAATTAATTAGCATGAGAAGCGAGAAACCCACCTAAGGGGACGAGGTTAGCTACCTATAAAAACTGAGAAAATCACTGTAAAGGTGGCATCCCCCAGGACCTGGACCTCCCTCCTCCACTGGCCGGATCAACGCTGGACCAGGACTGGTGATATGTTTTTATTTCTTCTTCTTCCTCTTTTCCTCTCTAACTTTTCTATTTTGTCCCCCCTTCTGTTCCTTTCCTTCTCCTCTGAAACTATAAAAGCAAGGCTTATCATAATCGTACCACCGTAGTTTGTCTATCATACTTGTACCACAGCAGTTTGCTTGTTGTAATGGTACTACCACAGTTTGCTTGTCATAATTTACTTATCATATTTGTGCCTCATTAGTTTGCCTGTCACTATTGTGCCACAAGAAATTGATTTATCATAATCGTGAATAAACCTTGTAAAGTGATATAGGATCTCTGGTGTCATTTGACCTTAATCCAACCGAGGGGACTGGCGAATCTGAGTCACTCTCGTTAACGGAGTGGGGCATTTAATCACTCTCATTATTGGGGTGTGACACAAGGTCTGCAAGCACTCAAGCCTCTCAGTGAGTGCTCATGCAAACAACTTCTGTCTACTTTTGAAGGGTCTTTGTTCTAAGGGAAACCTAGTTTATTGCCTGTTCTTGTTTTACAGTGGCATAGTCACTCAGTCATTGCTCAGCCACCCACCTGCCCTGTGGATAATGATGCATCTGGGAGAAATCTATCCCAGCAGTTGCTGCGGTTTAACCGAAACCAGGATAGAAGTGAAGAGCAGCCCAAAGAGACCTTAGAAATACATCCAGAGGTTCATTCAAAGTTAAGTCTTGAAAATCAAGCAGAAGGCCTTAAGATATTTTTACCCCAATATTTCCAGTGTTTTCTGGTTCATTTGAGCCAAAAATGCCCAGGGTGTGTGAACTCATCTTGCCAAATTTTAATGATCCTCAGAGATGAGGGTTCACAACTCAAAATTTGACTTGATGCTGACTTCATCCCAATTTCACTTTACAGAAAATACAGGAAAAGGAAGCAGAAAGGAATGTATATTTCCAGTATTAAAAATTATGTGCATATTGCATCCACATATAACCACTTGCAGCAGCTAAACATTTAAGTGCAAGCTTTTTTTTCTGTTATGAATTTTCTTTTGGATCAAGTGGAAGAAGACATTGGGAAAACCACAGCACTTTGGCTCGTAACAGCCTATAATTTCATTTTCTCTAAACAGCCAGATGATTATTCTTTTGTGTTTCATTAATTGTGGCCCACCAAAGGCACTTGAAAGGCTTAGTCAATCCACAGAGAAAGGCTTTTTAACGTGCCTTGAGCAAATGACATTTGCCCTTTAAAAATCATCCACAGTGGATGGAGAGGGGAGCTAAAATTACTTTCCAGAAGGAATGATGGGTATGAGCACCTGTACTGTTTCTATACGTGTATGTGCATGTGTATCTGTCTGGTTCCCAGACACACTTCAAGAGAACTCACTTTGAGGAGAATGAGGCGATTTTACAAGCAATGGCAGAAAGCAAAATATCAAGGTCTTTCTTCTTCCCCATTCAGCATGTACACTTTGTCTTTCCAGAGTATGATTCCCCTGAGCAGAGTTAGAAACACTTGTTTGCAGCAAAAAAGTCTCTCCAGCAGCAATCACGAACCCCCGCTGACGAGGTCGAAACGTGCAGCAATCCAGGCAATGAGAGGCAGTTTAGTCAATGCTTAGTCTCCTGTTCTTGATCTGAGCAGCTGTGGTCTCAGAAACCGTGCCACAGGCTGCCACCCAGCAGCCCTGCGACGGAGTGTATTAGTTCTTCAGCAAAGTTATCTGCAACTGTGGCTCCTGCACAGACAAGTCCTGCCAATCTCCCCGCGGGGCCAGCGAAGGAAAAGGCAAGGGATGGGCACTCACCCCTGCTCCCCCCACCCCAGCTGAGAGGAGAATCGCTGCTTCATCTGACTCTCTGTATTGACAACACCAGTATTTTAGGATGAAGCACACCCTGTTCCTTCTGAAATGCCTTCCTCCTTCTTTCAGAGAAGCAGATTTTCCATCTTCTAGGTACAGTTGGCTTCTTCAAAGCTCATCAGTCCTGCTGACTACAGCAGGGCAGCGTGTTTTTAAAACAGTAATTGTGGTGTTTAGCAGGAGTCTCCTATCAAATCTCAGAAACAACTGCAAGACTGAAAATAATAATGATAATAGTGAGAATAATAATACAAAACGAAAAGGGAACACAGTCCCCCTGGAGCTGATGGGTAATTTAGGGAGGCTGACTGCTTGCTCTCATAAAGCAAGTGCTACAGTTCAGGAATCGCATTTATACAGGTCTAAGCAGAGGCTGCGATGCAAAGCTCTTCCATGCCATAAAATTCATGTATAGTACTTCACTTCTCATTTGCATTACACCTGTGATGAGATTTGTAAAGAATGACAAGCAAGTACGTTTCAAGTTGGTAACAGAAGTTTGTTGCTACAGCAGGAATTAAGTCAACACAAACATGGTTGCAACCACATGAAAGTCAGAAGAAGCGCTATGCTTCCTCTTCACTTGGTTTCATCTTTTGTTTTCTTTTGCATAGGTGCTAAGATCTTGTGTATCTACTGTCCTGCGTTCTCTGAGTAACAGGGAGTTTTTTATCATAGAAACATGGAATGGTTTGGGTTGGAAGGGACCTTACAGATCATCTAGTTCCAACCCCCCTGCCATGGGCAGGGACACCTTCCACTAGACCAGGTTGCTCAAAGCTCCGTCCAACCTGGCCTTGAACACTGCCAGGGAGGGGGCAGCCACAGCTTCTCTGGGAAACTTGTTCCAGTGCCTCATCACCCTCATAGAAAAGAATTTCTTCCTTACCTCCAGTCTAAATCTACCCTCTTTCATTTTGAAGCCATTACCCCATGTCCTATCACTACAGACCCTTGTAAAAAGTCCTTCTCCAGCTGTCTTGTCGGCCCCTTCAGGTACTGAAAGCCTGCAGTGAGGTCTCCGTGGAGCCTTCTCTTCTCCAGGCTGAACAGCCCCAACTCTCTCAGCCTTTCCTCACAGCAGAGATGTTCCATCACCCTGATCATTTTTATGGCCCTCCTCTGGACCCGCTCCAACAGCTCCATGTCTTTGCTGTGCTGAGGGCTGCAGAGCTGGATGCAGGACTCCAGGTGGGCTCTCACCAGGGCAGAGCAAAGGGGCAGAATCCTCTCCCTCGATCTGCTGGCCACGCTGCTTTTGATGCAGTCCAGGATGCGGTTGGCTTTCTGGGCTGCAAGTACACATTGCTGGGTCACTTTGAGCTTCTCTTCAACCAGCACCACCTTCTGCTCAGGGCTGCTCTTAATCCATTCTCTGCCCAGCCTGTATTTGTGCTTGGGATTGACCCAACCCATGTGCAGGACCTTGCACTTGGCCTTGTTGAACTTCATGAGGTATTCATGGGCCCACCTCTCAAGCCTGTCCAGGTCCCTCTGAATGGCATCCCTTTCCTCCAGTGTGTTGACTGCACCACACAGCTTGGTGTCTTCATTAAGCTTGCTGAGGGTCCACACAAACCAACTGTCCATGTCACTGAAAAAGATGTTACACAGCACTGGTCCCAGTACCGACTCCTGAGGAACGCCACTCATCACCGGTGTCCACTTGGACATTTTATTATTTGTAATATAGCAGTCAGATCTACACAAAAACATTGTGGTAACACTACATATAAGAGACAAAAATGCCTTAATCAGACAAGGCAGAGAGGGGGAAGGGAAGATGATGCCAAAGATTAGATGATCTCATGAGGCCTTTTCCAACCTGGATAATCCTGTGATCCCATAAAGTCAAGCCACCTTCATTTTGTAAAAGTCAAGCGGAAGAACAGCAAGAGCTGAGAAAATTCACTGCCCTCAGGCATCAGGGCAGCACCAGAAACCCACACTGGATTGTGCTCATCTTTCTCCTGTTTCACAGTCCTTGTTCATCCTCTCGCTTTTCGATCTGCTTCTTTCAGCCTTCCACTCTTTTAACCTGACTAATCCATATTCTCCACCTTCAGCTGCCATCCACTCTAAAAGCCACTCTCACCAATATTCCTAAGCGTTGCTCCCTTCTCGCACATCACCTCTCTCACCTTAATAAGCGCTTCTGTGAAAGTGCCACTGCGAAAGGCGCATCCTCCCTTTCGCCTGTGATGCTGCACAGTAACCACTGACCCTGCACCTTCTTCATCCCTAATCAGTGCTCTTCTCTCCATTGATCCCACCCACGCTGCTGGAGTTTTCCTGCTGCCATGCTCCTGTCCTGTGCTCCCGCTGGGAAGAGGAGTGTGGTTTGTGAACAGAGCAGGGCCCTTCTGCTACCCCTTAAATCTAGCAGGTGATTGCAGGCTCTGTGCAGGCTAAATCTGCCAGCAAAACAAATCACAAACTCCCTCCACCAACTGAAGGGGAGGCAAGAGCACATAAGCAAGGGACACCCCGCCAAATGGTATTTTTCAGTCCATTTATGTCTGGCCCTTTATGGTTAATGATAAAAAGAGACACTTGGAATATTCCAGTAGAATAAAATTGGCAGGGATGTGATTATCAGACACACAGCTCTCTCTCAAGATCCTGTCTGTAATCTTGGTTCATTAACCTGCTGTTTTATTAAAGACTCGTTTCAAGGCTCTGACACAGTCTCATGTCATGTGTTTTCCAGTATAAAATGTTCAGGGCACGAATGTGTACTGTTCAGTATTTTGGGAATTCATGTATATTTATGTCATCAACATATCACTTTTAAATTTCCTCATTCCCTAGAAAGCCCACTTCCAGCACCTCCAGAACACAGTAGGAAACTAAAAACTGGAGCAGCTGGAAACACGCAGGCAGACACTCGTTCATTCCTCTGCAGCTTGTGCTTTCTGGCGCCGGGTGAGACGGATGCGCAGCCGTCGGCTCCCCTCTGCTGGCTGGTACCTGGGCACGGCACAGAGCCACGGCCCAAACTGCCAATAATCATGAAAAGATGTTTTTCCTGGCAAGGTGACCAGCACCTGCCTGACCCTGTGCAAGGGCAAGCGCGCCTGAAAACAGTTCTCACAAATTCTTTACGCAGAGACTGATAACTCACTGCAGGGGGACTGGCTGTACCACCTAGGGTCGGGAGGTCTTGACCTTCCCGTTGTAAACACCAGGTTTGCTGTGACTATAAATATCGTGATTATAAACTTCTGTGATTATAAATTCTGTGATTAAAAACTCTAATCATTATGTCTGAAAATTTCCCTGTCAGTTCTCTACCTCAGACCCACTCTTTTTAACTTTCTGCCAAAACAGCTCAGCAATTTCTGAAAATCAATTTAGGGAAGAGCAGAATTTTCTTCTCCTTCGTATTATTTGCTTGTTGGTTTGTTTTTTTACAACATCTTCCAGCAGAAACTTGAGATTTGGCAGCATGTGTTCATGAACCGCTTTATACCAGCAGCTAGAAAGTACGTAGCCAAGTTATAAAATTCAGAATCAAAAAATGCCTCTCCGCCCATGAGCAGCAAAAGACATCGGAGCTTGGCAGCAAACCTCTACAAAGAGCCTGCCTGTGCTGAGAGTACACTGCTGTTTTTAGCCCTTCTGTGAGATTGCACACCCAGCATCTTGTCAAAACACTGCCCGAAATGAGCTAGTGGCACCCTTCCTACTGATGACAGCAACTTAACGGACCTGCTGGGAGATACGTGGCAGCAACCCCTTCCCACCCAGCGAAGCTCCATGTGCTTTTGGTGGGTGGTCCCTGGACAAGAAGCCCAGGACTGCTCTCAGACTGCGTCTTGAAAACAGGGCAGCATGTTCAAGGCTTGACTTTATCTTCAAGCAACAACTACAACTCAAGCATGCTTTTCCTTTACATTATATGATTATGGATTTGATGATGCTTTTTCTTATCATGTCAGTTCTGCTACTGACTTCAAGAGAACAGAGCATGACTTTGATTCTGTCCCTCCACTCCACTCTGGCGAGAGCCCACTTGAAGTCCTGCATCCAGCTCTGGATCCCTCAGCACAGGACAGACACGGAGCTGTTGGAGCGGATCCAGAGGAGGCCACAAAAATAGTCTGAGGGCTGGAACACCTCTCCTATAAAGAAAGGCTGAGAGAGTTGGGGCTGTTCAGCCTGGAGAAGAGAAGGCTCCACGGAGACCTCACTGCAG
>Ga0065711_1049714_pt1 | contig 11164 bp, 9 predicted proteins | sample Hoacrofraction12_FD_59098 | JGI IMG/M metagenome (GOLD analysis project Ga0065711, IMG submission 59098) | Hoatzin crop microbial communities from Cojedes, Venezuela - Epithelial fraction 12 v2 (version 2) | ecosystem: Host-associated > Birds > Digestive system > Esophagus > Crop | place... | reverse complement strand
TCCTGTGCAGCCTGCTGTAGGTGACCCTGCTTTGGCAGGGGGGTTGGACTAGATGATCCACAGAGGTCCCTTCCAACCCCAAACATTCTGTGATTCTGTGATTCTGTGAACGAGCTCTGAGCAACCTGGTTTAGTTGAAGATGTCCCTGCTCACTGCAGGGGGGTTGGGCTAGATGACCTCTAAATGTCCCTTCTAACCCAAAGAATTTTATGACCTTTCATCCGAACTGAAAAACAATTGGGAAGTTGAAATCTAGAACTGCAGCTGAGCTCATCTCTATGAAGTAACAATAACAACAGCAGCAAGAACAAAAAAACAGTCAGAATTAGCAGGCATATCCAACATTGCCGACATCCAAAGAACTGGCAAGAGTTTGCCCCAAAATGAAGGTTACAGAGCTCACCTACTTCATCATGAGCGTGACAGCACAACCTCACAGTTTTACCAACTCCCTTCCAGGACAGAAGAGTTAACACACACCAGAGCATCCCTGAGCTTTACAGCCATCCCCTCCAACCGCATCAGGCTATCTGGGAAGCATTAGCAGCTGTGGTGCTGACCTCTGAGGGCTCAGGCACATCCTGTTGAAGTCCCAGTGAAGAGGCTCAGACACTCATTCCAAAGGATGAGGGGGAAGAAAATTTACGTTATTGAATGGGTTTTAAGGAGCATATGCTCATTTACTTTCTCAGCCTGTACATGCAATTACACATGTAAATTAGGCATAAAATAAAACTTTGCGTGAGTAAAAGTTAGTTCTTACATCCTGTCTATTTACAACTGCTAACTGTGAAAGTGCTAAGTCTTTGTCTTGGTCTGCAATTGAAAATGAAGCCAGTATAGTTACAGGAGAGCAGAAGTTTCTGTGTGGACATGTGGGAACAAACCACTTCTTTCCAGCACAGCTCTCCCTGAAAAAGCCACTTTCTGCTAAATCACCAAAGGAGAGCCCCTCACCTGGTATATCTTAGTGCTTCCAAGATACAGAACATCAGCTGTCAAAAATATGTGTGTGACTTCAAACTGGTTCTGCATTAACTGGGAAATCGAGCTCTATAATGCATCTATTCTGACAATTCCCTTTGGGTAGGCAAAGTCTCTTTATGTCCTGTGTGGCACTGAAAACACACGTACTCAGTACTCAGTTCTAATGGTCCTACGATGATTTCAGCAGAATAATGCAGCATGATTCAAGGTCAATGCTCCCTGAATCAATTTTCCATGGTCTATAATCTGTGCTGTAAACAGCCTGCTCTGCAACTAAGAAAGCAGAAAGGATTTTAATGCCATCAGTTTCACCCTTAATACCTTCACATTAAGCTCAAAGAGCTGAAAGGATTTCGTATGATTTGTTCCAGGCTTGTATCAGACTCTACATCAAGGCACCTCCCTGCTTCTAGACCACCATGGTGGCCTCTAATATTTGGCTCTTCGCAGGACCAGCCCTGTGTTCAGCATAAATTAAAACAGCTGGAGGATTATATCTAAAGGAGTAGGCAAACACTCTCCGTGTAACCTCTGCCCCGTTCACCCTCTCCATGCTTGGCATGTACCCATGTTGGAAGCAAGGCAGAAGGACCACAGGCAGCCGATGACTGCTTTGCTTTCTCTTGCAGCACAGGACTCCAAAGAAAGCCAGTTCTACCGTGTGATGTCCCCTTTGAACAGCTTCACATGCATTAAAGGGTCACAGTGTTGGGGAGGGGTGAACTGGTCTCTTTGTTTCTCATTTCCACCCCGGAGTCAAACACCCATTCTCTTTTTAGTGATCAAAACTATAACAAAGTCTCCAAAGGCATTTTCCCAATGTTCAGCCCCAAATAAACCACACGAGAGAATGCCACAGGGTGCTAGAAAGACTTTGATGTCTCCGTGAGAGAACTTCTCTGTGATGTTCTCTCCCTTATCATGCCTAAACTATGCTTTTAAAAAGACAACAACAAAAGAAAGATAGGCCATACCCTCCATTTGCTACTGTCTCCATTTAAAACTGGAACACATGAAAAACTGTAGATAAGGTCTGGCATAAATAAAAGTAGAGATTAGGCTATCTATAAAATCACAAGATAATATGAGAAGTCAAAGAGCATTTAATAAGAATCATAGAATCATAAGAGACATCATCCCTGCAATTCTCCAAAACCTCAGTAATACAGCAGGTTTTTCACAACTCGGTCAAAGCAGTGGGTTTTTTCAGTATTCCAGAGAATATTCTGAAATAATAACTGCATAAATAACAGCAACTAATCAAAAGCTCCTTCTGTTGATATTTCTCAAAGCCAGGGTGTATGCCACATCAAAGCCTACCGCATTGCCCTCCGATACACCCATTCCAAGCAGGCTGCCCAACCATGACGTAGCAGAAGACAGTATTGCTGAGTGAAGTAGCATTGTCACCATGTGATAAGAGATTCAGGGGAAATTTTCTAATGACAGAACAGGCCCTCCTTTTTTGTTTTTACTTCCATAGAATCTCTTTGGAAGGATGAGACTGCCTAAGTGGCCACTATAGCTACTGAAAAAGAATTAGACAACAAAGGACAAAAGGCTGAAGAACAGAGAGCCAATGTTAAAAAACAATCTCAAATTTTGACATTTCATATGGCTCTGCCTTTTTTTAAAAGTCTGCAGTACCAGTGTTTGGATTTCAGAAGTCCTCAAAAGCATTCAGCGTTTGGATCTCAGGATCTGGTTTGAATTAGCTCTTATTTACAGACTGTTTTCCCTTACCATTGGCCTAAGTACATTTTTACTATATAATGCCTCACAATGACTAGCATGCCTTTTTGGTTTTTTCATATTTCTTCTGTATGGAAAAAAAAAACACCCTAACATTTTCAATTTAGATCAAAGAAACCTTTAAAAAATATCTCAAAAAGGACAGGTTTTTGATTCCAGAGTCCTAAATCTTGTTCATATTTTATTTGGGAAATTCCCAAAACAAGAAAACAGTATTTCAAAATTAACTGAAATATTTAACTTTTCCAACACTTTTTACATGTGTTGAATGCAAGTATGCAATGAACTCGGAAACAAGTCCCTGGCCCCACCAAAAGTACATTCATGGTAGACGGAGGGGGTGGGTAGACGGAGGGGAGCAAGGAAGCACGGCAGAAAGGAAGGCAGGAAGAAAGGAAGGAAGAAAGGAAGGCAGGCAGGAAGCAAGGAAAAATCAGCTCCACTTATCCTGTGATACAAAGTGAATCAAGCAGAAGACACAGTAGAAGTACACTGTGCCTTACACTACAGATGTGAGACCCTTTGTGCTAATAACTAGCTGCTAATGGACATGGCTGTACAGAAAGTGTGGCAACAGACATGTTTTCAGCAACACCTCATATAGCACACTGTACATTTTACAGAGACAATGGATATTGGCCAGGACCTCGGGCTCATGACTAGATTCTAAGAAATGAGGCTGATTTTCCATTACAATCTTTTTAGAAACAACCTGCAGAATAACATTTTGCAATTTTACAGGTGGGTTGTTTCAGCAAAGACTCTCAGGCTGCTTTTGCAAGCTGCTTCCCAAGGCCAAATCACCCCTGTGCAGCAGGCATTGCCTCCATTTTGCAGCAGGGGAAACTGAGGCACCACAGGCTCAAATCACTTGCCCAAGATGACAGAGTAAACCTGCAACAGACCAGCAATAAACCCCAAGAGTTATGAGATAATGATAGGAACTGTCAGAGTATCATTGTCTCATTACTTCACAGTTTGATGAGGGATAACACGTTACAGAACAGCAGCTGTCCATGTGAAATTGTTAGCCTTAACTTTTTGTGTGTGTGAACTCTTTACTGAAGCAGTCAGTAACTGCTGTCGTTTTACTTCTGTATTCCATGCAAATGCCAGCTACAAGATCTTGTTATAGTGGGCATTCTGGAAAAATACAAATATTGTAATATATTCAGCTTGTTCAGTTAATCTTTTTGTCAGTCTTCGTAGCTTTTTTGCGGTAGACTTCTGCAAGCACTTGAGGTACCTGGGCAGAAACGTTCAGCCAGTGCACTTCCTCAGTTGTACATGTAAGCATTTGCAGAAAATTGATGTCAGATTTGACTGTACAAGAATTCACGCTCCAAGTGCGTACACACAGCCCAGCCAGGCAAGAGAAGAGTGCTCAAGGTATTCAGTCCATCTCACAAGTTAGCCGCTGCTTTAGACGTAACACTTCTCTACTCTGTACAACGGGCTCTTCTTTCTCAGTGTGCCACTCCACGCAGGCAGCTTAATGCAGCTTCTGTCTGCTTTGCAGAAATACCCTTCCCCTGACTATTAACAACAGCTTGCCAGACTAGACTAGAGTTTGTACTGGTGGTGTTTCTCTGTCAGTCACAATGCTTAATGAGAACACTTGGCCAAAATAATTCCTGGCAAAATTCTAACTTGCTTTACAACCAAACTATCACCCCCCTAAAACACCTATTACTAGTAGGAGTTGTGATATTGGTCAGAAAAATCCCAGTTTTGATCACTTACAGCCAAAATCAATCCTGTGGTTCCCGTCTGGAGCTCTCCTGGAACCATGGGCCACTACTATCTTCAGGACTATACCAAGGGTGGGGCAGAAGGAAAGCCAGCTCTGGATGTTCCTCCAAGAGGCACAAAATGGGGAAAATGATGAAACACAGCAGCTCCTCAAGAATTCGAAGATCAGCAGGAAACCCTGCAGGGAGCCTCCATGATGCAGGAGGGCAAGCAGAGGTGTACTGAATTACTGTCCTGCCCCAGACAGGAGGATGTCTTGCTGCGGTCCTGAATATCCTGTACCCTGAACACAGCAGACTGAAAGTTCTTGCTTAACTGATCAATAGGAAAACAAGGTTAGCCTTATCTGATGAACCAGCAATCCGACTGCGTAACCCCACAAGCAAGCTATCAGGTTCAAGCTTCCAAGTGGCAGGTTTCCACTGAGGAACAGTGATTCAGCTTCAAGGCATCAAATGAAAACGCACAGAGCTGAGTCCAGTGAGTCTCACACACCTCATCTTCGGGGCCCTGTTCCCTGGAACGGGGTAAGAAATGCCAAGTCTGACAGCTAAGCTACTTACCTGCCTGCAAAAGGAACACCGGGAAACTTGGAGTAAAAAAAACCAAACTCACAGGGCCTTCAGAAGAGGAGGAAAAGGGCCCTTATTCAGAATACGTGATACTACAGTGGTAAGAGCACGTTCCTGGGAAGGGGAGATCTGGTTGCAAGGGCCCGAGGCAGAACCCCAGGTGCTGCAAACCATACAGTCAAACAGGGCGCTGCAATGTGAGTGCAGACATCTCTGCAGTTAGGTTTCTTTTTTAGGTGACAGTCTTAGTTTGGTGCCTCTTCAGTTCCACTTAAACACTGATTTGGCCCCTAAACCATATATTGGCTATAGCCCTCAACCTCACCCAGGGAATGAACTCACTGCTTCTTGCTTTCTGCGCTTTGCATAGATAGCTCCAAGTCAACAAGGCAGCAGGCCCATCAGGGTAATGCAGCACCACTCAGTTCATGCAATGGGTACAACCAGGGTGCCACTTGATGCTGCAGAAAATATGCTTGACCCAGAAATCTGAAAATTATTTTTGTCCTAACCAAAGTGGTTCCTTGTCCTGGAAAAACTCAAAAGTTCTTCTGTCTTACAGATAATACGTGTGAAGGTAAATGCTAAGGCCACTGGCAAAGGAGTGTAAATTACTGTAGTTTGAAGCGTGGCAACCTAACCTACCCAACAGATTTTATTTAACTGTAAGATAAATGAGCGCTAGCTTTCAAAACGCATTAACCGAAAACTTATTATAACTGCCTGTTCTTAACTGAGCAGACATCACAACATTGTCACAGCAAAAAGCAACCTCTCCATGCCATCACTAATGCTTGTGGCCCGAGATTCAGATCCTGCTGCAGAGGTGCATGCCAAGAGATCCTGTAGCCCTTGAACACAACCAGTGAGCTTTTCAAAGGGTCAGGTTAACAACACTGGATCCCAAATGAGCTACCTCATCTCAGACGAAACAGAAAGAAGGGCAATACAAAGATGTTTGTAAGTAGCACGTTAATGGGCCTGAACATATTTACAAATTTCACACCAGATTTCACTCAAATTTTATACCAGAAAGTATTATCCATTTTGTCAGTGTGGGATCTCTCACTAAGGGTCCATAAATTGGGCTGTATTACTAATGCAGGAGAGGACACAGAATGAACTACGTACTTGGCCTTTGAACTCTCTCCGGTCCGCTGCAGCTTAATCGGGTAACTTCGGGACAGCTTTCAAAAGCTATCTGTAACTTCGAGGGTTGCAATTTTTTGGGGGAAATCCATGTGTTAGAGCAGCTGCTTTGCTTGCCAAGTACTGAAAAATGTGAACTACCAGCTTGAGGCCGCTTTCAGCCAAACTTCTCCTCAGTTTTCCCATCTATAAAACCGGCACAGAACTACCCTGCATTGCCTTTTATTCTACAGTCCCTTACTTAGGGGAGAAAAAAATGAAATTATGCCAGGACTATTTTGAGTCGATTCATAAGAGAAACAGTTTGCGGAAGAGAGCTTAGAGATTACTGCATGGCACATCCTATAGACAGAGACGCAACGTTGGAGGAAACTAAATATGAGATCTTTAATCCCAAGACGTATTTACACAAAGGTGTTCTATTTCAAAACCGCCTCTAAATTATTTCAAGCAAGCAGAGAATGTTCACTCCCCGAAGTGTTAAATTATGCACAGAAATTGCAATTCAGTTCCAGTAAAATACTCATTCTGATGCTAGATTTATTTTTCCCTCCTGATTAATTGCATGTGCTGAAAAGACCACAAAGTCCATAACAACCTGAGGCCATTTCACTGAATGCTGCAGAGGTCATTTAAGAAAGCAGCATAATGGATAAGCAAGGCAGTTCTCGTAACATGCCACCAGGCCTGGATGACACACCTTCTGTACACTCTGACGCCTGGGCTTCCTTACAGACTACAATATTTTATGAAGGAGCAATTTTAGTCCACAGACGACTAATGCAAGACCAGTTGCCCAGGTTGGAAACATGGGAGGAGTCGCTCGGAAGAATGTAGCTCTCAACCCACTGGATTAATAATTAACAAGAAGACAGACATAAGGGCAGAAAAAAGAAGAGAAAAGAAAGACCGCATTGAGAGCCACATTTAAGGCTATCTCCAGAAGGCCAAAATCCATTCTCGCAATGCTCCTTCGGCGTACACTTCACTCAGCTAAAAAAAAAACAACCCAAACTGTTTGGGTTTCTAGCATAGGTGAAAAATGCAACCACCTTCCTCAGCAACTCCACTGGGTTTATGTTTCCTGGGGGATCCTGCTCAGCATGGCCTTACTCCTGCATTTCCTTGACGCTGTCAGGCAGACAGCAAGCCGAACTCCACAACTCAAAGTCCAGTTTTTGTAGTCTGACTCCTTTTCACATGCTCAGATGCCCTCAGACCCACTACTAAGATATGACTTGAGTTGGTATATGGATCTGAAGACCAGTGCAACTTACAGGCAGAGAAATTCAACAAAAAGTACATTGAAGTATTTCAAGTGGTACTCTGAAAAAGACTTGAATACTGCTTTTTGTAAGGGTATGATGTATTTTGGATCTAGAGGTGCTTTATTTTTTTTTGGCTGTGAACTTATGTCATCTGCTGAATCTGGCTGTGCCGGTAAAATCTGTTACCACCCCAAGCCCCTCTGCTGGATGTCAGCCTCAGCCAACTGCCTATGGAGCAGTTCCAGCGAGCGCTCCTCCTTTCACTTCAGATGAGCTCAGATGGACTATTGCAACTATTCAAACCAGCCTGCCTGATTTTTGCCTAAAAAGAAGTAGGATGTGCTCCCACAGACCGGCAGCTCGATGGGAACAGCAGTCTTCAGCCAGGAGACAATTACAAACAGCCAGAAAGCTGTATGTGAAAAATGTCATCTTCCTATACCCTCACTGAAATAACCACACTGGGAAAGCAAATGTGGCAATTCTGATACAAAAATGTCATAGTTGTGCTGCCCAGCCCCATCCTGCACCTAGCTAGCGGCTTGTGGCCTCCAAAACAGGTAGTGCATCCCCTTTTCCCTCTGCAGGCTGCCCTGTCTGGCTGCTTGCTCTGCCTCTATTGCTCATCGGAATACATGGGAAATAATTCAGCTCATTAATCTGGCAAAGAACTAGTCACTTTTTTCTGTCATTAGCCTTAGTACTTGTAGTCTTCTGCTGAGTGAACACAGCCAGCTTTACCTGGGGGCAGGTAAGCAACAGCGACAGTGAGTGTACAGGACAGAGCAGGAGTCACCTCCCTTCCGGGGCCAACAAGCCATTAGATCAGCACAGTCCCCACCATATAGCTACAAACTCCAAAGAGTCGCATTTATTTTGCTTTGAGCTAAGAGAATAAATATTAATAGGAAACACCAATGTAACAGTGTCCCTGTCACAGGCCCCACAGTGCTTTAATTCTACCAATGCAGTTCATACCAGACAAATTCCACGTTTAGAGAGTCCCAAACCTACACCTTTGTGAAACATCTGCAAAGAAGCAAAACCAGATTTTTCCCTTTATATATATGTACACCTATATATTTATACATACACACACACCTCTCTCTATATACACCTATATATAGGTATAACTACATTGATTAGTATTCAGTATCTTTTACTAAAGACCTTTATTGGCACTAGTATCAGCATGGACACAATTACGGTGAGTGCGTGCTGTTCCCAAAGCTATCGGGGACTTTCTACCAGCGGAGCTGCATGCCTGCTGACAAGACACTGACAGCCTGAGGCACCCCCTACGCTATTCAGTTCTCAGGGGTAGTGATTAAAAAAAACCCCACAACTGTATCGGAGCTTCTAACTCTAACGAGTCTTTAGCAGACCAACAGGTAGGCACACACACACACAGATGAGTACCTGGGAGAGGGACAGAGGGACTTCAGCATCACTCCCCAATTCAGGCAGCTCACCAACAAGTGCGAGTCCCTGCCAGAACACACTGGGGGCTCCAGAATTTCAGCAGAAGCCTTGCAGAAAGCCACTTACCCTCCCAGGCTGCACTGTCACAGATGGAGCTTGCTTTCCTTTCCTCTGCCAGCACAGGCCCTGCCTCTCCACCTGATCTTGCCCTGCAGAACAAAAGCCTTCTGCTCTGCAGCCACTGGGGACTGGCATGCACGTCTGCCCATTATTGCCCAGATCCATCACGTTTAAACTGGGGTGTGCAAAAGCCTCCATCCTTTCTTTGCTCCCTGCTGATATCTGGTAATTTAAAATTTGACAGCAGTTCATTTCTGCGTGCATACTGAGTAGAAAGGTGGGGAACTGGGAATCCTTTACCTTACTGACCAATATGACTATGCAGATGGTATTTGCCAGTGGTGCTTCACAACCAGTTTAACTCCACTCTTTTTGGCCCTGGTTGTTTTGTCCTTTCATTTATTATGACATATAATTCAGAGCATGAAGCAAGTGCAGAATTACTGGCCTAGTCAATGTCACACACTAAAGCAGTCAAGCAGTTTGCCATGTAAATTTCCCTATATTCACTTGATTAAACTGCAGAGGGCATTAAAACCTACAGCTTTAAACCCAAATGTAAACGTTGCAGTTATTTTTTCAGGTAGATGCCAACAAAAATGCAGTTAGAAAAAAACAGAGAAAAAAAACAAAATCATCACGTTCCATCTATGAAATACATTTCTTCCTTTCTCCCACTGTGTCAGTAATGAGATCCTTAACAAGAAAGAAAATTGGGCAAATTAAGCATTTCAAAAAGCCCTTTGTGAAGTGCACTTACCCATCCCAACATTTTAGCACACAAGTTCTTCAAGGGCCTGACCCAAATCCTACTAAAATCAGTAAGTCTCTGCACTGATTGGACGGGCATTGGTTACAGTTTTAAATGTACAAGAAAGAGTAATCTGTTGTCCCTTTTACTGATTTACTCACAATGTCTCTGCCTTTCCCAGATCCATTTAGGTTTTATGCTGGAAACTACTGCCGTGCTCTAATAAAACAGGGGTCAAGTCAATCTGTGCACTCGCACTACGCTGTAAGCAAACTGCTTGCTAGAAACTAGCAGCAGGTATCTCAGGCTATTTGAAGCCCTGCAGCCAGTCAACTCTCAACACTGAGACAGGCTTTGGGGTTGCTGTGGGGTTTTTTTTAAGCTTTTAGGTTTTTTTTTCCTTCTTTTCCCTGTTTGAGGCAAATCCTAATAAAAGCCAGAGGGAAGTGCACCAGTCTGCCTCTGTTGGGGCACACAGTAAGAACTGGAGCTGTTCCTACCCCCATCCTTCTGTCCATTACGCATTAGCAGAACACCCAAGCTGCCTCGCCAACAGCACATCGTGGAGGTTTACTTTAAAAGAGGAGTAAAGACACTTGCAATTCTTATTACCGAGTCAGTCCTCAGCAGTGCTATGGGAAGGAGCGAGAAGCGCAGGTATGGGCTGGATGAGAGGATTTGTATGAATACACACACCCCTAGAAAAAGAAAGCTTAGCCACTAAGTGCAGGGGAAAAACGCTACTGATTTCAGGAGAGCTGCAAGCTGTGTATATTAAATGCTGCATAAAAGGGAGGGGAAAAGAGTGTTACTTATTGAGATACAAGTCATAAAGCTGCTGTTCTTTCCACGTCCCAGCTCTGACAGAAAATTCTTCGGGCCCCCGTTCCTCGGAGGTGACTTGTGTAAGAGCTTGCTCGCAAGATGGGATTCACACACCTGAGTCATTCACTTCAGGGCAGAGTGGTTACAAAACCCCACTGGCGCGGTACCGCCTGCAGCCCGGGACAGAGGCGTGCGTCCGCCATCGCCCGAAAGCCTGCTGTCGGCCTGCCCGCCGTCACCCGCACCAGCCGCTCTGAGAAAGAGGCTTTTTTCTTTCATGGTGGTAGGGAGGGGAGCGGCAAAACCGATTTTCGCAAAGTTCCTGCCCAGGAGCCCAGTCAGAAAGCAGAAACACCTGAACCGCCTGGCACATGGGTACCTCCCGGCCGGGACGGCCTCAGGCGAGCCCCGGACTGTAACCTTCGGCCCGGGCACGGTGAGAGGACGCACCCCCGCATTCACCAGAGCTCAGCCCGGGCTGCAAGCGAGCGACCTTCTCCGGCGCACAACGAGCGGTCGGGCGGCTGCGGCGGAGCTGCGGGCCGCGCCTCGGCTCCCCGTCCCC
>Ga0065711_1049713_pt1 | contig 11164 bp, 10 predicted proteins | sample Hoacrofraction12_FD_59098 | JGI IMG/M metagenome (GOLD analysis project Ga0065711, IMG submission 59098) | Hoatzin crop microbial communities from Cojedes, Venezuela - Epithelial fraction 12 v2 (version 2) | ecosystem: Host-associated > Birds > Digestive system > Esophagus > Crop | place... | reverse complement strand
CTGTCCTCTGAGCCTCTGACAGATGGGTCTGTAACTGGTGTACCTGGCTACACGGGAACATCATTTCGGCTCGGATTGTCTGACAGCAGGGCCAGCTCTGGTCAGGACCCATTTTGGGTGGTACAGCTATGTACTGAGAGTGAATTATGGGCTGGAGTCAGGGTCAATGAACAGGCTTGGAAAATGGAAGCAGCACCATCCCCATTTTAGATCGTAAGAAGAGTTACCTCGGTTTTCAAGGATCCTGCACTCGATCTGAATCAAGGCCAGGAACAGAATTAACCAAGAAATGGTAATATTGTTATAGCTGTGAAGCCAGGAAAAGAGCTGACATGCCAAAAACCTTGTGGTTTTGATTTTTGCCCATTAACCGTTCCGTATATTAGTGCCAATCAATCTTGCCTTGTAGTGCCTTGCCAATAACAAACTTCATTCTCCAGAAATTTTCTTTTCCAAGCCTCTGTCCTTCAGCATTTCTATGAAGCGCTTATCAGGAAAGCAGCAACTGATGCTGGTTTAGTGCTTCTGTGCCCTGTTTCGGCCTTGGAGAACACAGCACTGGGGAGCTGGATGAAGCAAACCCTGTGCCGTTTTCATATAGCTATGGGTGTAAAATCTGTGCTGCTTCTGCCATTGAAAAAGGCAACAGCCTGCTAGAAATAGAAAACCACTGCCCAGGAGTTTCAGGCCAGCAGACCTAAAGGGTAGGCTTTCCAAGTTCATTCTTAAGCTTACAGGATCTGTAAGCTCACCTGCTACATGAGTGTCCTCGTGCAAGTGCTCTAGTTTTGCCTTTGACTCATCTGTGGCCTTCTTAGCTTGCTGAGGTTTCAGTAGCATTCAAAGCATTCTGATTAATACCTTTTTGTATTATATCTAACCTCTGTTGTTGATGATTTCCATATCTAATATTAAGAAATTTATTTAAAGAACTCTTGGACTGAAAAGGCCATTTAGTCTGGATTCAAAGGTAAATTGACTGAAACACCTACTCAAGCATTCTTCCTGCAGAAGGGCACATGGGATCAGTGAAAAAACCTGCTGTTTCCAAAAATGCTGTGAAACTCTCTTCTTCCCTCTGTTGAGCTTCGTGTAAGACATGACATATGTGTGAGGTGTCATGTTAGTTGTACTCCTCTGGCTGGGTGTTCTTAGCATCGACCGTGAGCACACAAGTCTATCTTACCACCATTCATAAAAGCCTGAATGGATGTGTCATATATTTCTTTGCCAGCAGTGAGAATTTTCAGTGCTTTTGAAAAAGAACAAGGACAGGAAAAATAGAGTGAAGAGAATCGTGTTGTTTACAACTACCAAATTGGCAGTTTTAGTTGTAATTAGCTGGCTGATGGAGCTGTTAAATGTAGCAGACCTTTTGGAAAATATATTGGATGCTACGGTTTATAGTCAACTGCAGTATGAATAAATAGCTGGAGGTTATGTGAGCTTGAAAGCAGTAGGCTCAGTACATGAACTGAGCAGAACCCTGAATAAAGGCAGGCTAAGGCAGGCTTTTCTGTATCTGATTTGATTGTTTTGGATTGACAGGGCCTGTGTGTTTACAATAGGCACATAACCAGTGTGTGAGACATCACAACAGCCCTGTGGAGCGGGGCAGTGGCATAGCTAGAGACCAGAGTTGGGAGCTCAGCTTTCAGTTATGTACATGTTTTGCCTGCTTTAATATTTTCAGAGTTTAACAGGATAAGGTGGAAGTTTTAGGGAAGTTACATGCTTTCAAAACCCATCTGACCCTTTGTGTTCTGCAGCACTAAGGCCTTTAGCGAACATTGATCTAGAATAAAGCCAAAGGAAGGTAGTCAGTGTATTTCCTATTCTCATATTTGCCTTTCTGTATACTTTAGCCCCACAATGACTATAAACACTGCAAATGCAGACAAACGAGAATCAATACTAATGCCACTGAAAAAGTATTTAAAAAGAAATAAAATTAGAATACACAAAATCTATGCAGAAGTGCAATGAAGAGGGGAATATCAATGAGTTTTAATGAAATACTTGCTTTTGTTTAACCATTTGTAATTTCAGCATGGTGGAATTTAATTTATTTTGGGGATATATTGTTGCTTTATAACAGAAGACTAAGTATAGAAAACTTCAGCCTCTAGATGTTAAATGTCTTGTCTCTTGAGGTCATCAAGGATCCTCTTGTATAACTTTAGAGGTGGAGAATGCCTTCTGTCACCTCAGAAGACAACTCCTATCGTCTTACCTGGTTCCGCTTGCCGTTCAGGCAGCCCAAAAGCCAAGTCATGCTTGGTACCCGACAGAGGCAGCTGCAACTCGTGGGATGAATTCCAGCCTAAATACCCCGTAGGCTGCTGCAGGCCCACATCTCCCAGATGTGCAAGAGAGCTGAGGATACATTCCTAAAGAACATGGCAAAATGGCAGGTTTTTAGTTCATCGCTGGGAATTCCTCACAGATAATGCCACTTTTTTTGGACGTGTTTTGCATCTGTCACTGCATGTAAATCAGTTATTCTGAAGCGATTCCGCACGTGGCTAAACTCCATGTTAGACCTCCTAGTGAATGCTTACGTAGCAGCTTGGTCCAGAAGGGACGTGGCCCCTCCTGTTCAAATTCAGGAGCCTCCTACAAGGGTTGTGCCTCACCTTCTGCTATGAGGTGACAGAGATGCAAACTTGTCTTTTTGTGCTCTCTTTTAAGCTCTCCCGGGTGCTAGTTGCCTCTGTGTTTTTTATGAACATGGGGGAATGTTTATGAAATGGTTGTGTATCATAAGTGTTTTAATGGAAGCTTGAGACAAATAATCTCAACTTTCCTTAACATTCAGTGGAAAAGGTTTCAAAAATGTATCTGCCACGCTCAGAATCTGAGAATTTACACACAATTTTATACACGCGAGTAGTTTGCTGAATGCAAAAAGACTAATGGCAGCTGCTTGTAGGACCAGTGCTCTGGCCTGGATTCTTTCTCCTTTAGGGAGATTAGATTTGGGGGCTAAATCAAAATACCAGAGCAGGAGTTTGCTCAGACTGGGCTGCCAGCAGTGGGTGATATGAATGTTTATCAGGAGGTGCCCCTTCTTTGCCTACCTACACAGCTTCAGAAAATTAGATGTCTGGATTACCTGAATTTAGGTGGCGTAAATTAGACACCTGAATTTATCTGATGGCGTTAAGATGGAAATGATACGGCTCACCTAATGAATGTTCAAGCGGTGCAAGCGCAGGATGAAGTCTAGGGTCAGACTTAATCACTGACGACCCTGCCCGACAAACAGCAGGAGCACCGGGATAGCACCACGTTTTCTCCTGCGTTACTTTGCTCCTGTTCAGCCCTTTCTTTCTGCCCAGGGAGTGCGGCTGCCTTAAGTGGCCTTCGATGGAAGCAGACCAAGGGATGGCGACTCGGGCCCGTTCACTCACGGGCCGGCGCAGAGTCAAACCAAAGGATAGCAAGGGCATGCAGATACTCAGGAAAAGAGCCATCCACTTTCCTATTTTAACTCCCTCACAAAAAGAAATTACTTGTTTCCTTGAATAAATACACTACAGTGGTGCCTTATTTCCTTTTTCTGATGGAAAAGGATTTTGCTGAATTACTATATGAGTTTGACCTTCCTCATCTATAGCTATTTTTGAGGCCATATGAAAGCTGGACAGATCAATACCTTCAGATATCTCCCTTCCCTGAGTAAAAATGCAGGAATAATGATCTTTCAAAGAGAAATGTAATCCAGGGATTTCTGTAGTCGAGCAGGCCTTTTACTCTGGATGCACTCTTTCCCAAAGTGCAATTTAGTTCAGTGCCAGTGTGCAATTCATTAGCACACAACCATTTTTTAGACTTTGTCATTTGCTGTAGGTTTGCTTTTAGGGCATGAAATTTGATGGCTGAAGCCCGATCTGACTTCAGATGGCGCGGTCCCTGATTTTTTCAGCTGCCAATTCCCAGCCTGTTTTTAAAATTGTGCGCTCTTCATTTTAGCAGTTAGATAATTTTACTCACAATTACTTTTTTCTGATGGCATTGTAGGTGAAGAAGTATGAAGAAAGACAGCTTTTTTCCTGGCGTGGTCTGCATCTTATGTCTCCGTCAAGTGCTTTTCTAAAGCTGTTTTTCCCAGACTGTGTGTTTTGCATGGGTGGGACAGTGGGTTATTGTTAGCCTGTTAGACACAACTCGGTTTGAATACCCTTCAGTAGTTTGTGAGGCAAGTCAGCTCTATTTGCATTTGTTCCAGTCACAAAGGTTTATAGGTCAGCAAAGGCTGGCTGGAAAAATTCAACATGCCAGTGCACTATTCTTCTATGGTTGTCAGGAATTCAAACGTGCTGGTTTTTATATTTCTTCTTGGTCATGAATATATGATAGCGCAGTCTGAAGTCGCTTTGTTTCGTTGGAGCTTGGTACCAGCTGGGACTAAGATGGAGGACGTGACTTGATGCCAGCTTTTTTCCCCCCCCTTCTTCTTTTGCCCATACTAATCAGCAGCAAATCAAATGTCAGTACATCTGGAGGCAGTGAGAGGGCAGTGCTCACCAGGGCACACGGTATGGCTGCTATTTTTTTCTCTTCTATGAAAAAGAGTCCAGCTGAATAAAAGGTGACATTTGTCCTTTCATAGAAAACATTGCATTAGCTTAATCTCCCTTCTGGGTTGGGTTTTCTTTCCCCCCCGTTTTTATTTAGATACATTTGGGTTACATCCTGAAATATTTCCTGCTTAGCTACATGCAGAGACTGCGTGGAGATCTTCATTTATGCATGGACTGACAAAGAATAGGCGTCTGTTAGAATTCAAGACTTCAGAAGCCATTCGTGTAGCTTTAATGGTCACACGTAAAGATACCAAATGAAAAGCATCTTGGAATATCACCAATAACCTCATCTTTTGACAACTTGTACGCAAAGCTTAAAATACGTATAAAAAGAACGATATGTATAAAAAGAATGCTTTCCCCAAAGAAAGCATTTCCTTAGCTTTGTTTCTTATCTTCCAGTTTTAGAAGAGGGTTGGCCTTTTGCAGTTCTTAAAATGAAATATAGATTTATCCACTGTAATTTGATTCCTTCCAAAGTGCATTTTGCATTTTAAAGGGTGTGTCTGAAAGCATTGGGAGGTATACTATGGCAGGTTTGTTAGGAGCTGACATCTCATTTTCAGGCTAGCTTACTGGAGCCCCATTACTCTGAAACCAGCAAGCCCTTCTTGAGTTTGATTTATTTAAAACTCAGTTACAAAAACTGTTTGTCTTTATAGTTGTATCTCGAGATCTGAGATTTTTCTTATAGAAGTAATCAAATATGCCAGATCTCCTTTTCATATGCTCATTGAAATGCATACTGTGACCTTTCCTGGTCTGTTTTAAAGAGACTTTCTGCAGAATATGGACTGCTTTGAGTAAAAGGCGACATAGGCAAGGAAGGTTGCATCTGTGAACTGGAGAGGCAGCAGCTAAACCTCGTATTGATGCCTCCATTTGAAGCAGCCAGGGAGACCCATTCACTTCTGAATGCAGGATTCGCTGCCAAGTTGGCACCATCCTTCATGTTTATAGATTTAAATTCAGCACATGGCTTTAACTCTTCAGCTGCGCTAGCTGCAAACAATTACCCCAAAACAAATGCTTAGGTATAATCAGTTCATTGTCTCACCCATGCCAAGTTGCATCTGACCCTCAGAAATACAGTGGAGAACCTTATTTTAAAATGCCATTTTGGGTAAGACACATGCAAACAGCAAAAGCGTGTTTGAAATGGAGGTGTTTACAAATACTAAACCTTACTGTGAAAAAGCATCTCATAAAATAAACATTTAAAAAAACATGTATTAATGGGAAGACAGAGAGTTTAACAGATGAATCAGTGAAAAAGATTCCGCAGTTAGAATGATAATAATAAGCACAAAAAACCACGTTGATTATGAACCTCCTTTCTTAGCCTACACAACTACTAATGTGGTGCAAACAGCATAAAATTATCAGTGGTTGGAAATTCATCTGGGAAGAACATTTCATAATTTGTTTTTTTTATTTTTAACTCTTAAAAAATCCATTCTGTCACAAGATTGCTTTAGTAAATAAGTATTTCAGCCAGTTTTGTCCGTCTTAATGGGCAAAATATTTTACGACACACAGAAATGAATTTTTAAAATGCAAGCATGATTGTTTTATTAAGAATGTTTTCACCCATTAGATACTTCCTGCTTCGTGGCTTCAATATTTAGTAAAGGAGCAATGATAAGCTAGCTGCAGATGTAGTCATGCTCTGAAATCAAATCTGCATCTTAGCTTCAAAATGGACAAAGAAACATTTACTACAGTGACACGAGTGGCTACCATCCACACAGTGAAAGCGTAGGCTGAATCCCATCAACTCCAGTCACTGCTAAGGTCTGGGAACGGACAAAGAGACAAGTAAATGCAATTCTGAAGTTTTTATCTGCAGCCCTTTATCCTGATCAAACATTTTTTCTAACTTGCTCGTACGCTTCATCCTTACAAGTGTCTTAGTTATGACTCTCAGATACGTAGATAACCTTTGTTAGTAGCTGGATTAAATCATACTGTAATTATAACAGTGATTTTTTGTTGTTGTTACTACACTGACCTGTTTTTTTCCCAACAATTTGCAAGGCATAAAGCATTTTGCATGTGACAAAACAGTTCTTTCATTCACTCATTATTTAATTTAGCATTAACTTCTGGATACGTGCAAGTAGTGACCTATCTGTAAAGCATTCAGGGTAATCAAAAGGTAATTTGATAAGTCAGAAAGCATGTCTGCAGGGTCATATATCCTTTCTGTGGTTTTAAATATTTTCATAATCATGGGTGCGATTGAGCACATGGGAAGCTCCTTGTAGCTAGCTCTGAAAACAGATGGAGAGCAACAAAACATCTAGACTACATACAAACATGTAAATATATTCTGATTTTAGTGTAAGAAAAAATTCTCGTATATTTTTCTTTTGAATGCTGTTGAGTTTCACTCTCAGAATAGCAGAATTTCTTTTTGGCAGTTATTCTGCTCTTAAAACTCAGTAATTCTTTCAAAGTGCATCAGATTTACCAAATTAATCATTTCTGGGCATTATTCTTTTAATTCACACGTGTGTGCGTGTATACAGACATATGTGCTCTTTCATTGTTTCTGGAATTTTAAGGAGGTGAGAAGCACACAGACTGAATAGTTTTATATTCTATGATGGCTCGCTCGCTGTAGAATAGAGATCTATTTTTATAAAAATACACGCTGCTTTCTGACCTAGTGTGAAAGATACTTTATTTGTACAAACACTAATGCAGGAAAAGCAGCTGTTGTGTTAGTTCGTGCTTTTATTCAGGCGGGTTCCATCAGCTCTTCGACCCCTTGGATTGCTCATAAATGAAAGCAAAAGTTACAGGCACGGTCTGGACGCCGTGGGGTATCCTGGCCTGTAGCGGACTCTCGGAGGGCTGCAGCCCTGACCAGTAGAGGGATTTTCTTGTTTGTTTTTGTGGAATTAGTTGTGAATAGGGGAGGGAAGAGACAGAAATTGCTTATTGACGTTCCTGTGCCCCAGAAAAGGAGTGAGAAGACTACTGACCTATCGCAGTAATTTTGGATGAAGACAAAGCCTTTAATTAGGTGTGCGCAGTGTAAGGACGTTTGCAGAGATCCCACAGTGCAGGTTGTGTCAGCTTTCCGTTTTCCAGAGAGAAAAATTAAAAAACCTTAATAAATCAAGCTTTGGGAGTTGCTTTATTTTAAGGTGGGAAAAGAAGAGGAGATAGGATTTTCTTATCTGGTTCTTTGGGTTTTTTCTACTTGTTCTCTCTTCTTTTTTCTGTTTGTTTTCTTTTTTTTTTTTTGACAGTGATTTTCTCTCTGAGAATGTCTCACCTCGTGGTTGTTTTTCTCCTGTTAGCTCTGCAGTGGAATTGATTGCTGTGTTCGGACTCCAGAGACACGCGTACCCTTGCTTTGAAGAGGTAGGATGCTTTTGATATTTTACCATCAGAACAAACAGCTATTTTCCTCATTGTGTCATTATGCAATTTATAGACATTAAGAAAAGCCAGTGAACATGACAAGTATTTACATGCCCTGGCGCTGCCAACAGCCTACTGAGCTTCATTTTCTCCAGGCGTGTTACCCCTGTCTCAGGAGAGGCCCTCCTCCCCACCACAGCTTGTCCATCCTCCTCAGCCCGTCCCCAGCTCCCTGCAGAGCTGTGACAGCCTGTCATTGCCTGCCTCTCTGGATATTACCGTGGCAATTTGCTCACATGGATGCTGACTGATCCCAAAATCTCTTTTTCGCTCTGCTTGCTTTGCGTTTCCTCCCAAACTCAAGTCAAGACTGAAGAGTATGGGTCATGACCAGGTACTAGAGTTTGCAAAGACTGGTCATTGCTAGATTTTTTCCGTGGTGGATGGTAGAGGAGGTAATGACAGATTTCAGCTTTCAGTTCTTAGAAGAATTGTCAGGAAACTTCATCTTCTCCATTCACCTCTTGCTATGACTAAGGCACAGTGGGGAAACTTGAAGGACAAATTCAGTTGACAAACAGAACTTGGATCCCTGCAAAGGAGACATATTCTCCTCCTGTCAGATCCTTGCAGATCAGAAGAAACTCTTGCTCGGATTAACTTTAGTGTGCCCTCTTACATCCCCTGCTTCGAGACACACTGAAAGTAATCCTGTTCACTCATGCTGGGAAAATTAAGTGGAATAAGCAAGGAACATGCCAGAAGTTAATGAAGATTCTAGTTTTAACGGTGACCCTTTTTCATTATGAAAAGTTGTGGTTACGCTTTCTGTGCATGTGAGCCTCAGCACAAAAATGTACTGCCCAGCTAAGTGTAGTTTTACTCCTCATCTTATCCCCACGCTGTTATCTCAGCGTTTTTTCATTGCTCTGTTAAAACGGGAAATGCTTCTGAGCGCTTGCTCTCCTTGAATTCAAAGTGGCCCAAGAAAGCGGACACTGATGTTAGTTTTTTGCAATTAAAGTTTTTAAAGACATAATTAATTAAGTTAAAAATAAAATTTTTTAGAAAGCATTAATCTCAATTTTTAGAAATCTAAAACCTATACTTTTGCAGAAGTTTTCACAGTACTTTACTGTTTGGTGCATGTCTGTGTGGCCCACTTAGCATAATGAAACGCAGCCTCTAAGCAGGTAGGGTACTTCACACAACTCGACACTACCTCAGATATATTTAATTATATTAAAGCAATAACCATGGCACTGCTTGATGAACCTTTTTTATTTCTGCTACATGCAGTAGAAGTTTAAGGATATTTCTTGCGTAGACACAAGTAATTAAATGCAAGGGTTCTTTGAGGAACTGGTGTGGAGAACAGTCTCCTTTTGATTGCCCGCATGTGAGACGTCCGTTTGTCCATTTTTATGATGTTCAAGTCTAAAGTGTACACAATAACAGTTAAATCTGAAAAAGCACATCTTGGGTGACCTGGCCACGACAGAGGTAATGAAAGGGAGCGCAGGCGCCCCGAGCCTGTCCCATATAAGAAATTCCTCCTTTCCTGGTATTATTTCTGTGCAGTATTTCACCCCAATTTCCTGCTGCAATAAGGAAATGTGTTGTATACTTTACCAAAAAAAAAAAGAAAAGTTAAATGTAATGAGTTTTAATTGTGAAGATGATCCTCCTGTCCCAGTGCACTGTTTTGTGGCTCTGGGATCTGAACGGGCGCAGGTTTGTGCGCAAGAGCTGGAAGCCACTGGGGAGTGGCTGGGATGCCACACTGGAGGCTCAGTCGATGGTGAGGCCTGGAGGAGAACCCAGGGCAGGAAACTGGTGAGGCTGAGGGGAAAAATTATTGCTTTCCTTGTACCAGCCCGATCCCTCCTTGTCCTTCCTGTTGTCACCACGTTACTAGCAGCTTCAGTACTCTTAACTAGCCTGCGAGAAGGCGCAAGCACAGACTGAGTAGATAAAAACATGGTGTAGAAGTAGGCTGAAAAGTCAGTGAGGACATTACCAGCCATATAAATTCCATTTCTTTTTCTTAGAAAAAGAGGGATTTGCACTTGTTGCATTTAGCAGACTTGTATTTGCCAGACGTGAAGCTGAGTTAGGTATTGTATATAGTACCTCTGGGATTTTGTTTGACACAACCAAAGGATTTTCACTTTGCAAGGAATGTTGGCCTGGAATGTGGCCAGTTCTGACCGTACAATTTGGAGGGGCTCTTAAAAGAATAATTACCGTTAAAGATTAATACTGTGTTTTAATTACTTTAATGCTGGTGAGTGTAATTCTGCAGCTATTTTCTTTCTTTCTGTGTGTGCGTGCATTGCTAGAAAATTTTAAATTGCACGAGAGATATAGGTGAACAGTTTACTCTCAAAGGCATTTTATAATGCTTCACCTAAAAAAGTGTATTTCTAAACAAAGCAAAAACGAACAAAACAACCCAGAACCAAATATAGTTAGCTCTTTTCTGCCAAACGTGATTTTTTAAGTATAAATGATATAAGCTTCCAGGTATACGTGTTGGTGTTACATGCAGGCCATGCATTTATTGTGTACTATTCTGTCTAGCGGTATGGTGGTACTGACCAGATAAACTGCTTTTCATGTATTTTTATCATGAATCTAGTTCTTTCAAGACTTTCTCTAGCATGCAAAGTTTTCTGTTACCTCAGAAAAGCAGAAATCTAACACAGAAATCAACATCTACCACAAATATGTCTTACTACTCAAATAAAGAAGGTACCTAAATAAAGAATTATAGTAGTTGCAGTATTTAGTCTCAGACCAGTGGCACAGTTTTCAGGTTCGATAATTTGGCGGAATAGAAACAGGGAGCTTTATTCCTCAAATGGCACTCACTTGAGTGAAAATTAGGACTTCAAGCCTATGAAAGTCTCAAAATGTCAGACTTTGGAAAATTGTACCATTCCATTGCCTGAGAAACATTTAAAATATTTTTAGGGAGTTTAACACTTACTAGCACTCTGATCTTTGCACAGCAAAACTTTTGGTAACTAAAGTAACTGGTTTTCAGAATCACAGAATTACAGAATAGTAGGGGTTGGAAGAGACCTCTGTGGGTCATCTAGTCCAACCCTCCTGCCGAAGCAGGGTCACCTACAGCAGGCTGCACAGGACCTTGTCCAGGCGGGGCTGGAATATCTCCAGAGAAGGAGACTCCACAG
>Ga0065711_1049712_pt1 | contig 11164 bp, 8 predicted proteins | sample Hoacrofraction12_FD_59098 | JGI IMG/M metagenome (GOLD analysis project Ga0065711, IMG submission 59098) | Hoatzin crop microbial communities from Cojedes, Venezuela - Epithelial fraction 12 v2 (version 2) | ecosystem: Host-associated > Birds > Digestive system > Esophagus > Crop | place... | reverse complement strand
CAGCCTGCTCTGGGTGACCCTGCTTCAGCAGGAGGGTTGGACTAGATGACCCACAGAGGTCCCTTCCAACCCCTACTATTCTGTGATTCTGTGATTCTGTGATTCTGTGACGCTACCTACCCTGCACCCACCAGCCTTCCTGAGTCTCCCAGCTCATGCATGCAGACACCCCTCGTTATCTGAGCCCACCCGGCCACCACCCTTCATGGGGCTGCTTGTAGAAAACCAAGTACGTCTGCACAGTGGCATTCTGTTGATGTTTTGCTTTAATTTTATTAAGTAGCTGTGTCCTGAATAGGAATTTATCCAAGCAGCCCAGATTCTAACGTTAAACCTCTTTTTTGTCCCACAAGTTAAACAAAACTTAAAATCTATTACTATATAATTAATTAAAAATAGATGACTTTCTAACTGCTGAGCTTTTAATTCAAAGAACACCCGTGTTACTCTGAACTTTTGCATTAGGAGGGTGTAAAGTATCACTGCACAGTGATACCAAGAGAGTTTGGGAGATCCCCATGTCTCAGAATGAAGATGCTGCTACCGCAGCAGGAGGCCACATTACTGTTCGCCACTTGGAAGCTTTGCGTTATCTTAGCTAAATTTCCCCTTGCCAGCACTCAAGGCCAACACGTCCATCAACTCAGTGACATTTGCCCAGCTTGCCTGTGAAGCCCATACCCTGAAAATGACCACTGGAGCAAGGCTCAATGTTTTCCATTACTTCCTCCTTTCCCAGACAGCTAAAGGTATTCAAGAAAATCAGTTCTGATAGTCAAATTGAAATTGCAAATGAAAATTTAATTTTCACAGTTGCTAGCACTGTTTTGCAAGGCAAATCTCGATCCTCTCTCACCCTGAGAAAAGGTATATCACTTTTCCTTCCGCTGCAGGGACATCTTTACGTGCTTGTGCCAGCTTCTGCGCTTGCTTCTATACTCCTCCTCAAACTCGTGAAACTCCTCAGAAATTTCCTGGTGTTTCCTGAGCCCTGTGAGCTCCCTGCCCTGCGCTGACTGGCACCTTCTTTGAGCCTGGGCGCGGGGCATCATGCCCCTGGCCAGACATTTGCAGGGAGACCCAACTCCCGTGCTCCAGCTAAAGGCCTGGTACAGGTGGAGGGAGGTCCCAGTCCTGGATGTCCCCAACCTGCTGCTGCACCTTGGCTTGCCCGTTCCACTGACATGCATCTGCCATACATATGAGCAAGCTGCGTCCCACCCTGAGACAGACAGCACCATTCACACATGTTTTTATGAGAGTGGTGGCACTTACCACAAAATACAGCTGTGAAACTGCCTGGCATCAGCACTGTGACATGGGAATTGTCTCCTGTAGAGAATCTTGGGGTATCTGATTTTGTTTTTACAGCTTCTTATGATTCATAGTTCTTCCTTAGGACTGTGATATCTTCTGATGATCTGAAGGTTCAACCTTGTCTTGCTGTTGAAGCTCACAGTCTGTTTGAGACACCAAATTATCTTCCTACCAGCAGATAAAACTGAGATTTTTGCCCCAGAAAGGATGGTCATTATCTCACTTTGTTTGTATTGACTTCAGGAAAAGTGGCAATTGCTTCAGAAGACTCAAGCCTGTGCCAGGGGTGTGGGCAAGGGAGCAGCAGAGCTGGGAATCCGAAGTCCCCAAGAAGCAGCAGAGGACTCAGAGGGGATGTGGGATGTAAGGAGCACCTGGGGCAGGGAGGCCAAGAGCCCTCTCCATGGGGAGGCTTTGGGTGGGAGGTGAAGGAGCTCGCAGCTGCCATGGACTGAGAAGGTCAAAGACTTCTGGAAGAAAGGGAGAACTGGTGGCGTAGGCAGGGAGGAGGAGGAAGGTCATACAAGGTGAGAAGAGTCTCAAGGCTGGGGGACAGGACGTATTTGGAAGGAAATCTTGCTACAGGCAAAACCAAAACATTGCTAAGGGTGGAGAAAGGCAGACCATAGGCTCTCCAGGGCTGTGATCAACAAAGATACCTCAGACCCCAGGAGCTACTGCTGAGGACAGGGTTTTGCAGGTGCATCAGTCTCAGATGGACTCTGAAAACCAAGGTAGCCCCTGGAAAGCAGGGGCAGACATCTTCCCTTGGGGGTCTTGGGCTGGCATGGGCACCCTTCCAGGAGCTGCTCCTCGGTCCTTCATTCCCATCTCCCAGGGGAGCCCAAATTGAATCAGAATGTGGATGATGCAAGAGATGAACTACTTGATTGCTTTTCGGTGGGTTGTTGGGTAAAGCTTTATTTTATGTCACGATGACTCCTGGACGCTGTCCCGTGCATCCGGCTCTGGGTGACCCTGCTTTGGCAGGGGGTTGGACTGGGTGGTCCCCAGAGAGCCCTTCCAGACCTGACCATGCTGGGATTCTGTAATTCTGTGACTCAAAGCAGTAGGAAGGGCTAAAGAAGAGCGGCTAGTCAAAGCATGATTACTGCTCCTCTGCTATGGAAACACAATGAAATCTGCCCATTACTCTCTATAAGATGGTTTTTTACTTCCCTTTCCTTCCACAAAAAAGAAGTTCCCTGAATGAAGTCATGTCAAAATATAAACACACTTTATTTTCCCAACACTTCAATAGGCTTATTGTTTCCACCATTTATATTTAACATTAAAGTTTAATCATGAATTTGTTAACCATAAAAAACTATTACATGAGTACAGAACATTAAAAAAATTAGTAAGTATTTCAGAATGAGCACTTGAAAAGAAAATTTATGCATAGAAACAATGGAGAATTACAATTAAGAGCTCTAGGGATCTGAGAATGATTTGTCCAGCCATTACACAGTCATTTCAATTTAAATTAAAATTGTAACTATTTTCTAGTCTACTAAAAATATGTGGTGTCACATGAAGAGTTTTAATGGAGCTTTCTCTAGGGAATGCAGAAAAGCTAGTTAGTACACATAAATAACTATATATTGGAAACTGAATAAATTCTCTGCCAAAAACCTAATATGACAAAAACAAAAATGACAGTGGATTATTCTATTTTCTCTAATGAAGCGCAGCCCTCTTATTAAACCAAAGAAGCAGTTCACAGGGTGTCTGAGTCTACATGGTTTTGCCAGAGCTGACTGACAAAAATAAATAAATGTCTGCCAGATATATTCTTTTAACTTCACAAAGAGCTGTGTGAATTACACTGCGTACATTGTTCACAAACTATGACAGTGTTATCTACCAGTACAATCTTCCCTCCTCCTTCTCCTGGAACGTATGGAATAAGTTGCTATGGTCTATCCAATACCCCTGACACAGGGAAAAATTAGCTTAGTCAAAGCTTTAACCACTGCAAAACATGTTTGCAGAAATAAAGAGAGCTTTTTTTGTGAATTGCTTTGTTCAAGTCTACTTAAACATTAAGATCTGACCGAACAAATGTACCCACGCACCAAGTTAAACCAACTTTCATGTAGGCTTTTGCAGTTGAGAAGGTGCTTGAGATCCGGAGGCTGCTATGCTGGAAGTGAAAGCCAAGTTTAACACAGAATCATAGAATCATATGTTAGAAAAGACCTCTCAGATCATCAAGTCCAACCATCAACCCAACACCCCCATGCCTGCTAAACCATGTTCTGAAGTGCCACATCCACACGGTTTTTGAACCCCTCCAGGGATGGGGACTCCACCACTGCCCTGGGCAGCCTGTTCCAACACCTGACCACTCTTCCAGTAAAGAAATTTTTCCCAATATCCAATCTAAACCTCCCCTGATGCAACTTGAGGCTGTTTCCTCTCATCCTATTGCTAGTTACTTGGGACAAGAGACCAACAATTTAATAAAGTGTAATAAAGAACGAGACAATGTGTTTTGCCCGCTTTGCTCACCAGCACTGTACTTGGGTTTCAGAGAAACGCAAAGAATCCAGAGCTCACCCAGTCCGACCCCAGTGCTCCAGGTGGGGCCTCAGTGGTGCTCAGGGATGGGCAAAGTCCCCTCCATCAGCCGGCTCCTCTGAGCACAGCCCAGAGAGAGGTGCTGCCCGCTGCTACTCCATAGAGAAGGATCTCCCTCCTGCTTTCATGCTCAAAACCTATAGGAATCCACCCACTTATCCAGTCTGTAAGCACATACATGCCTGTCAGACCAACCTAGACACTGGTTAGTGAGGTATCTCATGACATCGTTAGCAGGTCAGCGTGGATTGCAAACAAGCACCATGCAGTCCTGTGCAACGCCTGCACTGCAAGAGGGTGCGTTGTGCTAGGTGGGACGGGTGGCAAAACCCATCTGTGAACGCATGGAGGTATTCTGGGGTCGTGGAAAACATCTCCCAGGCATTAATCAGGCTTTGGGAACACAACAGTACGATGCAAAGTTTCTTTGAAGCCAGTTTACTGTTACAGCTCTTGAGCACCCAGAAGGTAAAGCTTTAGGGACTGGCAGCTGCTGCCCAACCTGTTCTAATGAAGCACAAAAAATTTTGTTATCTGTCTCTCCCGACAAAGGTTGGCGGCACTTAGACATCTGAGAAGTTTTCCATATGGCATTCCTGCTTGTTTTCTCAACTCTTCACTATTTTCATAAGTTACAGATGTTGGAACAGTAATTCCCTTAGTTAATATATTGACTTTAACTAAGTAAAACAAAGGGCAAGCAATTAGACTAATAGCCTCAATCCTGACCGAGTCTGGAAAAAAAGACTCTGCATGTTTTCCTTGTGTTACGTCTATACCACATCTCACCCTATAGACTCCACAACTACCGAGGCTTCAATATGTAAACACATTTTGATTTTCCCCTCTCCTCAAAATTTGATTCCAGATCTCATTTAATCTTATCACAGGCCAGCTGCAATTTCTCTGTTGGTTTGCTATTACCCTCGCACCCAAACCATCCAACTGCCTGCTCCTCTGTCAAACCATCCAGCAGGACAAGAAAAGAGGCAGGGAGAAGAAAAGCAGTGAGAACGTGCCATGCGGCAGCGAAGGCACAAGGTTTATTGAGGTGTTAGAAACCACGGAAGCACCTGAGAATGGCCACACAGGAACTGAGGCTTCTCCCCCCAGAAAGGTGGTGGGATCAATAGTCCAGCTCAAGTGCATCCACACCAACGCACGCAGCATGGGCAACAAGCACGAGGAGCTGGAAGCCATCGTGTAGCAGGAAAAATATGATAGGGTGGCCATCAAGGAAACAAGGTGGGATGACTTACACAACTGGAGCGCTGCAATGGACGGCTACAAGCTCTTCAGAAGGGACAGGCAAGGGAGGAGAGGTGGTGGGATAGCCCTGTATGCTAGGGAGTGTTTTGATTATCTAGAGCTTAATGATGGCAATGATAGAGTTGAGTGTAATGATCAGCGGGAAGGTCAACAAGGCAGGTATCATGGTGGGAGTCTGCTACAGACCACCCAATCAGGATGAAGAGGCAGGTGAAATATTCTGTTTTCAGCTGGGGGAAGTCTCACGATTGCTGACCCATGATCTCATGGAGGACTTCAACTTAACAGCTGTCTGCTGGAAATACAACACAGTGGACAGGAAGCAGGCCAGGAGGTTCCTGGCATGTGTGGGAGATAACGTCCTGATACAGCTGGTGCGGGTCCCAACTAGGGAAGGCGTCTGCTGGACCTGTTTGCGAACAGGGAAGGACTGGTGTAGTGAGGTGGGTGTTGGTCTCTTCTCCCAAGTAACCAGCGATAGGAAGAGGGGCAATGGCCTCCATTTACGTAAGGAGAGGTTCAGACTGGATATTCACTGAAAGGGTTGTCAAGCACTGCAACAGGCTGCTCAGGAAGGTGGTGCAGTCTCCATCTCTGGAGGTATTTAAAAGATGTGTAGATATGGTGCTTAGGGACATGGTTTAGTGGTGGAATTGACAGTGTTAGGTTAGTGGTTGGACTCCATGATCTTGAAGGTCTCTTCAAACCTAAACAATTTTATGATATTCTCTGATATGAACAATATTTTCTGTGTTATAATTTTAAAGCAGAGGCTTTAAAAAGGGTTTTTCATGTCAAGCTTTGAATGGAAAAAGAATGTAAATGTGTTAGCAGATGGGCTGCAGGGGTAAAGCAGGAAGGGTTCACTGCTGTGTGTTCCTGTAAATCAACATGCAACACAGTTTTGCCAAAACAGCAAAACTCATCTGGCCTTTCTTTGGGAACTGGTTTTGTACACAACACATAGGAGAACTGATCTGCAGTTCTGAAGGGCTTCAAACTGGAACAGACAGGAAATACGATTACACTGGGAAGGGTAGGGATTACTCCATGAATTACAAAGAAAAGGGAGTCAAAGCGATGAAAGCAGATGTGCTGAAGATGGAGGAGCTTCTAGCAGGTTTTTCAAGCATTGGCATAGGACTACTCTTGTTAAATATCTTTATTGACAGCCTGGACACAAATAGCAGAAGGTGTCATAGAAATTTGCTCATAGCAGTTAAGTTAGAGGTGAGTGAAGTGGAACAGAAGGGAGGAACTGAGAACACGTGCAGTGGAAAGAACATGAACATCCACAGAACAAAGTAGTAGGGACAATAGTTCTAGTAGAAAGAGGACAAAAGAGTGTTTCCATTGCATTAAGTCCATACCAGGACTTAGAAGAACAGGGACCACCTATTTCAAAGGAAGATGAACCAAGATCAGCCAGGGGAGTACTCTGGGAGCTAAGAGGAGCATCCGAGAGCTTGGCCAACTCAGTCTCACAAAACACGTCAGTAAGTCATGGTTATTCATATACTTAGATAACAGTCTCCTGGGGTGCAGTAAGAAGGGTGTGGCCAGCAGGTCGAGGGAGGTTCTCCTTCCCCTCTGCTCTGCCCCAGTGAGGCCCCATCTGGAGTACTGTGTCCAGTGCTGGGCTCCCCACTTCAAGAAAGATGAGGAGCTGCTGGAGAGAGCCCAGGAGGGCTACGAGGATGATGAGGGGACTGGAGCATCTCTCCTATGAGGAGAGGCTGAGGGAGCTGGGCTTGTTCAGCCTGAAGAAGAGAGGCTGAGAGGGGACCTTATCAATGCTTATAAATATCTGCAGGGTGGGTGTCAGGAGGATGGGGCCAGACTCTTTTCAGTGGTGCCCAGTGACAGGACAAGGGGCAACGGGCACAAAGTGGAGCAGAGGAAGCTCCAGCTGAACATGAGGATGAACTTCTTCACTTTGAGGGTGACGGAGCCCTGGAACAGGCTGCCCAGGGAGGTTGTGGAGTCTCCTTCTCTGGAGATATTCAAGCCCCGCCTGGACGTGGTCCTGTGCAGCCTGCTCTGGGTGACCCTGCTTCAGCAGGGGTTTGGGCTGGGTGACCCACAGAGGTCCCTGCCAACCCCTGCCATGCTGGGATTCTGTGATTCTGTGACAAATTATAGCATTGTGGAGAGATAAGAGTTAAGTGTAGTGGTAACACGAAGAACACATTCACATACAACGAACATGAATGAAGTCCAGACTCTAGGAGGAGTTCCTAGCCAAGTGAATGAAGTTAGGACAGGCTCCCAGGTGTAGTGTACCAGTTGATTTCAAGGCTGAATGATACGCATGACTTCAAACAACCTGGCTGCCTGCAAGAGCAGTAGTCTGAACACAGGGAAGCAAGACAAACCTTCTGGCCCTGTGCAGAGGCTTCCACAAGTTGGCACACAACCCATGGCCCTCATGGTCCACACAGCTTCTTGCTTTGTTAACCCTTGGTTTTGCCTCCCGGAGATCACCCGAAATAGACAGCCAGCAATCTCACTAAAAAAAAATTAGCAGTAGTGTAGCAGCAGTTTCGTTTCCAAGGAAGCACAAATGCTTCTTGCTTCTTGCCCGTCCTCTGATTCCTATCACCAGATGTCGTTCACTTGCAGCAGGGAATATTAGCAAAATAGTCAGGACAGCAGCCTATGAAGGGGAACCTTATTTCACACATCAGAGCTTGTAAGACAACTTGAATCAATTATCTCCCAGTTGTTTTTAGCTTAAAAAGAAGGAAGCAATGAGACATCTTAATTAGTATTTGTCCTGTCATAACATCAGTCTTGTCACCATCAGGAGGAGATGGTTACTCACATGGACTGTGCTTCTAAGCAGTGGCACTTTCAGGTATTTCGGCGTACTTCTGTAGTCACTCCTGAAATTAAAACTCGAGGAATGCAGAAGCAAGTGGATGTTTCAATTCTTCAGCCGCTGGGCTTGGCAGTTGTGATTGACGATACAAAACACACATCATGCTATTCATTAGCTGGACTGTCATCAATATGCCTCCTTCAATCAGCCCTTCCATCCTCTACCCTTCTTTCAGTTCAGATCAGGTTCCAGGCAGAAACCAAATTCTTGGGAAGTTTGTATTCAAACAACAAGCAAGCAAAAAGCAGAGCTCGCCCAGCCCTGCAGCGCTCCAGACAGGTATCAGCTACAGCCCTCGGCTGCACTGCCGGTGTTTGTAGCCAATTTCCAACCGATGTTTAGTGGACTTCCATTTCAACATCCCAAAACCGAACAGGAGTCTAACGTTGCAGCAAGAGGAGTCAGGTACAGAAAGTATTTCGGTGCTGATATGCAGCTTTAAGGGCTAATTTGTTAGAGCAGCTTAGGTATGCTTGTGCCAACACAAACCCTTAAATCCTGTGCTGGTTGCATACCGGCTGGGCTGTCACTCCGCACATCACCCCACCGCTGCCACTGTCCCACCGACCCCCTGGGCTGCGAAGGCCAGTGTGCCACAGCTTCCCAAGAGCCCGTCCCCTGCTGCGATGGACCAGGTTGGTTCGTCATCCTGCTTTGATGGGTTTGCACCCCTCTGTTACATTTCTGACTTCCACCTTTTCCTCTGTATCCCACTTGACAAGGTCCTCAATGAGATAACCTTTCCAAAATTAATGTTTCCATGTTCTACACACACTTATCTACTAACATGACCACCCAGGTCTGGTTCTCGCTACTGGCTCTCTCACCATCTCCCAGTCAGGTCTGTGTCATTGTAGGTTGTTGTTGGTGTTGTCCCTCTTTTCTTATCACCACCCCCTTCTGCATCCAGAAGTTTCCTGGCCAGAATAGCTTTGAGAGCAGCAGCTCTATCCTTCCACAAGCCCACGCAAACATTTCTACCTTTTCTTGAAATTCACTAAAAACGTCACTATTCCTTCACCTGTCTACTAAGCAGCAAAGGGACAACTTGGTGTTGCAAAAAAACGATGGACCGCTTCTACCTCCACTGCTTTAACAAACAAGTGCCTCTAGTTACGGGACAGTTGTAATTAGCAAGCGTGTCTCATATCTGTCCCTGGCAGTTTCCAGCAACACTCCACTGTCCACCTGCCCAAGCCTGCGATGGCTGAGCCTCAGGCTTCGGTTACGGGGCAATAACACAGGGTTCACACACAGCATGGGCCACGGCTGCCTTCATCGTGTACATTAAGAAAAATGTGCAGCACGTTGCCAGCTTGCCTAGACATCACTGGACATCTCTGCCTAGAGCAAGGCTCCGACGCAGCTGCCTTCCCACTGCTGCTGCCTGGATTTATCCCGGTGTGGTTGCTGAGGCTGAAGGTATAAACGCTGCTACACCACAGACAACGCGAGCGCTTGGTAGACACCCACCTTTGTCTAACTGTTCCGTGTACTCACTAGTTCTGCACAGTTCAAATCGTATTTCTAGCGCCTGTGTTCTGCGCCCAGCACTGCTGAAGGTGTTGCTCTGAGCTGCTTGAGGGCAGGCAGGGTTACAAATGGCTTCTCCCTTCACAACGGTTCAAAGGTGCCATTGTTCTTCAGACAACGTCCTGATGATCACTTAACAGGAGAGCATCAGAAGGCACACACACTTGTTCAGCCTCAGTGATGCTTAGTGATGAGATGCAGTCATGTCTTACAGGGGATCACAGTTTAAATCCTAGCACTCCTGACTTCACGTTTGCTGAAGACGGTCCTGTTTTGTACAACATCGACAACACAGTGCGACTCCAGGAACCACAGCTGTGACTTAGTTAATGATCTCAATAAATCCTACTTAAGCAGAGCGAAGAAGAGAATTATGCAAATGACTGTTTCTGCACCACATGTACTTGATAACTTCAGACAACATCAATACTTTTTTAACCTGCATATGTGAAAAATATGCAAGAGGGGGAACAGCTTACAGGATTTTATTTTAGAAGACTTGCAGTTGCAGAACATTTATTACAAACTTCACATTAAAGGAAACATACAGAAGACATATGTACAAAGAGGGATGGTTAAAAACCGAAGAAAAATGACAGATTTTTCAAATACAGCTGTGAATGTGGCAAAGAACAACTTCTCTGAACAGACCTTTCTAAAACAGTACGATTAAAGCCTCAGTACGGAACTGCTGCTTCCTCCACACACACATCACCCCATCACACTTGGCAGCTGGACAAGATGTCTTCTATCAGTCTCTTGTAGACCCAGGCATCACCCTTAAGCCGTTGTCGCCGGATACCCACTACTTCAGTTTTACTGAGCTGACACACTTCCAAGTCAAACTCCATAGTTACTTTGCCAAAATCTGACCGTGTTTGACATTTCAGGGTGTAACTGTACAAATGACAAACAGAACAGTCACTGAACTGTTTAATGTGTTTTGCAATGCAATTTTGAATTAATAAAAGCAGTTTACAGACACTATCCCACTGCTGTTCAGAACATTGGGAAACAACCGAGAATGAGGTGAACCAAGAGCTTTGAATGCGTCAGTCCCAGAACACCATCGTGTACAGCAAACGCCCTGTCCCGCCACAGGAACCACTGCTGGCCACAGTCCCCCACCCTCCCAGTGCACAGCTGGAAGGATGGGGATGTCCCCACATTTTTCCTGGACAAGACTGCTCTCCTCTCTGCAGAGACAATACTGCCGAGAGGCTGGCTACCGCTCATCTGGGGTGAGAAGGGAGAAGCTGAGCGTGAAGTTTAAATCATTACAAAGGGAGAAAGTAGTGATGTGCAATTCTGTGTCCTTCCAGATTCTGAGCTTGGAAATGCATCAGGAGTTGAAACGTACTCTGACCTTCTACAACGCCTATATTTAAATATTAAAGAGCTTTAGAAAATGCATATTCGTAAGTGAGCACAACGCTTCCTTCATGCGTTGGGCAATCAGGAAACAGACTCTCTGGAGATATTCCAGCCCCGCCTGGACGCGGTGCTGTGCAGCCTGCTCTGGGTGACCCCGCTTCGGCAGGGGGTTGGGCTGGGTGACCCACAGAGGGCCCTGCCAACCCC
>Ga0065711_1049710_pt1 | contig 11165 bp, 5 predicted proteins | sample Hoacrofraction12_FD_59098 | JGI IMG/M metagenome (GOLD analysis project Ga0065711, IMG submission 59098) | Hoatzin crop microbial communities from Cojedes, Venezuela - Epithelial fraction 12 v2 (version 2) | ecosystem: Host-associated > Birds > Digestive system > Esophagus > Crop | place... | reverse complement strand
TGAATAGCAAAAAAAGGTCATCTGGTAAAATTAAAGGTAATCCAGGTTTAAAATCTTCATTTTGTTTGCTCAATATTTGATTTACAAGATCATCTAAATGCATGTGAGAAGGTGCATCTCTTCAAGGATGAAGTGAAACTAATTTGCCTAGAAGAAAAAAAAGAACTAGGGATTATTTTAGAAGGATGTTCAAATAAATACTTCCTTTTTGGCCAGTGAGGAGACCAGCATTAAAAAGATAAATAATTTGAATATGAGCTCAAGCCACAGGCTGCACACCCAGAGGGGAAGAGTTTGGAACACGGTCCAGCCTTCAGCCCATTTAAGCTGCTGAAGAGCCAACAGTTTAATTTGGCTGTTTGCTGGTTATGCTTCACCAGAGGAGGGATGGGCTATTTGTCTTCAAGGTTCTTTGCTTCTATGAGGGTTATCAACAGAGTTCCCTGAGGATTTGAGTGGTGCTCATGTAAGAACAGGTAAAAGGCAGTGCTAGTAAGGTGACACATTTTGCTGATGATACTGTACCACTCAGAGTAGGCAAAAATAAGCCTTACTATGAAGAAGTACCAAAGGAGCGTATAATAACAATTGACTGGACAAGAAAATGACAAATTTATTGTTTATAAATGCAAACTAATGCATATAGAAAAGCGGTTTTTACTTTGTGTACGTGGCAGTCATCTCTAAATGAGAACTCAGAAGGGGCATCTACAGTCATGTTTTCTGAAAAAGTTTGTTTTGCCGGGGATTTTAGGAGGAAGCTGAAAGCAATACGAGGAATGTTGTAATACCACTGCGCAAATCTTAGTTGTGCTACATTTTGACTCCTGAATGTAATTTGGAGCCCCCATCTCGGCAAGCAGTGTACCAGACTGAGAGTGTGAGGGTCATCAGTATTGGTTTCTGTATGAGGAGAGGTGGTGTGAGAAATTGCTGTTCCCTGCTTTTAATGTAAGAACTAAGCAATGTCAAATGAAATCAAGCAGAAGTTTTACACAAACAAACACAACGGTGCTTTTTGATAAAATGCATAATCCAGCAGTATGTACTCATAGTGTAAATTAGTTTTTAAAAAATTTTGAAGTCTGTTCAGGGAGGCGGAGGTGTTCAGATTGGGGGTGTGCTTTCAGGTAGGTAACGTCCTGGTTGTTCCGCTTACTGTGCTGCTGGGAGTGCACAAACTGATTCCCCTTCCAATTAAACTGACGAGAATATATGCTTCGATCCCTGATGAACACTTAGTGCCCAGACCGAACTAGACAGTCTAAAAACCAAACCCTTCTGAAGTGCATAGAGTGCCAGTGTGGGTCCCACTTGTATGAGTCCACTTTATTTGCTGCTGCTAATGTAGCCACAGACTCTACTCCAGCACAGTCAGTTAATGACATTGATGTATTGATGGCATGTCAAGGTGTTTACATTGTTTGCATATTTTTTCCGTACGCTTCCAATACTGGCTGTTCTCAGTGTGTTAGGTGCCCTGACTCAGTCAGTCTCTTCCTATATTCTATTTCTATATGTGCAAAAGTAGATTTTGCAAGTACAAGATGTGTCAGAGTACAGGTAGAGAGGCCCACTAAAGATTTGATCTGTGTTGTTTACTTTAGAGACAAGAAATCAGGTTTATTTTTGTAATGAAGATCTGTGTAGTCACCAGCTGGCTCAGAGCAGCATAATTACACAAATCAATTAAGACAAACCAGGCAGCACTGCTGAGTGTCTGACCCTTTGTGAATAAACACCACACCGTTCTGCAGGCCCAGAGTCTAAGATTAAAACTTAATGAAAATTAGAAGTGTGTGTTTCAAATACATTTTATTCAGTTGGAAGTGGAATGATGATTCATGGAATTGGCTAAATTGCAATAATGTGGCCCTTCTTTCCGTTTCACGTTGTGAGCGCTGCTTTCTGGTGACATTTTTGGAGGCTAGGGAAGATGATCAGAAGGATACGGCTGTACCAAATGGGTTGTTCTCTCTCAGCTCCCTGATCTGTGAATCGTAGCACGTAACTGCTTATAGTACGTAACATAAGCCTGGGTGGAAGAGTTCTGGCCCTATTTGATTAAAATTCACTGCCTACAACTGTTTAGGGCTAGAATATTGAACCATTTTCTGACTAAACGCCCTAAATAAAATCTGAAATTAAATTACCTGCATCACGTTTGTAACACAGTGTTTCACTGGGACCTTGGCAGCCTTCATGCGAGAGAGAGCCATTTCCAGGACTGCGAAGGTACTCTGTGAGGGAGCCGACGCTGCCTTTTTGGCTGGGCTAACGCGCTGCTGTGCCCGTTTTCCCCGTTAGGCAAGATGCGCTTTATAGTAGAGATCATCGCTTGAACTAGTGTGTATCACAAGAGAAGGCAGCTAAATGCATTTCAAAAACAGGACAGGAAATAGGAAATACAGAGAAACATGAATGGGAATATATTTGTGGGTGTGTGTTCATCTCCTCATTGGGTACTTTAAGTGATTATTTTACATATATAAGGAGTGTATAGTGCCTGAGAAGAAGACATTGCAGGCTGTCTGAGAAAAGAAAGAAAATAATCTAGTCTGCTGCGTTATTTCCAGTTAAATATATTTGTGAAGTATTAGTATCTTTGGAAATGGGGGGGGAACGAGGCACAAGCCTGCCTTCGCCAGGAGATGGTGCTGTTTAATTTTGAACTAATTCTGAATTTTGTTCCGCTGATGCTGTCATTTTCAAGGTGTGAATGAGACCAAGTCCTGCACACTTCGTTAGGGAAGAAAACCTACTGTAAAAGGAACTGCTTTGGGTTAAGAGCTGCGGTGCTGACTGCTCTCTGATGCTCCAGGCTGCAGGTTGCAGCCCCGAGACCTTTAGCAAATGAACATCGCTGACTAGTTTTATGAACGATGTAGAGTATTTATTTTGTTTCATTGTGCTGTTTTCCTTCTTCCTCTAGCGTTTGGCACGACAGCAGCCAGTCTTTAAATGACAATATTCAATTCATCTTAATTATTGATCACTCTAGTTTGATTTTTTACTCAGTTTTGTGTAAATCAGAGGTAAATCCATTGTTATTTAGGGAGTGGCATCCTTCTGAAATGTTTAGTCATAAAAGACTCAACCAAACCTCCAGGCCTTGGTAAGACCCTCAATACCTGCTTCCCAGCATTGTGCAGAGACTCACCTGGGTGGGTGCTTCCCTGTTAGACCCTAGAGGTACATTTTCTGCATTATCCCAGTATGTACAGACTTTACTGAGTCTTTTAGATAAAATGAATTTATACATTTGAAAATGTGTAGATATTTTGTAACTGATAAATCGGTTTATACAATTTTTTACACCGACGACAGCTGCTAACAGACTGTACCTAGTGAGCTGCTGTTCTAATCTGGTGCCACTGTGCTGTGTGTAACCACCTGATCCTCTGTCTGTAGGATGGCTGGGTTGGACAAATTCCAAAAGCTGTGCTGACAAGACAAGATTTTGATGATGTCGCAGCCCCAAGTCGGTTAGAGAATTACAGGTATGCTGCTGTTTTTCTGTCTTTTTTGCTCATTTTCACTTTATACTCTGGTTTGGAGACTAAGACTGACTTTGTAGTTTTGCCAGTGGCACAGCAAGTGAGGAAGGTCCAGTAACTGGCTAAGCTTTCGACTGGATTATTCACGGACATTTTGTGGCTTGAGCCTTTGATAGAAAGAGGTTATTTTTCTGAATTTTTTCTTTATTCTCCTCTACCTTGCATAATTCTAACAGCATTGCTGCAAGAATTCTAGGACTGTTTTGTACGTTATTACTAAATGTGAACTAGCGCACAGGACTACATTCACCAGCTTACTGTGTAAGACTTAGTCTGTTTTCCTAATGTATCACCAAAAAGAATAAGTCAGTATGTATTTCTCTTGTTTCTGAAGCTAAATCCTAAAATACTGGTTTATCCAAAGCCTTCTATGGTTTTCCTCTGAAAATTGCAAATTTATTCATTTTCATTACTTCTTAGAAACTCAGTTTCCTTAATTGTGCTAACACCAGACAACTGTTGTAGCTCCTTCCCACAACTTTTGCAAAGAGCTTGTTTACCATGAGGCACCTAAATGATAGCAGAACATTTTCCTCATAAGTAGCACGGTTCAACTGCAGAAACAGACTAGAGCTTTCTGTTATTTTGGTCCATCAAGAAGCTCTGATTTTTTTAATAAAAACATCGAAAATGTTGAAGGTATACCTATCATGGATTTGAGACATTTTCAAAATAATCATCGGAATATAAAAAAAATAGATATTGTGGCACTTTTCAGTGTAACTGTAAAAAAAAAAAAGCTCAAAGAATATGTTATGTCTTTAAATTCACTTTTATCTGTGTTTGCAGGATGAGGGTTTGACAATAAAATCAACTTAAAAGACAGAACGTTTAGATGTCTAAATGTTAGTGCCTCAATGTCATGCATGCCGTAGTGAGCAGTAGTATTTTTATATTTCAAGTTATACTAACATTTTATGTAATTTGCAGTATACTATTATGCATTTTTTTACAAGCTCTTTTTTCGCTTTTGCATAGTTCCAGGCATCCTCAGCCATTAAGGAGACCCGATCCAGCTACAGACCATTTGTCTAACCAGCGACCGCAATATGAGAGATTTGGCTATCCGAGCAATAATCTGCCTTATGTGGGTTATGCAGAGGGGAGACGATATCGGGTATGTATTAATAACATACTTCTGCATGTATATTATATAATCCTCTGTCTTGGTACTGAGAACGATTCATCGTAATTCAGACTGGTAGTGTTTATGTCACCAAGCAAAGATGTGAGTTAATAAGAAGCCTAAAACCACCTTTTACTATATGGGTGTTTTCTTCAGGAATATTATGTACCTGCTAATTCCATTCTCGACCGGATACATTTTGCAATGTTTTAATCATTTTGTGAGCCATTTACACTTAGATACTGCAATTCCTGTAACAGAGGGATGGCTGCCCAAGAACAAACGCTGCAGTTGATCCAGAGCTATCCCTGCTGCTCTGGCAGAGGAGTTACTGGAATTCTATGTTCTAACTCGCTGTACAGTGAAGGGAATTTATACGTCTGACATGAAAAAATAAATGCTTAAAAGCTTTGTGCCCATTTCACCAATACTGCTTTTTCATGCTAGCATGTCTTGTGATTTCACTGGAATGCTATGAAAGATCAAGCTGTTAGTTTCCAGCCATGCTGAAAACTTCTGTAAGGGTAATATAAGAGTGCTAACTCTCATCTCCCACTGTCTTGTTACATTTAATGTAAACTTTTTAAAATTGTAACAACTTTCCCAACTGTGTCCTGAATAGTGATACAAGCAAATTTCCACTGATTCGTGAAAAATATGAGGTGATAGTCCTGTTAGTACTTTCCTCTAACAAAGCACATTTCCTTTGAGACTCTGCGGTTCCTGTTCCCCTCCCCCCCCCAACTTCATAATTCAAACTTATTAAAACTTCATGGAAGGTTGCTATTATATGTTTCATGTACAAATAGTATGATGTACAGAGAAATTAAATTGTTTATTCCAGAACTTATGAAATAATTTATGTAACTGAATGTTCTAGCAGGCTTCACCCCCCCCCAACAACTGAACGATTTGTAGACAGATGTATTTACTGTATAAACTTTCTGTCCCTAAAAAATCAGCATCTTCAAAATTGCTAAATATGTTACTCAACTATCATTGTCTTTCTGGCCCAGATCTTGATAGATCAGTATTTTGTGATTGCAGTTGTTTTATGTAAATGAGCCTTTTGGGTTATTTCTGTACAGGAGGTACGAATAATTGGTATAAATTATCAGTAAAAAGCAGGCATTTCTTTTCATAATGGAGTTTTTAAAAAGACAAAATGGGTAAAGTTTATTGTAAAAAGAAAAACGTTAACATTTTACAAAAAGAAGACTCACAGTTCAGAAAGGCATATATTTCAGCTGCAGAAAAATATTAAAACTGGGGCCGTTAGTGTAAGTGGAAAAATAATTGAATAAAAAGGAGTTGTGATGTGCTTTGACTGTCCTTAATCAAGGTGAGAATATTACTGGTGTATTTCATTGTAGAAGTAAATCTGTTGCCAGTCATGGGTTTTATCAGAGTCTGCAACCTAATTTACCCAGCTGAGGTAAGGCTGTTTTTTCCCTGTGTCATGTAATATGTACAAAAATAATCTCATAGGTAGAAAAATTTTGTAAGTATTCCAATAAGTATGTGTGTGCGTGCATGTGTGTTTGAGCCCTGCGCTCGTAATTGTTTGTCATTAACTCAATGGAAAAAATTATGAAGGAAAGAAAATATGGGGTTTTCCTTCCAGAATAGTAGTTTTTGTCCATGGCTTACTTGCCAAAGATCACTACAGGGTCAACAGAAATGTAAGTGGCTGGGTCTGGCCATGTTTTGTCTTCCATAATAGACCTGTGATTGCTTTGGGCCTCCTTTTTAGGCCACAGAAACTTTGTTCAGGTTTTTTTTTTTTAAAAAACACCTCAATAGCAACAAAATGTTCTGCTGTTGCTGCTTTCTAGCTGGCCCTGCTGAAATGTTTTTCAGTATTTCAAAACCTGTTTCAGTTTATGTGCACAGAGTGTTAATACACTAGGTTATTTGCATGAAAATCATCTCCCAAAGCTATTGGCAAGTACACATTCAGAAGCAGCACATACATTCAGATACTAATAAAAGAAATATATAAATGTAGTTTGATTAGATACAGATTATTTTAATAGCAAGCATACTCTAGGGAGTGTTTGTCATGTTAATGATTTAATTCTAATCTCTTCACAGGAATACTAAGTACCTGAAGTGCCTTGGAATGCTGCGTGATCAGTGGACGACCCAAATACTGAGAGATCAGCAAGACCTTCTGGGCTGGGACACAGAGGAACTACCCGTAACTATCAGAAAGCTCTAGAAGTTATTGCAAAGAAAAGGTACATTAGATAATTACAAAACAAAACATGGTATGAGCATCCAGTTTGTTTACTGTGTAACTGATGATAACTTTTTTGTGAATACCTGATTTTACAGTTTACGTAGCTGTTTCTAAGTGTTGCTTAAATTGTTGCACATCTGTGAGGACACGAGGTTCTTTTGTGATTAATAATGTGTCCTGCGTGTAAATGACAAGAAGTACCTGTGACAAAAAGCTGCCCTTCCCCAGTAGAAACTGATGAGAAAGGAAAAAGTCTTCTCAAATTTCAGTATGAGAAATGACAGATCCACATGCTAATCGTGATTTTTCCGTGTTTGCTTCCCAGGATGGTGTAAATCCACATCAAAGGGGAAGGAGGGTAAGGGGTTGCGTTTTCCTGTATTTCTCAGGCACACTTGCCAAAGACAGCTTTTGCCAGGTACAGTTTTTGCTTCTCGGTGTCCATTTGGCTCACCCATTTATTTGTGATATTTGCTCCACTCTGTGCCATGATCTCTCTCCACATGCTGGTGAGCAATGGTTCCGAATCTAATGCTGTTAGTAGGACCATAAGTTTCTCTGACTAAAATGATGAAGATTCTCCAGGGCATTGTAGCATGTGGAGCCAGTTGTTCCCTGACTGACATTTCTTGGGGTTTTGCCTTAAAGAGAAAGAAAACAACAAATTACATACAATTTTCAACTGTGTAGTAAGAATCTGCGTTCTTGTTACACCAATTACCTGCAGAATTAGGCAGAAGGGAAGGCTTTGTTCTCAGGCCTAGCTGCTTATTCTCCCTGACGTCGGCAGCATTGTACAGACATCACCAGGGCACTTGGCTTCCCACTGTCCCAAGATGCATCAAATACTGAAGTCCTGACTAATGTAGCAGCCTCAGCTTATGAGCCCATTCCATTGTCCCTCCATTCCTTTTCACTCTGCCTTCCTTTGTTGTCTTGTTGATCTTAACAGCTGAGATGATTTGCGTTAAAAATGTGGTGGCTTGCTTTGTAACTTGTTTTGTAAATAATGAAAATAAATGAAGCTATGGAAAATCGACTACCTTGCCACTAAGGAACAAATTAAAGATACTGAAGTCTTGGATATATTTCCCATTTTCCAAAAAGACTCAAACACATTATTGTAACTTTTGTATTAAATGATTCTTGTCCTTAGTGTTAGGCAAGATGTGAAACTGTAAGACAAAACCAGAATCTTAAGGTTTTTAGAAAGGTGAAAATATTGGCATTTCTTTTATATAGATCAGAATGCTCTCCTTGCGACAGCTCCATGCCTGGGCCGCATCCTGGCACTTCCCATGCTCTCCACAACCCTGTTATTGCCCAGACTGTATTGGCTTTCCTAAGCAGGTACATCAGTGGAGAAGCCAGAAACCTCTTCAGACCCCTTCATTTTGCTTCCTTGTACGTATTTAGTGAATAGGTGCAGCTTTCAGAGACTGTCTGAATGTGGACTGCTTGCAGCCTGCACTGCAGTGTCTTCTGCGACTGCAGGCAGCCTAGAACAATGCCTGTACAGATCAGTGTTAAGAATTTTGTTGCTGATTAAAGCAGAAAGAAGCTAAATGATTGTATTGGTAACATCCGCGCAGCCAGCCTGAAGAAGCACCTTGTTCTGCCATCACCAGAGAACGAAGCGTGGAAGAATGCCATTGCTTTTACTTCTCTCACCCCCTGTTCTCTCAATGGGTGTGTTCGGTAAAAGCATCCTACTTCATCCAGTTATTTTCCAATTTCTGTCAGAAATAAGAGAAGTGAAAATGGTTCTCTCTGTTATCTTCAGAAACATACGGAAATGGTGTTAGCACATCTGTTCAGATCCTAGACTATCAGTTTAAACTGTTTTGACCCCAGAAAGTCAGATCGTCATGTGCAAGTTAATTCTGTTAGTGAATTGCTTTTTCTGGGTCAGTTCTTAGCCTCCAGTAGTGCCATAATTTAAGAAACTCTGGTAGCTGTTGACCTCTAGCTCCGTTTACCAGCCTGAAAGTGATCACAGGATTTGAGAGCATTCAGTCTGATATCTCACCACTCCTCTGAAAAATAATAGGAGAAAGAGGTAAGGCAATCCTGTCAAATATGCATGGTGCTGGCAAGAGAAAAGCTATCTGGAAGGTACGCACTCACGCTGTTTAAATTGAAATGAATAAAGTTTCATCAGACCTGTGCTGACTGCTGTTTAGTCTCGGGCAGATCACGAGTTGCAGGATATCAGCCACATGGATAGGCACTGCCGCTGATAACCACTCATGGCCAGGTCATCAGTGTTAACATCAGGCAGTTGAATGTGAAAGGAAACTGTGAAGAAAGTGCTTTAAATACTCTGGTGTCACTTCTAACAACAGCAGTAATATTAAGGAATGCCTTTCTGAATATGCCATCTGCCAAGCGTGGTGCTCTGGTGGTTTGCCTCTTTGGAGAGCAGAGCAGCTCTGTAATTCTTTGAAATCTTTGTGTTCTGCACTGAAGGGTAAGGAGCGATCCCGGTCATCTGCTAGGTGTCGTGGTTATGATGTGCTGCTTCCCCGTCACGTGCAAACAATTTAAATTGACACAGAGAGTGGTGTTTTGGCTTTTGTGCAGTCTTGGTGATTCACTGCTGCACTTTTTGGTATTTGGGTCCCTGTGATCTTGGTGTCTTGGTGGGTTTTTTCGTTCTGTGCTTCTGACCAGTGCTTTGGATTGATTTTCCTTGTAACTGCTGCCTTGCCCTGCAGAGCAGCGTGTTGGGTCTGATGCTGAGTGGTGTGTCATGCTGTTGGCAATAGCCTTGTTGTTGCTTGTTGCTATTCTATGCTCATTTTCCTTTTGAGGTTTCCCTTGCTGTTACTCCAGAAGACAGAATCCAGCACAGATGGGATTTTGTTGAAGAAAGGGGTAATGCGTCTCTCCGTAGTTCTGCTCTTCTGAGTGTATCACCTTGTGAGATTCTCTGTCACCATTTCCCCAAGTATTCTGTTTTGCGGAAATGTATCTTTTCAAGGTGTTTTTTCCTCTCATTCCTTAATTGTGTTGCAGTTTGAAATTATTTTCTAACTAGAACGTCTATCTTTTTGCTGGAGCTGTTAAGAACTGATTAGAATGTTCTTAATACTACATTTACGTTGGTCTGTAGCATCTTATGGGCAGCTTTACCCACTACTGCATTGTTTACCCCTTAAGAGAAAAAAGGAGAGGAGGGTCAAACTTAGGAGAGATCTCCAGTTTCTGTGCTAAGGAGGTGGAAGTCCAGGAGTAAGAATCTTTTAAGAATTTGAGAATAAATAAACCCTGTAACTCTGTATTTAACTGCAAGTCATGCTTGTGTAGGGCAAAATGAGATTTTCTGTCATGATTTTGGTACCTGAAAATAGGTGCTCGGTGCCATTTTTGGTGCTCTGTGGCATCCCAGCTGATGTCCCGCTGCTGTTTTAGAAGCGGACAGGTCTTCTTTAGGCCGTCACAGCTGCCATGTCCATTTTGGACATCCTGTCAGACACTCAGGCAACCGCATCCCGCTCTCCACGAACAAAATTAATTTGAAATTACGGCAAAACTTTGTAAAACGAAGATTGATTTCTGTGAGTTATCTGTCTTTCAAACGGATGAGGAAAACAATGGGTTGTGTTTCCCTCCTGGTGTTTGGAATTCGATGGTTACAGCACTACGATCTGTTCAGCACAGGTCACGCACCAGTTTAACAAGTCCGTTTCAAAGCCAGAGGTGTGTGTCTGCTGAAATGCTCCTCGCTTCATGCGGGTTTAGAAAAATTAACAGTTACAACTCCTTTAGGTCAATCGGAGAACGGACCTTACGGGCTTCCCTAGCGTGAGTCTTTGCATACTCACACGTGTCAGTGTATGCCATTTTGGGTGCTGAACAACTTTGCTGACGTGGTTACTAAGGCACATTCATGCTAATTTCTTTAGATGATTTTTTTTTTTGCTTTTTTTGCTAGACCTACCAGTGTTTTGTTAAGAGAACTGCTGAGGTGGCAATGCTGGCGCTCCCAGACATACCCCAAACCATGACAACAAACGTGGTGAAGATACTGTGATTTATGCCAGCAGTTTCTTCCACTTTACTGTCAGTGTTGGGTTTCTCTTTGTTAACCGTATCCCTGAGACTGGTAATACTGGCAAGAACGTGTTTTGACCCCTGACCCCCTGTCTCTGACGTCATGTACCGTGCAGTAGCGAAGTCACAGCTCCAGATCGGGGGGGCCTCCATCGCTCCCCATCGCTCCCCTGGGGCTGGGGGG
>Ga0065711_1049709_pt1 | contig 11165 bp, 6 predicted proteins | sample Hoacrofraction12_FD_59098 | JGI IMG/M metagenome (GOLD analysis project Ga0065711, IMG submission 59098) | Hoatzin crop microbial communities from Cojedes, Venezuela - Epithelial fraction 12 v2 (version 2) | ecosystem: Host-associated > Birds > Digestive system > Esophagus > Crop | place... | reverse complement strand
TTTTCCTTTTCCTTTTCCTTTTCCTTCTCCTTTTCCTTTTCCTTTTCCTTTTCCTTTTCCTTTTCCTTTTCCTTTTCCTTTTCCTTTTCCTTTTCCTTTTCCTTTTCTCCTTCTCCTTCTCCTTTTAACTTTTTTCCCTTTTCTTTTTCCTCATTTCCCTTTTTTCCTTTTCTTTTTTCCTCTTTCTCTTTTTCAGTGAGTCACAGAAACAAAAAGAATAATGCTGTTTGATAATCAGATAAACATCCCACTGGCAAGAAATGTACGAGCTACTGGATCTCAGGAGAAGAAAGCTTCAGATGAAAGGATTTATTCAAAAATTACATACCTCAGATGACAGTAAATCCTGGATAAACGAGTTGGTACATCACATTCCAGGAGGACAGTTTTGTGACAGCTTTAAAACTGTGATAAGTTCTAAAAGACTTTCAATTCCCTAAGATTTTTTTTTTTTTTTAGAACTTTTCAGAGGTACTTTCAGAGTATGCAACATGAATAATACTACTCTTTAGCATGTTGCTAAACATGCCTGCCTGAATTTCTGCAATGCTGAAGCAATGAATATTACAAATCTGCCCCTTTTTGACTGTAAGTATTAGAATCTGGTTACCACACATCAATACAGAGAGGAAAATACCATTTTTCTCAGGCTGGTGGAAACCTGTTGCAAGAGATGCTATTTGACCTTAAATTTCAACATTCCTTTAACATCAGCTGACTGATTTGCCAGATTATTTTTCTTCCTTCTCACAAGAAATGCAACAGATTATAACAAAAAAATGAAAAAGAAAATGAGTAGGATGGATAAAATAATTCTCTTAAGATTAAATAGAAAAATCATAAATAAAACCAGAGGTTGAAAGCCAATAAATAATTCTTCATGTCAAATTAACTCCAGAATATGATGTACTTGTGAATGGGTGTTATGGATTAGGTTCAGGCTCCCCAGGGAGGTAAAAGGATTTATTGCTAAGAAGAATTTCACAACTAGAGCTAGATTCTGTGCTGGAAGATGCAGACAATTAACAAATTTAAAGAGGACATGAAATAAAATGGCTCTGGAATTGGAATTGGAATCACTGTGAAAAAATGTCTTAGCTCTTTCCTTATTTCACAGAACCACAGAAAGGCTGAGATTGCAAGACAACTCTGAAGGTCATCTAGTCTAACTCCTATGCCCAAAGCAGGATCTGCTAGTACAGATTGTTCAGAGCCAGATCTGTTTGGGTTTTTAATATCTCCAAGGATAAAGACTCCACAGTTTCTTTGGGCAATCTGTGCTAGTGTTAAATCACTCTCACAGTAAAAGCTTTTTCTTACATTTAAATGGAATTTCTCGTATCTTATGTCCGTTGCCTCTTGTTCTATCACTGGGCACCTTGGAGAAGAGTATGGCCTTTCTTGCTTCCCTTCAGTCCCCTCACCAGATTCAACTCTAGGTGCACTTGTCTTTCCTAATCCCATCCCTACGTGCTTGGATATTCTCTCTATTTTGCTCTTGGGTAATAACCTTTTTCCACCTCTTGTATGCTTCCATTTTGTGTTTGAGTTTTGTTGGGTGCAACTTTTTCATTCATGCAGGCTTCTTGCCACCTGTGATTGGATTTCTGCTTGTCAGGATGGTGCAATCTTGAGCTTGGAGGGGATGATCCTTAAAAATCAACCAGATCTCCTGAGCCTGCTTCTTTTCAGGGCTGTTTTTGGTGGGTTCTTACAAGCAGATCTCTAGAAAGAAGTCTGCTTTCCTGAAATCCAGGGTCACAGTCCTGTTTTTAAGACCAGCTTCCTCCTCTCCAGTTCCTGAACTCAACCATCTCATGGTCACTGTTTGCAAGTATGAGGTCCAGGAGTGTGTGTCTCCTCATCAGCTACTAGATCATCTGTGTCAAGCAGTTTTCATCAACACACTCCATTAAACTTCTTGGATTTTTTGTGCTTTGCTGTATTGATCTATGAACAGATATTGGGGTGGTTAAAGTCCCCCATAAGGACCAGAGCCTGCACATGTGAGGCTTCTTCCAGTTATCTGGAAGATTAAATTGGTGGAATGCAATACAAAAGAAGATGAACAACATACTAGACTGTAATACATAACATACTGGCATGAGATATTAAATAATAGAGATTTTTTTGTTAACTTGCTTTAAATTTTACATTTAAAAAATCCATTACTTGGAAAATTGCTGGTTGTTATAATTGTCATAATTGGGTTTGATCCCAAAATGAGACAAAAATTCAGAATTTCAGTTCTGATCTTGTCATTGCATTTTTACATGGCTACAGAATTTTGTTTTGAACATACTAATTTATACTGTAGTATAGACTCACGAATAAAGAAAGAACAACATTTTGATAATAATGAAAATATTTTCTGTATTGTGGGTGATGATATAAGAAGAATTCAACATGAAACAGTTTTGTTTCTTTCATTCAATGTTATTAAAGAAACAGATATGCTTATATAAATGATTTGGATCTTTTTAAACATGAACTTTTCAGAAAAAAGTAATTAATTTCCTTTTAAAAGGAAAAAGTCCATTTATACTCAGTAACAATTGTGTTGTTTAATTACTGGTGACCAACACTGTCATTGTATTTCTTCATAGTGGTCAGATAATTTTGCCCCATTGACTGAAAAATACAGTTACGATAAGGAAGAGAAAACAGAAGACAAGCAATTTTATGCTCTTGTGCATTCTGCACTAGACTCACAGTCTGCATGAATGAATGTGGTGTGAATGTCAAATAGAGGATGATTGTACTCCCTCACGAAACTGCATGCAGACATTTATTCCGCATTCTTATACTGCATGGCATGCACTAGAATCGTCTCACTTGTGAAGAAGAGACAGTCAAATCAGCTATTCTTTGTGTCTGCCCTCAAATTCTTCTTTCAAAAACACCCCTGCATGCAACACTGTGATCTGTCTGTGTTTCTGAGAACTAAGGGCTAGAACAAATATATGCTAAGAGGCCAAAATACCATTCAAGGGGAATTCTTTGGAAATAAGAGGTGGGAATGAAAAAAAAAAATCATCATAACATTTGTCTGAGACAAGACCTCAGGTAAAATTTTCCTTAGAACTCAACACTAAAGCTCTTTGCCCTCAGTCTTTGCTGAGCTAACACAGAGGCAACTTATCTATAGATTTCAGAATCTCCGAAACAGGCAGGCCTGAAACAAGGAGTCTTGAAAAGCCCAATTTCTTTGCTACATGCATAACTCGTATAGATGATTTCCATTAAAATGCAATTGAATAAGCAACTAGAACTTTTTTAAATTCCAGAGGTCCAGAGTTTTAAATTCCAGGGCAGCCTCACACTGATTTTCACATCTCAACTCATCAGAAAAGCCTGAACAAAATGCCTTACCAATGAAAATGCTTCCCAGGCTTGCCAGAGCTATTTAAAAACTGGAAAAAAAAAATGTTAAGGATATGGATGATGAGAAGGTAAGCAAGAGCTTCTTCAAGTTAGGATGTCCAAATAGCGTATGAACCAACTGTGAAATGTCATACACATTGATGATTATGTCTTCTAATTAGTTTTTCAACATATTAAACATTGAGTGGACAAGAATGAGAGATCAGTCTTACTCACTTGCAGATGACTTTTGTACACACCAGGCTTCACAATTCAACATTTAAGTCCGTGAAACTTTGCAAGAATGTGGCTTTGCTATTGTCTCGCTTGAGCAAGAAGCTTGGAGGGGATGCTGGTCTCAGTTTGTCTTAAAATATCACTCTGAAAATCACTGAAGGAGTTCAGGTATCCACAGATCTGGAGATCATGGAACAGGGCAGATGTCTTGGTACTTCTTTCAATTCATACAGCACGATTTTCAGGATCCCATAAACAGAAGTTGTAGCAAGCCCAATGGCTCTGAAATCTTTTGCTTTTACTGGGCTGTCTGGACTGCTTTTCTGTTCTTTCCCTTGAATGTTCTTCTGTAGCAGGACAAATAGAGAAGACTATGGAAATTTAAAGTTTTGCTGGATAGGCAGCACCACCTTTAGAGACTGGATATAAACTCAAAGTTACCAGAGTATTTAATTTTTCAGGTTCTTTGAATTAACATTCATCATACCATCAACTGCTAAGTCCACAACTCATTCTCTACCCACACAATGTTTGCCTTTCCAGAGATGTATCTTTCATTTCTTAAAGTTAGGATCTGGTTTGTTATAAAAGCCTAGTACCTGTCATCCTTTGCAAAAGAGAAAAAAAATCCATCCGGTTTATAATGAACCCCTTGTGATACTATGAAAAAGAAAGGAGGAAAAAAAAAAATCAAGGATAAGCTTTCGTATATCATTTGTATGAAGAAAAAAATATTCCAAATTCATACCTCTGAGTTAAAAGGCTGGCGCTCATTTAAACTTCCAACATCTTAGATCTGTTCTGCAAGCGCATCACAGTTGACTAGCAGGCTGCTATTTGCTCCGTCCTTAAATGTGATTTAAAGCTGCCTACGACCAGAGGTCCAACTCTCAGAGATTTGAAAGAAGGTGCATGAAACAGCTGTTCATACTTCCATTTCTAAGAAACACATTTCATATGATCCATGCTTTCATTTAAAGTTGAAAGTCCCAGAATAAATACACCTTGTAAGCTAACCAAAAATTAATTTGCTATCAGTTGCCAAGGCAGCCACTTGCCAATGCTCCCAGTTTTAGCAAAATGCTGGGCAGAAACTGCAGCAAAAATGAGGGGGGGGAGTAGGACTGGGATGCATGAATAGTATTACCTCAGAGAAAATCACCATTTCTAAGCAGGCCCTGGTATAATCCATCAATAAGGAACAGAGGAGCTCTGAAAACACCTTGGAATTACATTTATATGCAATTGTGTGGAACAAATCTAATTATATTCACAATTATAACACTTATTTTTAGCAGAGACAAACTGCTAAAATGCATAATGTAAACCACAGTACTATGAGTGAGAAATGAACTCAAAGACTACAGGGAAAAAAATCTTTGTCTGAAGTTAAAAATGCAGGGAAGGAAGAAAATGATGACTTTCAAAATATTGTTTGGAAGGAGGTTCTTGTTCTTTGTTTTGGGTGGCTTTTTGGATTTTTTTTTTTTTTTATATATCACCAGGTTTGTGAAGCATTTTGCTCAGTGAAAGCAAAATTTCCCTACAACCTGGAGGAGTTATATCACTGAAGGAAGCATTATACCACACAGCTGGATGAGAAAATGAGACCACAAGAAAAACAGCAGGATCTGCCCAGTCACTGGTCAGGAGCACATGGCCAGGAGGCATCGCAGAAGTGAATTAACACAGGCTTTACCATGCTTCAACAACACATGCTGCTTTGTCACATAACATGGGATTGTCTCACCTAAAAGCTGATATAAACTAGTGTTGCTGACTTTGTACTTAAGAGATGGAAATAGGCAGCTCCAAAGGCACCTTGTCTACTTTAGGCACCTGTTCTAGGATGCAATTATTATCTTAAAAATATTTCTGTAGCTCCATTAACTATAGAATGAGCCCATGGAATATGCTTACACTGAAACCTAAATTTTAAGCATCTATGGTTAATGAAGTAAGATCTCACCCTTTATCTGCACTGAGGAACCAATCTATTGAGAACTGAAGTTTCAGAAGAGCATGAGGCAAAGCACCTGGCTGAATTATTTCAGCTATAGGTCAGTTGGTGGTGTCCTTCCACAGCCATGTTTTGGCAATCACATTATCCTAACATTACTTACTACTCAGTACCTTCTGCAGCAAACAATGATATCTGTAATATTTTGGAAGGCTCCTAGGAAGGTCTCACAGCGGAGAAATAATGAATTTCTTTTATGGTCTCAATAACATGGAAAGTCCTGTTCTATGAATAGTTCTTATGCCCTGTCCAACCCTGCTAAATGCTTGTGCATTGGGGGGAATGGGGAGATTTCTTGCTTGCCACAGAAAACTTAGCCTTTTCATATCCTGACAGCCAATACATGCCTCAATGCAAATTAAAAACCACAGGCAATTATCTCTGCCAAAAACTCCTAATCAATCCAGGGGTTCTTGCATCTATTGCAGAAGGTAATTTAAACCTGACAGGGTGCCTGCAGCACATCAACCAAACATGGTTTACAATTAGATATTGATTTTCATGGCAGCAGGCTCTAAGGCCATAACCCTATCATGGAAGTGTTACCTAACAAAACCTCTGAGTTCCAGAGTAACCCCACACACTGTGACTGCTGACAGTCCCTGAGTGTGAGAGGGCAATCTGTATGTATGCTGCTCTCTAGGTCACAAAGTACAACCTAGAAACAGATGTTCCCATTGGCAACTTTATGAAATCCTCAGCAACCGAGTGCCACCTTTGCCTGAACTTGCAGACATAACAAATCCACACTGAGAAAGAAGTCTGCTGCCACGGTTTCCGTAACATCTGATGTGATGCCACCCCCACAAAAAAAAAGTTTATCCAATAGTACAGAGCAGGACCAGAAATATCTGCACTAATGTAACAAATTAGAATATCGTTGAGAGAACATTAAGTTTTGTCTGCAGTGGTTATTCAATCCTTACAAAACTTTCTCATGCCCCCCTTCCTGAGTCATTCACATAGAAAATGGCATTTCTGACACAGGCACAGAGACACTGGCTAAAAAGGACATCAAGATTCTGTCCATGGCTGTTCTTTCGATACGTAGGTTTGCAGGAGTAAATATGCACTTTGCAGTACAGCTGAGACAATACTTGAAGCGCTGAGAAAAATAGGGTAGACTTAGCTTATTATTCAGTGTAAATAAAGGTAGCATATCCTGAATCCGTACAAGCCCTTCAGACTAATAAAATGCTTGCATTAGAACAGATGGTAAAGAAAAAGAAATGGGATACTGCATGGGTGATTTAATTGTGGCTCACGAGTATTTTATGTGTAGCTCCTGACCAAGACAAGACTTCATGAGATTTTGGCAGTAATAGCATGAGGCCTGATGAGTAAAAAGGAGGAAGTCAACTAGATAAAGGCTGTTGAAGGCAAAAGGAGTTGACAACCCTGGCAACTGATGGCGCATTCAGATTCACAAGAGAACAGTGAGACTACCTGCTTCCTCTAAGCCAATGTCACCCTCCCTTTAGTGGATTGAAGCGTACCATGGATCTTACAAAGAGCTTGGTATGTGTCTCTGATGCTGGCAGGATGACTACCAATGACACATGGCATCGACTCCCAACATACTTGAAGTGAACCTCCAATATGAAGTTACAGCTGTTGAAGATATGTCTTACTCTTAGGCCAGTTCTGCAGATGGTTTAAGTCCATGAAGTTGAAGCAGCAGCTGAATTTATAAAATGAAACTGAATGTAAAGCACCAAAATAGTAATTGGGAAGTAAAAATGAGGTGGTTACTGAGCATATTTTACACAGATTCTACTCCATTTCAAATATTACGGCTTCTAAAGATCTGTAATTAAGCAATTATGAAAGAGAGAAAAGAATGATCATTTGTGCGTGAGTGTTATAGAACAATGATAGACCATTAATTGAAACACTAATTACCTTTCATAAGTGTCTTACGAGGCAGACAGCTTCTAACATAGTGCTAGATTCAACACTCAGGGCATTATTTCTATCAAAGCTGTTCAGCTGAATTACACTATTGTTTATAGCTGCTCTATCTACTCTCAAACAGCATGCAAATTGTAGATACTTGTTTCCACAGAGAAACCTCTCATTTTTATCTTACTTTTACTTTTTCACAGTGCAGAAACTGTTTCCTGCCTCCACTACTCATGTTGCTTGGAAGTTTACTTTAACTGTGGTGCTGTAATGAATAAGAACCATTAGCTGGACTAGAAGAAGCTAGCCTAGCTCAGCCTACTGACATAAACAAACCTACCGAAAAGAGTGAGCTTACTTTCAGAAGTGTTTGCCTGTCTTCCCCAAGGAGGTTCCAGGCTTGGTCCAATGAAGGCAAGAGGACCTCTTAAAGATAATTACTGATATTTAATGAGAATAAGGATAGGAGACTCAAGACTCTGGACTTAAACATTTCCCTTGTAGATGAAGAAAACCTATTAATATGTTTAATATTTTTAATAAAAATAATATCATCATAATAAATAATCTATTTGAAATTTCAAAGATTATTTTTTAACTGTACACTACTGATAGAAATTCATGCTACAAGTTCATTACAAATGAACTTATACTTTTAGCACATGAATTATCTCTGCTCTTTGTCTCTGCTAACGCACGTTGCTCTTCTGCAGAGTAGGAAGTTTGGCAAGTGGTAATCTTGACATCTGACTTCCTGTTACATTTTTTGGTGGTATTTGTCCCAAGGCCTCCAATGTTGAATGCAAGTTTGGCTCATATGAAATCTGTTTCTTGGAAATATAAAGATGGTTAGATGCTTTGGACCCCTTATTTGCATCTGAGGTTTTCTGTGCATATATATGCAAATTAGTGTGTTTATGTACATATGCTTGATAGTGTGACTCTACTATGAATTTCTAGCAGTGTCTAGATTTAAATTTTCTTTATTCTTAACAATTACTTTGAATAACCATATAAAATACCACTTATGGTTATATATTATTCTGCTGACATTAAGGTCTAAAAATCTGGTGGACCTGATTTGGGAAGCTCTGTGTCTTAAGGACTGGTCCAAAAAACTTAGCAATTTTACAGAGGAATAGTCATCATAAACTTGTTGACAAATATGCAAAGTCGCACACAGGACAAATACTTAGTATCATGGATAGGAAGTGACTGAGGAACTAGCAGGGGTATTAACAACATCTGACTGAGGAACTAGCTGGGGGTCTAGTTTCTTCTCAGCACAGTGTTTGTTCTTTAAGTGGAGATTGCATACACACCTCATAAAGCAGATGCATTGCTGTGGAGATAAAAAGTGGCTTGTATCAAGAATACTTGGCAGTAAAGTGATCCTGGAGAAGGCCCTGACAGGGCCTATCATGGTGCCAGGAACAGCCCTGCTATGGCGTTTACCCATACACCTCTTTTAAGAGAACAGTAAGATAAGGATACTGGAACAATTTTCTTTGATTGAGGGAGTCATCAAAGGAGGTAAAAGACACACACACAACACACACACACACCCCATAATTTGCAAATGTGTTTTGCAGGCTCGGTGGCAAATGTTAAAGTTCTCAGAACCCACTTAGCAAAATAAGTTAGCAAGAGAGAACCTGAGGAAAAGCTGGCCTAGCAACAAACATGTTTCACTTGCCTCGAACCTAATCTGTTGATAATGCAAGCCAGACAGAGACAGTTGTAAAAACTCATAACAAGTAGGAGGGAAACAGAAGAAAAGAAGGTACTGGCCTAACGCGGCCAAGGAGCAGACACAAGACCCAATAATAAACATCAATAGAACCTGGACTCCTCCACAACAATGTGGAAGATGAACACATTGTTCATATTCCATAACTTTGATTATTTGCAGTAGACACAGGGTTACTTTAACATATCTTACGGCTGTACATCATGAAATAAAACCTTGGATGTCTAATATGTCAATTTGTGCTTTCAAAGTGTTTGCAGTAAATCAGAGTACCTATTAATAAATTCACCTTGTCCACCTGCGATGTAAATCAGCTGCAGAGGGAACTGAAAATATTCATCGAATTGGCAGATCTGATTGGTGAGTAACATCCATCTTCTTTTTTTTTTTCTTTTTCATTTTTTCACCAAGAAGAGTGGTGTTTTTTATAGGGATGCTTAAGGAATTTAGGTCTAGACAACCAAACATGTTTAATCATGGTAATGTTTACCTTCTAGGTAACCTAATCTCTAGTGATATGCTGAGCAGCACCACACCATAGTGGTGGGGTAAGCAGATTTAATGGCGGTTGAATCTGGCCTCATCTTACAAGCCATCCTGTTACACCCAAGGCAAGAACATCTTTCACAGAAAAACTGTGTAAGAAAGAAATGTCAAATTAAAGTAGTATTGAAAATTACAAAATGTAAGTGATGATCTACTACACTTGTTAAAAAGGTACCTCTACGAGAAATTAAATCTTTAAAAGAGGGGAAGTTACAGACATGCTTGAGGTAAATAATTTGATACCAGAGAAAGAAGAGGATTTGATGGCTTCATTACAGAGATGTACTGTGAATAATCTGATAATCCACAGAGTTTATCACTGCCTGAATTGCAGACTTCAATTGTGAAAACAAAAGAACTCAAAAGAGGGTTTTTCCTTGTTTTAATTGTAACTATGAGGAAATTCCCCAACACTGAGGCTTTTTCCTCAAAATATTTCCTAATACAGAATCACAGAATCACAGAATGTTAGGGGTTGGAAGGGACCTCTGTGGGTCATCTAGTCCAATCCCCCTACTAAAGCAGGGTACCTAGAGCAGGCTGCACAGGACCTTGTCCAGATGGGTTTTGAATATCTCCAGAGAAGGAAAATCCACTACCTCTCTGGGCAGCGTGTTCCAGTGCTCCGTCACCCTCAGAAGGAAGAAGTTCTTCCTCATCTTCAGATCGAACTTCTATGCTTCAGTTTGTGCCCATTGCCCCTTGTCCTGTTGCTGGGCTCCACTGAAAAGAGTCTGACCCCATCCTCCTGACACCCACCCTTCAGATATTTGTAAGCATTTATAAGGTCCCCTCTCAGCCTTCTCTTCTGCAGGCTAAACAAGCCCAGCTCCCTCAGCCTTTCCTTGTAGGAGAGATGCTCCAGTCCCCTCATCATCCTCGTAGCCCTGCCATTCAGCCAGTTCTCAATACACCTCACTGACCACTCATCCAGCCCACACTTCCTCAGCTTCCCTAGGAGGATATTATGGGAGACAGTGTCGAAAGCCTTGCTGAAGTCTAGGTAGACGACATCCACGGCTCTCCCCTCCACTACCCAGCCAGTCATGCCATCATAGAAAGCTATCAGATCGGTCAAGTATGATTTCCGCTTGGTGAATCCATGTTGACTACTCCTGATAACCTTCTTTTCCTCCACTTGCTTAATGATGACCTCCAGAATGACCTGCTCCATCATCTTTCCAGGGATGGAGGTGAGGTTGACCGGCCTGTAGTTTCCTGGGTCCTCCTTCTTATCCTTTTTGAAGACTGGAGTGACATTGGCCTTTCTCCAGTCCTCGGGCACCTCTCCTGTCCTCCAGGACCTCTCAAAGATGATGGAGAGTGGCTCAGCAATGACATTCGCCA
>Ga0065711_1009387_pt1 | contig 11165 bp, 4 predicted proteins | sample Hoacrofraction12_FD_59098 | JGI IMG/M metagenome (GOLD analysis project Ga0065711, IMG submission 59098) | Hoatzin crop microbial communities from Cojedes, Venezuela - Epithelial fraction 12 v2 (version 2) | ecosystem: Host-associated > Birds > Digestive system > Esophagus > Crop | place... | reverse complement strand
GGGGAGGGGGGAGGAAGAGGGCTTAGGGANGGTACAACCATAGCAGCTCCATGCTGGAGCCTTTCTGTACAAGGAACATGGTGTCTTCAATCAAAGAGTCAGTGGAACAGGGTGCATAAAAAATCCACAAACCAGAAAACAAAATCACCAAGTGCCAGGTCCAGACAGCATTTCACCCAAGCTCTAAAGAAAATCAAGTACAAAATGGCTAAACTATTCAATTTTCGTGTGTAGCTTCTTGCTTNAAACTGTCTAGATACCAAAGGAAATGAAGATGGCGAAGCGTTCCATGTGATTTCTGGGGCAGTACAGGTAAGAAAGCTTGACCTCTGTAGAGGAAAAGTTAGCAGAAGCTTTTCAAAGCATACAGCTAGCGGGAACACAGACAAATATATTTGGGATAATGGACTTTTGACCAAAGCCATCAGATCCACGACCAGTGTTCAGATGCGTGTATTGTGGCAGTCCCAAATTCAATAGGGCAACTTGGAAATCTTCAGATGTCACCATACATTATTTCTCTATACAGATTTCACAATCCCTGGGCAGCCGAAACCTAAGAGATATGGGTAACACTTACTTAAATGAGGTCTCCCATAAGTTCAGAACAGCAATCACAGAAGGATTTAATGCATGCAAATTTTCTTTCAGGTATCTGCACGCTGACAAGAAAGACTTGTTCCAAGGTTTTGGCACTACTTCTAGACTAAAAAGAAAAAAATAAAACAACAACAAAAAAAACCACAATCACCACAAAACCAACAGGAAACAGAAGGATGAATGTAGCTGTGCTAAGAACCGAAATGTTTATACATTTGCTTTAAGATAACTGCATCCCAGAAAGCACAGAATTCAGGAGATAAATCTAGCTTTCTGCTCATTATTCAGATAACAAAACGTCCTGTAAAAAAAAAAAAAAAAAAGAGAGAGAAATATTGCTCCAACCCTACGAGATCTGTAACATATACATGGTCCCTTGTATTTAGCATCTAATAAAATCATAATGCGTATATAATGTATTAAGTTAATTAACAGGAATTTTCTGCAATATGTAGTATCTATGTTTATGCTCATCATATCAAATCTGTAAAAACTCATAAATTTAGAGCTTTTTCATAAACTCAGTTGATCTGCTTTCAAATTTTAAAATAATTAAACTATTTTGATGAGTTTTCTTTATATAGTCATAGCCTTTTCTTTGCTTTAAAAATTATTGTCATTTTCTACAGGCAGTCTGATTTTACTATTAAAATAATAAACATTGCAACCTAAGAAGTAAACACTGCAACCTTTAGATTGCAACGGAAAAAAGGTGTCATATATTTGTAACACTTTTGTTCCCATTTTCATAATGAACTCCTACCCAAAAAAAAATTCTGGTATAAAACTTTTATCCATTTCTCAGTGACTCCATATTTGTAGGAGACATAAAAAGTAGCTACAGGAAGTTAACTTTAAAAACTTCAAGTTTTCCCACATCCATCTTACATATTTCTTTAGAATAAATCTCACATGTCAAATACCGTTGATGGAATAGAACTGTTTTACCAACGATCATTCTACTAGGAGAATTCTGTACATTTGCACATAAGTGTGTGACATAAGCTTGTGTACAAACTGCTGTGATGTCCTACATGGTTCCTAGAGGATAGGGAAGATCTCAAAAGAATCAGATGTAGGATGGCCTCTTACCGAGGGGATACAGTAACAACAATAAATTCATCACGTATTAGTTCTCTTTTTAAGCTGCAAATTGCTTAAATAACATCTGTCACAGCCACCCCTTCCATTCTATTCCAGTGCCTACCATCTGATATTTAAAAGACTCTACCTCAAACCACAAGCTAGAAATTATTTGTAACAAAAGCTTTTCAGTTTTTAAAATCACTCAGTAATGCCACCCCCAATACAGGGCCTGGCTGATATCAGTCGAACGTTCTGCAGCGTTTGTAAGAGGTCATTGCCCTACAAAGCAATTTTACCAGTTCTTGGCTATAACTCTGAAAGGGATACCTCTTCACTTTCACACCGTGGGAAGAATTCAAGTACATTCTAGGAAAGCTGATACTAGTTAAGCCGATCCACTCTGGGCAGATGTCTGCTCCTGGGAGCAGCACCACACTTGCTTTCAGCAGACTGCAGGCTTTGTAAGGCCAGTCTGAACGGAACGGTGATAGGCCACTACTCTAAACAAAGGCCACATCCACCCTCTCCAGTGCGGAGGTTGCTGCAATCTGAACAACCCAGCCAGCAAAGCTAGGCACCTACCACTGTTCACACTGCACACTGCTGAATTGTTCTGAGGAACAGAACACTCTGCGTTTATTACATTCTTAAACCTGGATGTATTGAGCCAAACTGGCACAACCTGTAAACGGGACGGAGCTCCAGCGAAATCTGTGCAGAACACGACATTGCTCCACTGATTACGATGCAGTTTATACACATGCATTTGGCCTACTACATCCCATTTTCAAACGCTGTGGCATTAACTGTGAGACTTCTTACTAGTTCAGCGCTGCTAAACAAAACGAATTCCAAATAGCCTTTCCAGGTAGACACATATTTTCCAGGGTTTTTCCAAAGATGCTGTACAATCATTATTTGAATTTGCGTAACTAATAATTAAGTCTTCTTTACAGCTCACACTGACGACCACTATTAAGACCATTCCTCATACAGGCTATTCTACCCCACTGTTCTCTAGTCAGCGTTTTTGAATAAATATATTTTCTTACTCTGCACGATGAGGTAGAAGAAAATCTTTCTTCCCGTCTTCATCTTTTTCCCTGGTGTCTCTTAAAACAAAGTCAACTGAAAAAAGAAAAAAAAAAGAAAAGCCAAAATAAGCTTCGCAAAGGAACAGAATCATAGAATCATCTAGGTTTGAAAAGGCCTTTGAGATCAAGTCCAACCGTCAACCTCACACTGCCAAGTCCACCACTAAACCGTGTCCCTAAGCGCTGTCTGTACACGTATTTCAAACACCTCCAGGGACAGGGACTCCACCACTGCCCTGCGCAGCCTGTTCCAGTGTTTGACAGCCCTTGCGGTGAAGAAATTTTTCCTCATCTCCAATGTGAACCTCCCCTGGAGCAACCTGAGGCCATTTCCTCTCGTCCTGTCGCTAGTCACTTGGGAGAAGAGACCAGCCCCCACCTCACTGCAGCCTCCTTTCAGGGAGCTGTAGAGAGCGAGAAGGTCCCGTCTCAGCCTCCTCCTCTCCAGGCCAAACAACCCCACTTCCCTCGGCCGCTCCTCACAGGACTTGTGCTCCAGACCCTTCACCAGCTTCACTGTCCTTCTCTGGACACATTCAGACGATGCTTGGGATCTCCCTCAGACACCACTCCCCTGCTGAGATAAGCAATCCACATAATTATACAGGCAGAACACCACATTAAGAACACGCAGAACAGAAAACATGCTGGTTTCCCAATTATACACTGTGTGACACTGATTTGTTCAGTCTAAAGATTTATAAATGCTACAATAAAGGGCTCAAACTGACCTGCTCTGAGCTCTAAGTGGCTTAGGAAAGAAAATGCTGCTTGAGTAAATTCAGAACCTGGGGATTTTTCTCCCCCCACCCTATTTTCTAGGATACGGTATGACTACAGGCCATTTGTGGCTATCCATACGCTGCCTTCAAATTTGCTAGGAACTCTGGCAAAAGCAGAATAGTCAGAATTCACTGACAGCTGCAAAATCTGCCTAAGAAGCTGGGTGATGGTTAACCAGATGGTGAACTCCTATGCTTAACCAGTCTGCCCTCATCCTGCTCTCAGCACCAAAGAGCTTCCGAGCTCCTCCAGAGCTGCCGTGCACCTCTGCCAGGAAAATTCACCAGCTACTTGCTCAGCAAGATCACCAGTAACTGATCTCGCCCAAGACAAAGACATTAACTCAACAGCTCTTTAAATTTCCTTCCAGGAAATTCCTGGTCTATATTCTAGTATTTTTATGACTATTTGGAGACTTAGTTTTGGTCTATTAAAAAAAAAAAAAGAAAAATCAGATAAAGCTGACATGAAGCATCCTTTTCTAAACAGACAGAAGTAAGTGAAAAGCTTCATCGCACTGCCCTTACACCCTTTTCTTGTTCTTCCTTCTGGAATATTTCCAAGAATTTCTACTCATCAAGTTTCCTGCGACCCACATTATGGGATTTCTCTCGGAAAGTATTTCACTGATCATTAGGATCTTTCTCCATTAGCTACCATTTTATCAGATTTGAGTTAGGCTATCACGTTTGGGTGCTTCCGATTCAGCCACCCAGATAAAGGCGCAGGTGAAAGCTGTCGCAGCATTCAAGCGCCCAGACACACCAGCTGCTTGGGATGCCTGCTCTTCTCCGCTGTTTGCCAAGTAGAGGCTGATATGCCTTTTCTACTTACCTGATCAGTTAGGTCCTAAGTCTTTGGGATGATTAATATATGAATTAATCAACTTGTATCATGTAGTGGAAACGTAGTATTTTTTCAGTAGATCATGCAGCTCAGGATTTCAAAAATGTAACAGCCATCATACTACCTAACTGCACAGTTCTGAGCATCAACACCAGGCAGAAAACTGATGAGATCCTTCAGCTATAATCTAATCACAACTGTTCAATACTGCTACCTAGAATGCCTAAGTGCTCATTAGGTCTGCACGTTTTAAGTAATAAATCATGCAGTTAAGTGATATGAACAAGTCCAGTGACGGCCATCTTGAAGGGAAAAAAGTGATCATTCTAAACCTAGAGAATTTGTGACTGAATTAAAAGCAAAAGAGCGATGTCATAAACTTGAAAAATAAATTATTACACCTCTGACACCATTTGTCTTTTTAATTACAAGGATAATGAGGATATCTCAGAGGCATTAAAAGGGAAAGATGTCTCTCTCTCTTCCGCAGATCTTCTAATTTGCACATTTGACAGCAAATTTGTGCTCACCACTTTTCCTTGAACAGCCAGTGCTGGATATTTCTTTCATTTGGGATGCTCTTGAAAAGATTTTTAAAATGATAGGAAACTATCATAAACTATATCGAAGTCCTGTGTCAGTTAAGTACTTAAATGTTCTTTAATTTCTGTCTTTTTAAATGGAGTAAAATTCAAATTTACTCTAATTCAGCTTTAAGTTAATTACATAGTGACTGTCTTTAAATATAAATTGTTCTATCCAGAAGTGCAAAGAGACAACTCGAGCTCAGAAACACTTTATTTTTCTGCTGATCTGCTTACTTTCTCCTCTAAGAAAGCCTCCTCAACTTCCATACTAGGACAATTACTGGATACTCTCAGAAGCGGCTTAGCCCAAAGCACTGCTGATGGAAGAATTTAATAAACTTGCTACTTTCCAGAAATGAACCTATACACGCAGGCTCGTTTAACCTGATTTCCTTTTTAATCAAGAAAATTGCCAAGACAGTAAACTGAAGCATCTTGAAAGACGCAGCGTTTCGTAAATCTCCTCCGAAGAGAAGCGTTTTGGCCTCTCCATTGAAGGCGTCTCCACGGACAGGCCAGCTGATGCTACGTGCCCGGGCAGGCGGCCGTGCTAGGCAGCTGGCCTCCTCCCTCAGGAGTCGGAGGCCCCTCCAAGCAGCCGCTCAGAGGACTGGCATCACTCCCTCTCACGAGCTATGGAGCAGGTTGGAGTAACCCACGTCCCAAGCAAAAGGGGACATAATTTTGTCCAGATGCCCTTTTCCTCTGCTGCCCTGCTCTGAGCCATGCCCAAACCCCTGGCAAAACAGCCAACAAATAAAACCGTGCCGCGAACACCCTGCCCTCGGTCTGCTAACTCACCCTCGGAGCTCGCTGCTGGGAAATCACAACTAGCAACGGAATTTACTTCGGAAACTATATTCAGATGTTTTAAGGTAAAGCTAAAAATTGCTGTGCTGAAATTTCACCGGGATGCTGCCGTACAGGAGAGGCAGGAAGAAAAGGAAAGAGAGCGAAAGCGCGCGTGCATAGTCCGGTCTGCTTTGGACTGCAGGCTGGTGACTCAGCTCAGATGTTAAACATCAGCTCAGATTACAAAGCCACCGTATAATTTTGACTGCCTGAAAATCTTCCCTAAGGGGAAAAGCATATAGGTCAGCATAAATACATACTTTTAAAAAAACAGTCTATGCAGCACATTATTTGGCCAGAGAACAGCTCGGTTAATTCAGAGCGCAACCGAGTATCTACTCTAGACCTTTTCAATGCATTTTTGTACAGTTCATTTGTAAAATCAGTCCTACACACTTCTGTATCAAGCTGGAAACAGATGTCACTCCCGTATTACCTCAGCTGCCTCAGCAAGGCTCGCATCTTCCATCCTACCAACTGCGGGTCCCTTACACCAGGCAGAAGTCGCTGCTCAGGCCTAGAGACCAGCAGTGTGACGGGTTCTGCACATTTCTGGCAGGTCTACCCCCCCCGCCCAGCAGCCCACCAGGCGCTGCTGCGCTTGCAGTGCAACTTCTTGTATTAACTCTCACGCAAAAGCTTCAGCATGGAGCTAGCTGGTACACAGAAGACCTGACCACTGGTCAGCAGAGTAAAAGGTCATCAATATGCATCCAGACTAGTGTACACACACATACACACACGTATTTGTAGCCTGGCATGCCTACAGTGGTACCAGCTGCAGAGTGTACTTACTGGCCCACTGCGTTGTCACCGCAGACAAATGTCCCACGTCCCTGCACTGCTATCCACAGCTAAGATGGAGCAAGCAAGCCCTGAAACATTTCAGGCTAACTCAGCCAGGTGAACGGCAGCGTTCAACATCAAGAGATTGGACAACCTGTCTGAATCTGCACTGAAGAGACTACAGAGGCTTCATGCGATCCTCAGGCAGTGAGATCTGCCTGGCCTGCAGATGTATCTCGGTAGTGCTCTGCAGATATGCAAGAGGACATCCATGGCCTAAAACTCCTCCCTGTCTTGCACCAGAAGCAGCAATATAAGAACTGCACACAAGTTTAAGTGCAATGTACCAGATACTCTCTTACCCTCTAGAATATTCACAAGAAGAAACAAAACTCGACTGGAAATTTTAGTGCAATTTCATAGCGAAGGGGCTATGCTCCGTATATATTATACAGCCTCCCAACCTCCTCCTGGAGTGGCAACTACTTTAACCAAGTTCCTTTATTTCAGTAACCTCACCTGCAGCACCACTCCTCAAAGAGTTGAGTTCACAAAGAGGCAGAGACTGGAAGTAGAGATGTTTGGCCATTAAACCCAGCCTATCACAAAACTATGGCCTTGGGTAACTCACGAAACAATATTACTCTATACAAACTTTAAGAGCAGAATCCCCACTGCCAGAGGTTTGATCTTCAGTGTTCATGACACTGATGGATCTGCTGCTAGTTGCTGTCGATCGGCTGTCCTGAAGAATTTCCCCTGAAGTACTGATGCAGTTGCTCTCAGTTCAGCCTTTTGATGGCAGGTCACACGATCCATCTAAAATACAGCCCCCTTCCAATGTCTGTACCAGAAATCTGTACAATAATATTGTACAGAAGTCTGTACAATATAACCTCTGTGAGAAGCTACTTTGTCACAGGATGGGAAAATGTGAATTTAAGTATTCTGTGAATAAACTGTAACATATGCTCATACTTACATATGTGAAAGCCCGCAAGAACATATTAATGACGAAAAAAATGGGCAGCCCATTTAACTCTCCTGAAACTCCCTCCTGTCTTTAGGACTTCCAGAACATCAGCAGCACTGGCCCGGAGCTCCCCAATTACACCTCTTCTCCCAAGGCTTCTTCACAACAAGGGACAGTAAGGACCAAAATACAGAACTTTTACAGAAAAGCACAATTTACCATTTGTCTGCCCAGCAAGGTAAACAAAGGCATAACCAGAAGAAAGAGTACGATGCCAAAAAGCCCGACAAACAGCAAAGAAAAGATGTGTTCCTCTGAAAAAAAGAAAAGAAAACTGCCAGGCCAAAACCCCCACAATTCAACAAGCCATTTATAAAATAGCACACTTGACAGAAGTAGTAGTACTATTATTTACTACTTACTACCAGAGTAGTTCTGCAGTTCCACTCCAAGTCTCTGCAACCCACGCCAATGCAGATACCATACAGTGAGTGTCACACCCATGAATGCCAGCTGTGTTTTAGTGATACTCAAAAGAGCCTGACTGAAGTATTTATTTGGCAGTTATTAAAAGCTGGCATATATATTACACAGTAAGCAATTATATAGATTTATCTTTAATCAATTTAAAACTGGAAATCCATTCTACGCTGATGAAAATCCCTGGAATATACCATGAACGTGAACAAACATTCATTGTTCCACCCATCCAAGCCCAAACCCAAGGCAATCACTCCCATTATCAAGCCTGCACAAGCTCCATTTTCTACCAGATAAAACCGATCTCGCTCACCGCAATGGGATCAAACCACGACAGAGCAGGTACCTCTCTCACGCGGAGAGATTCCCACGTTATCAGGAACACTCTGTTCCTCTCAAAACAGCACTTCAATTCCTCACGTTATTTATTCATTTTTGTCACAAAGCGAATACTATCAACTCAAAAAATGGCATTTCTTTGTGTAAAACATATATCTACCAACTTAAAATTCAAGAACTCCATAACTGAAACCTGCTAACAGTAGAATAAAGAGGGCCCACCAGTCTGTAGGTAAGTAATTTCCCAGATTCCTCATTTTTAAAAATTTGAGCCTCGTAAAACTGACTGGGAAGTAGGGGTGGAAGATGTTTAAAAAAAAAAAAAAAACAAACAAAAGACACTGTTGGTCTCCTTAAAGAACAAAGTAAAATTAAAAACAAACCCAACCCAAAGCTTTGTGTACCCAACTCTTCTAAATAAACCATAGATACAATCAGTAGATCAGGAGAACAGGAAACAATTATTTTTAAAAACTGACAAATTTTGCTGGAGTGACTTCACTGGCCATCAGTACACATGCAAATTTCCGATCTCCTGCCCCTTTTACCCTGCTGGGGTTTCAGTTAGGAACATTCTACCAGCTATCATCTCCCCACCCACAAGACTGGATTTCCATCAAGATCTGAGGAGACTCTTTGGCTGAAATAAAACCTCAGGGCATTTCTGCCTGCCTACAGTTTAACAGAGCTTTTTGCCTGACAATATACTGAGCAACCAGCTACCAGAGATTTTCCTCCTCCAGAAAACTTACCTGCTCTACGCTCTTTTAAGCTGTTTCCTTACAAGCTGCACAAAAAGCCCAGAATAAGAAAAAACCAGCTATTTGTCTGCATGATACACAGCTACGGACCTTCAGCCCCAATAAAGCCAAGGAGCAAGCCAGCAGGGCTGCACACTGAGGTGCTGATGACACTGCCCTCTGTACCCACAGGCCGCACCACCTCTAACGCTCAGCACCCTTGGGCTCTAAAACAAACCACTTCTGTTGGCTGTCTTTTACAAAACAGAAAATAACAACATCCAAACGTTGCCAAGTCTAACAGTTTGTTTTAAAGTAATGCAAATTGCAATTTGATATCCTACATCAGATTTTCCCCAGAAATATAATTTAGCTCAGAATTTCACGCCTGAACACTACAACAGAATTCTTATGCACTAACTGCTTTACTATGTTTTTGAAAACACTATTTAAATAATTTTAAGCAAACATTTTAGCTGCATAACGCAAGACACAGAGTACTTCACCATTTTAGTAACAAGAAGTCAGACTGGTATCTAATTACTCTTCAGGACAAATGCTCTTCCACAATCGGGCAAGTCAAATGCATTATTTTATATCAAAAGGTTAGTACAGACGATGCCTGCATCCGCTGCGGTGCAGCAGGCACATCAGCAGGACACTCAGACAGGCTCTACGCTGCACAAATCCCGCTCTGCTCAATGCTGAACGGCTGCAGTGCAGTCGCTGAAGCCGACGGAGGCGAGGACCACAGCTCTGCGGAAACGCCGTCTGCTCCAGGGAACAGGCTCAAGGCACACAGACACACTAAATTCAAAGGAGAGAGCTGGAAAGGAAAAGGGAAACAGATAGAAAAAGCTCTCCCTCTTTAACAGTCTACTGATGCACAGTTTACAATGTGCAATCACACTCGAGAGCAGAGAGAAACAGTTCAGAGCCCTAAGGAACCCCAGCAGGAGAAAAAGGAGCCTCCCGCGGTGCCTCGCATAGACCGCCATCACCCGCAAGCGCAGCCCGACGCGCGCTCCATGCGTCTGGTCCGGGTTCTCTACGTCGGGAAATTCTCTGAGCCAGAACGCAGACCACGAGGGAGCTGCAGATACCAAAGATCTCGCCGCCCATGCCTCCCTGCCTTGCAAGTACGCGTTACAATTCATTAGCTAGTTCAGTGAGCACATTCTGAAATTTTTTTTCTTGCAGGATTACTGCTGCATTTGCTGCTTTCCTCGGGTTTCTGCATGAAATGAAGCAGAAATCCTTCAGAATCTAAATGAACAATTAACAAAAAGACAACAATATCAAGTGGGCTATATAAAGATGAGGCCTATTATGAATTAATACTTTTACTATTAAATATGCATGAGTTTTTAATAAGCAGAGCTAAAAATAGAGACATGTATCACAGGCTTTCTCCAGGCTGTACAATTCTCATTCATCATCATCCTGCAAAGAAATGGGCCATTGCTGAAAGGACTCTCGCGGTGCATTTTCACCTTCCCGTCATTGGCCCTATTTCAGCGTTGCACACACACACAAAAAAAAAGCTTCTGGGCTCTGGGCAGAAAGGATTCTGAAGACACCCACCCTCTGCCACCAGGTCTGCAGGACTCCACAGCAGGCCGTGTGGGTTTCCAGGGTCTGCCCACCCACCCACCAGCGGGCAGGCATCTCAGCAGCCTCGTCCCATCCCCCATTTGGGTGGTTAGAAGGAACCCATTTAAAGAAGCCTCCTGCAGCAGATGTAACCGCTAGACTTGAATAAAACTGAAATAACTATTTAAATCTTTACTTTCTAATTTTAATATTTCATTTTAAAAGTACACACATTCTTCTCATTCCTTCATCATCCCACCAAGGAAAGCAGTCTAAAATTAAGCCAAACACATCACAGAATCACAGAATCACAGAATAGTAGGGGTTGGAAGGGACCTCTGTGGGTCACCCAGTCCAACCCCCCTGCCGAAGCAGGGTCACCCAGAGCAGGCTGCACAGCACCGCG
>Ga0065711_1049708_pt1 | contig 11166 bp, 6 predicted proteins | sample Hoacrofraction12_FD_59098 | JGI IMG/M metagenome (GOLD analysis project Ga0065711, IMG submission 59098) | Hoatzin crop microbial communities from Cojedes, Venezuela - Epithelial fraction 12 v2 (version 2) | ecosystem: Host-associated > Birds > Digestive system > Esophagus > Crop | place... | reverse complement strand
TGTGATTGTCACATACAAAAAAAAAAAAAAAAAAAGATGCAGTCAGTATTTTTTTCTCTTTCACATTTCTCAATAATTTTCCAATGGAGAGTTAACCAGCTCCTTCAGCGGGATTCATTTCTGACCACAAGATTGCTCAGTGGGCCCTGACAGATATGACACTGCAATTCTCCTGTGTCAGTTTAGGATGCCGCAACACCACAGCTGGGATGGTTCTTAACGGAAACTCTGCTAGTAGTATTAGAAGCTAGAATAAACACCAATGTGGGAGGATAGAAGTGCTTAAAGGTGTGAAAGACAGGCAAGATTTGGCATGAACAGAAAGAAGAGCGAGAGAGCTATAAGGGAGATGAAGGACTAGTACCTGAGGAAAACAAAAGACTGGGTAGAAAAAGGGAGAAAAAAGAAAAATAGGGAGGAATTCTAGATCACATGTTGGGAGACTGAAATTTGCAGAGGAAAGAAAGATGATATTGCAGCAATACTTGCTAGGCAGTCTTTTAACAATGTCATAAACAGATTGTCTTCTGGGGATCGCATTTGGTAGTTAATATAATAAAAGGAAACTCAGTCAAATAAATCAATTTGAAGAAAACAAATCTGGTATTCCTTGGATATTACTTTCTTTCTGGTAATGTCAATGTCTGTTCAGAACAGAAGTACCTATTCCACAGTTGTTTCCTTTACTTGTTTCACCTCTTCTTACTAACTTTTTTGATTGTCTTTGATTCTTTTCATGGCTTTGCATTCATAGTGGACCCTCAATATTTTTGTGGTGATGGCACACTGTCTGAAAAGTGATATAGTTTTGTGCTGGAATGGGTGGCCACAGCAGTGTAGACAGTGGAGAATCTGGCTCTACTTCAGTGTCTAATACATCAATAAAATCAGTATGTGTGGGTTTTTTTGTATGTATAGATATATTTTTCTTTAGCTTTTTAACAAAACAATGCTCAATTCTCGGCTCAGCTGTAGTATGACTTTGGGATAGTCTATGGTTTCTTTTCTCCATAAGCTGGAAATAGTGTTTCCTTCCTCATACTGGCTTTCTCGTATGCATATTTACAAAGGATGATATTAAAGTCTTTTAAATGTGTTTCTATGACACTGAGCCCTATGGAGTCCCCACTCTTAGCTGGAACATGTTGGTGTCACCATAGAACAAATATTGCTAGTGTTGCACTGCAACAAAACTATAGTGTTTAGGAATGAAATTGAATTTGGGATCAAGGCTCTATATTTCTCACATGCCTGTTCTGACAAGGAAATTATAGTAACCTGTTTTCCAGCTCCAATTTGTTGGTTTTGTTTTAGTTTGTGTTTTTTTAATACTAACTGTTCTTTGTCCACATCTTAAGAACTGCTTCAGTCCTGCAGCTGTCCATGTGGAGTAATTAGGATAGCTGGATGTTGTTTCAGCAGCAGTGTTGAGAGTATTTTGTCTCTAATACAGATACAAGCAGATATCATAGAATCAACGAATAGTTTGGGTTGGAAGGGACCTTATAGACCATCTAGTTCCAAAGCCCCCTGCCATGGGCAGGGACACCTTCCACTAGACCAGGTTGCCCAAAGCCCCATCCAGCCTGGCCTTGAACACTCCCAGGAAGGGGGTATCCACATCTTCTCTGGGCAACCTGTTCCAGTGCCTCACCACCCTCAGAGTAAAGAATTTCTTTCTTATACCTGATCTAAATCTACCCTATTTCAGCTTAAAGCCATTGCCCCTTGTCCTATCACTACACGCCCTTGTAAAAAGTCCCTCTCTAAGTGTCTTGTAAGGCTGCTTTGGGTACTGGAAGGCTGTTATAATTTATCTATTTATTTATTTTTACTTCAGACTATATGGAACCAAAGACATTTTAGGGGGGCAACTTCAGGGTCACTTCAAGGAATATGAGGTAACTAATCTAAAGTCTGTAGGTATTTAGCCAAATTAACTCATAATAATTTGAAAAAAATAATTGATAGACTTTTTAGTACTTGTCTTGCTGACTGAAATTTAGCTGTAGGCTAGTAGATTAAAAAAATCTACGATATAGAAGAGATGGTAAAAATATATTTTTCTTAGTTGTGCTGCATGCATTGAAATAATCTTTTCTGGTTGGTAGACCCTTAGTAACCTCAGTGAGTTTGAAGAAGAATTTTCCAATGGATTTGACGGAAATGCTTAAACCTGTTTGAATAAAACTGTGAATGAACCATTCTCTCATAACTAAAAGTTATTACTTGGAAATGAGGTGAGACATGCTAGGGAGAGGGATTCTTGTACACATATTAATTCCATGAAAGTTCTATATGGAAATAAATTACCAGGAGGACTTCCTTTCAAGTTTTAATATATAGTAGTTTCTAAGCATCTTGGCTCCAAAAGCAAACTTAAATATTGCACTAGCAAAGATAATTAAAAAAAAATGCTATGAAGAATTGAATCAATGCAGAAAAAGAATAATTTATTAGTATTTACTGAACACACATGGAAGAGAGAAGAGTTCAAATTACCTAGCCATTGAGGGAGAAGATGAACACCAGACTGGAAGAAGGAAAACAAATCCTTCTGCAAGGTAACTGTGGAGAGGGTAGTGATTTCAATGAAAATGAGTAACATCTGGTCTTTAACACAGTGTACAAGTCTTGTGACCCTTACTAAAGCCTGATGAAATCAATGGATTTTCACAGACAAAGGAAAGTAATGCAAATTTTTAACTCGTAACAGACAGTAAATAAGCTTGTTCTCTTTGCATTGGCATGCTGGAGAAAAGTCTAAGACACATTGCGGTGATTAATTAGTTTTTACCCTTACTAAACCTATTGTTATAGATGAAGAAATTAACACAATTGCCTTAATTTCCTGAATTTTAAACTCGAAGTCCCAAAATACTATCAGAGATGTTCAAAAGTCTGTTCCTCATTCTCACTGGCTTCCAGCCCTGTGCTTGTAAGCATAGACCATCTAGAATAGTTATAATTCTGTGTAAGTGGACTTTCCGCTATCAACATTTTATTCAGTTGAAAAGTACATCACCAAGCATCTTGGGGGGAAAAAAAAAAATTCAAGGAAAGGCTTATATCATTCCCTTTGTGGTTCTAATAATTCTTGCATGTTTTAAAATCACAAAGTCCTCATTTCATCTACTGCTTTGCTGTTCTGCACAGATAGAAATGAAAGATTTCATATTTGCCTTTGTCATTCCGGGTATCTCCAGAACTTGCCTGGATGAAAAGAGTTATGCTGCCTGTAACTAACTTATATGAAAAAAAAAAAAAGATAATGCAGGAAGATCTATAGCCACATACCATACTAAGTGCAATAGTCCTGCTGCCTGCCCTTCAGCAGAAGCACTGCACAGTTATACTAAATAACAAAAGTGTGCATATTCCTTTTCCTTATGCATTCATAAAAGGTCATATGATTCACAGTAATTCATGAATCCACTATAAGTCTTTTCATTTTTAATAGACTTGCAATGATTGTTTCCTGTGGCATAGTAAAGCTGTAGTAAAGGCAGCAGCCTGCTGGCCTTTGTGCACCTGATCATAAAGATTGAACCTTGTTTGTTTTATGAGTCTAACGTCAAAAGTACATTAGAGATTGTGATAGCAACTGATTGCTACCTCACATGAACAGGAGTGTAATAGAGCAACTGAAACCTGAAGAGTTGTGTTTTGTGGCCCTGAAGTTCTTCTATTTACTACAATTTCTGAATGTTCTGGTTTTGCTTTTCGGGTTATACTGTTTTTAACATGCTGTTATGTGGTGGATGTGTAAGAAGTAATTTTACTTATTGAAATCTTAACTTTACACTTCTGCGTTCTGTAAAGGCTGGCTTCTCTCCCTCATGTTGTCCTAGGTATATCTGTATCTGTTAGACAGTCAACTGTAAAGTGCTTGGAGGGAAAGTCTGTGCATAAAATGGATGTGGAGTGATGGGTTTTCCCTGAGCCTGATCCCTGCCCAGTGGCATTTTGACACTATTAACAGTGAAGCAGAAGATGCAAATAAATACAAAATATTTGGGCTGTCCTGTAATAATTTATTTTGGAAGGAATACTATTGACTTCTCAGATTCCAATAAATATAAACAGTGAAATTGCTGTTTAATCACAGAATAATTAAGGTTGGAAAAGACCTCTAAGATCATGAAGCGCAACAGTCAGCCTATCACCACCATGCCTACTAAACCATGTCTTGAAGGGCCATATCTACAAGTTTTTTTGAACACTCCCAGGGATGTGACTCCACCACTTTCCTGGGCAGCCTGTTCCAATGCTTCACAACTCTTTCAGTAAAGAATTTTTAACTGATAACCAATCTAAACCTCCCCTGATGCAACTTGATGCCATTTCCTCTCCTCTTATCCTATCACTAGTTACTTGGGAGAAGAGACCAGCACTCACCTCACTACAACCTCCTTTCAGGTAGTTAGAGAGAGCAATAAGGTCTCCCCTCAGCCTCCTTCTCCAGACTGAACAATCCCAGTTTCCTCAGCCGCTCCTCGCAGGACTTATTCTCTAGACCCTTCACTAGCTTTGTTGCCCTTCTCTGGGCATGCTCCAGCTCCGCCATGTCCTTCTTGTAGTGATGGGATCAAAACTGAATATAGTATTCGAGGTGCAACCTCACCAGTGCCGAGTACAGGAGGATCCCTACTCCTGCAGGCCACATGGTTGCTGATACAAGCCAGGATGCCCTTGGCCTTCTTGGCCACCTGGGCAAACTGCTGGCTCATGTTCAGCCGGCTGTCTACCAGCACCCCAAGGTCCTTTTCCATGGGCAGCTTTCCAGCCACTCTTACCCAAGCCTGTAGTGTTGCTTAATCTTATGTGAGGGATTCCAATAGACATACATAGAGTCTGGTAAAGCAATGGAATTACCTATCAGTATGTTTGATTCAGAATTTTTGTTAGTATCACGTGCTTTCCTATTTATATTATTATTGACTTCTTGGTAAAACAGCAGACTGAGAACAAAGGTATCAAGTATATAAAACTCAGGTAGAAAATAGCTTTTTCAAAACACCCATTTTTTAAAAAAGTAGTGTTATTTTGAATACTGAGAGTCAGAACTGAGCAGATACTTTTAGTAAACTTTTTGGATGTCAAGGTAGTTCAGGGAATTGTTAAGCCGTTCAAGTTGAATGAACTCGCAAAAAGTGACAGAAATTGAAAAAAAAACCCAAATATTTCTGATGGAAATTTTTTGTTTGGAATGTAATTTGTTATTTTTAAAAAGTTATATGATTGTATTTGTCTATAAATAGCATCTTAACTTTGAAAGCATGCTTAAAATGAAAGAAAGGTTAGTGCAATAAACTAAACAAAAATGTTTATCCTTTACAAAGAAGAATGTTTTTGAACTGGGGAGGTCAGGTTGAACTTTCTTATTATTGTACAAAAAAACATTGAAAACTTGTCTGTTTGTGGAGCTCTGGCAATTGCCTAGCAAAAGAAAAGAGAAAGGAAAGGGGGTGGAAAATGGAGAAAAAGGGTTGGGATTTAAGCACTTAATAGGAATTTAACTTTCTGGCCATCATGCAGAGGTAGATGCCTGATGTTGAATACTTTGTCTTTAAATTAAGTAAATCAAATTTTTTAATATAAAAGAGCCACTCCTCCATTCTTAATATTCTTTTTCTGCCATTATTTTCCATGAGATTTGTTTACTCAAAACTATACTGTAAGACAAGATTCAGACATTGTAGGTAAGGCTAAAGGAATTTTTCATGTCATTTAGCTAATCTGATTCGTGGCAGAATTTTCCATAAAATAAATTATTTGTGACTTGGTGCTTTCTTATTCACAGTCAAAATTCAGCTGCATGTAAAAGACCTCACAGAAGCTTTATATGTCACTTCCATCTCAGTTAAAATTCATTTGGAGGACTCGTGTGGGACTAGCATGATGAATAGACCATGTTTTGGCCGGCTGCACAGGGGTGAGTTTTATCCTTTCTGACTGGCTAAAATGATACGAACCTTAAATAAAGCACATATTGACATTGTAAGACACTATTAAGGTCCACAGTGTACCATGGCGATGAACCATGACCAAAGTACTCCCAGGGCTGTAATAATTCATTACTGAAATAGCTTCCGTCTAATGACTAAGGCTGACTGTGTCAAAGAGCTTAGACTCCTAACCCCAAGGCTTGCTATATAGCATTAAATAAATCTCACTTTCTGTTCATTTACCTGCTGTATCAAAGGTCATGAATCATAGCTGACATCAAGATTTGGATAGGTGTCTTTTAAGGAAGTCCCTCTGATTATTAGATGAATTTATTGTGAGGCAAACACCGGCTTGCACTCCCAAGGGGTGGTAGGTACGCACAGACAGTAGTGAGAAATACCTTCCCATTGCATGAGCTTTTGAGCCAGTTGTCCTGTATCTGTTTTCTTTGAATTTCTAATTCTCACTTTTCTTTTTATTTTAGAAGTAGATGTACTCTGTTCTTCTTTCAGGTGAACATCCCAGCTTCTAGGGTACACAGTCATGCTTCCTCAGTGTATTTAAAGTCCATTGATCTTGAACGTTTTCAGGCTCTGCCAGGAAGCAGCATGATAAGAAGTGGAGGGTTCATCCTCCCTCAGGCATCACCTCTGGGTATTGCTTGGAGCTGAGGGAGGTAGGCAATAGTCCCATTTAATGAAGGAGAAAGTGGAAGGTGGATGTCTCCTACCCCGGGTCACTGCTCTAACAACTGCATTACAAGAGAAAAGCACTTCACAGAGCACTCAAACTGCTCTTGTAAATGGAAAGTGACAGCTAGCACCTTATGAATATCTCAGGTTTTTCAGTGTATATTTGATACACTCTGAAAATACCCTATTTTAGAAGCACTCAGAGCTTTTCCAGGACATCTGTCTTGAGAGAATCAGAGCCGCCCTCACCAGCTTCTGTCCTGGTCCTGTAATGGCTCTTTCCTGCCTTTGAATAACCCTTCCGACTTCATTACAGTCATTGGCAGAAGTGAACTGTGTGTAAACCATTGTGTATACAGCAAACATAATCCTTTGAAACAAACAATAAAACAACTATCAAAATTCTTAAATGCTTTCTTACATTTCTCAGAATGGAATAATGTTTATGCAGACAAGAAGACGGCCCATGGAAACCCATGCATGAAAATAAATAACTTTTTCTCCATGTGTATATAGCAATCACAAGGCCCAGTGACCACTGACTTTTACCTATTTTCCTGAAGTTAGACTTGAGTTGACCAAAGGTATTCAGTCTTTTATGAACTTCATTTCATGTGGCATAAGACTATCTTTTTTAATTATTAAGTAAAGGGAAATAATTCAGATTTACAGAATACTTTTTACAAGATTTGTTACATGACCTTTTAAAATGGATAAGAAAGCGCAACACCAGGGAAAGCAAAAAATTGGATAAAAGAGGGGGAAAAATAGGATTAAATAGTAAATTTTCAATATGGCAAGGACTTAACAATGAACTTTCCTGGGTTTTTCAGACCTTAGTCTATCTAGTAACATCAACACAGGTGATGAGTGATAAGCTAGAAAAAGGTGAAGGTGGTAGGAAGGTAGAAGAAGAAGAAAAAAGTACAGGAACAGTACAAGAACAGTTATTTTGCTAAAATTGTTTCTGATTTTTTTCAGAATTATTGTGTTCAATGTAGAGTAGATGAGTTGAAAAAATGTCTGAAGAACTATACTGTCAAACAGTTGGCAACTGTTCTTTTCAATAAACAAGTAGTTAGAACTTGCCATAAGGAGATGAAATACTCTAATTATTCTATTTACCTTACAGAAAGTGTAATAATGTGAATACTCTAACCGTCAGGCTTCAAGTGCAAAAAGGGGAACTGTAGGAAGCTGAAGGGTAACACCTCCATTGACACCACCCCACTTTGTGTTAGGAAGCACACTCTGATGTCTGCATTTCAGCTATCAGACTGCAACAGATTTAAATTCTCATCCTAGGGGCTTAAAAAGAAAAGTAGAACAGCATCCACAGGAGAATTCAAATCTGTGCACAAGATTGTCTTGGTCTGCCTTATATCCAAATGGTTAGAGCCATTTCATTCTGTAGGCACAAAGGTCACTTCCCCATGCCTTGGCCACACAGTCTACTGGGCTATCGGAGAGTCATGGGGCTGTTACCTCTCCCAGAAGTTTTGAGTAGCTAAAGATTTATTGCTTTGACTCCTCAAGCTGTGTGAGAACCAGAATATTTCATCTGAGGTTCAGTGAGAGCCTTATCAAGTACAGTAACCTGCTCAACCTAGGTTTTCATTTTGGGAAGAAACAATGAAACATTTATGCACTTGTTTAAATGCTAATCAGCTTTTGTTTGGCAGCCAGACCAAAAAATTAATTATTTTTACAGCCTTAGTCAAGGACAAAGACCTTGCTGATGAGCTTCAGAGGGACTTCTTCTTACATAAATGGGTTATTTAATGGCAAATTATATTCTGTGCCGAAAAAATAAAATAATAAAGCACAAGGAACTCTTAAATCACTTGCCAAACCTTGCAGAACTCAAGACTAACAGCAGTAGATGAAGAAGGGGACAAAGGCATCTCTGAAGATGTCTGCTTAAAGTTCAGCTGCAGTAAAAATGCAAGCATAATATTAGAATGCACAAAGAATGAGATTGAGGTATTTCAGATCATATTATAGTCTTGTCTGTATTCTGCATAGTGCCTAATCCTGTATGATCTCATGTAATGTACTATGTGACACTGGTGGAATATTTCTGCAGAAGGACAACTCAAAACAAAAAGGGAATAAAAAAAATCAACAGTATTAATAAAGGACATAGAAAATCCCCTCAGCAAAAAACAAGAAAAACCTTATGAGAGTGTCAAGAAAACAAATAAGAGTCAACCCACTAAAATGAACAAGTGTAATGAATTTAGATTAGGAACATTTGTTTCCCTTGACCCATGTTACAAAGAATAAAGAACATTACACGAGCCTACAGGCACCTTTACACATCAGAACTAGTAAAAAGAAATATATTTTTTCACGTAGGAGTCAATTAAATTTGGAATTTTTTTCCACAGAAAATTTGTTTAAGATACACAATTTAACAAGATTCTCAAAGCAATGTGGAGATTTAAATGGTTGCTTAGACTGTCCAGATACGATCTACAATAGCTTAGTTTTTGGAAGAAAAAGAATGGGTGATAAAGACTGCTTGGAAGAATGTGTTTGTTCATAATTGTCTATTGCAAGTTTTCAAGATTTTCTTATATGTAAGTTCTAAAGCTGGATGTAAGGCTGCAACAAAACACCCCTAGATCTCATTTTCCTGGTCTTGTTCAGACAGATTTTTCTCTCATATTCTAGTTTCTGAACTGTGGTGACTTTTATTTCTATGAGAGTATAATCTAATTACACTTCTTGCAGAATATCTCAGTCTTGTTTTGTGAAAGTAATTAACTACATTCACAACTTTTCAATATTCAGTCATTAAGAAAAACAGCTATAGCTCATTATATTCCTTTCCTCCTTTATCTTCTCTGGAAATCTGAAGGAACTATTACTTTCACTGATACAGATCTAACTGTTGGTCACATTGCAAATGAACAGAAGATAGCCACCATCATTTAAGTGAATAGCTAATTTTCATAAAGACCTAGGTATACATAATATTCATTAGAGCATGCATAAATTGCACATTTAACTATCCAGAAGAGAAGAACTTCTTTAATAACAAAACAGTGAACAGACCCGAAATATAAATAACGATATGGCATGTGAACATCTGGAAACACTTAATAGCCAATGAGCTATCTTTTCCTCCTATCATCAGAGATATAAGAATATTATACTATCACCTTGCTCAACCTCTACCATAAAATTAATTACAGTTGGATAGACCCCATTTAATTGCTTATAAAATTGATCTGACTTTCCAGCTTTTATAGCAACCTCTATGTCATCAACAAGACTTCTTAGAATAAATAAGACTTTTTTCCCCTCTCTCTGACATAATCACAAAATTAAAACTAAACTGTTGTTCCAACGCATCTTGACGCAAGCAGGAGGTATCTCCAGAATACACTTGAACAGTGTGCATGCACAGGCTCTTTTACATTTTCCTGGTAGAAAGGACATATGAAGATATAGTTATTCAATATTCTGACACCAATGAGTCTCTAAGATACCACCCCATAAAGGTCACTGTTCTGAAATAAATGATGTGGAGGAACTCTGTAAAATTTTATGGATTAACTGTTACATAGAAATGGACATTCTTAGCAATTTCACATATTCATTCACAGTGAGGAACTGAAGAAGAGAATAGACTAGACTAGACTATTTCACTTGGAAGGGACCTACAATGATCATTTAGTCCAACTACCTGACCACTTCAGGGCTGAACAAAAGTTACAGCGTGTTGTTATGGGCATTGTCTAAATGCCTCTTCAACACTGACAGGCTTGGAGCATCGACCACCTCTCCAGGTTCACTTTGAGCAGTCTCCCGAAAAAGTGTGTGTGGAATTGTTCTGGATAAACATTTTGACCCCCAAAATTTTGGAAAATCAAAACATTGAAGAAATTTCCTCTGGGATGAGATAAAATGCTTTGCTTAATCCCAATGTAAAACACTAGATTTTATTTTAGCTTTGTAACACTTTTGTGTATTTTGAAATAACGTTAAAATCACTTCAAATTATTTTATTTAAAATCAGGCAAAAATGCTAAATAAGTTTTTCAGAATTTTTTTGGATATTGTTTGATTTGCCTAAAAGAACTAATAGAAACTGTTGTGAATCTTAAAACTGTCCATTGACTTTTCTTAGTTATCTCATTATTTTCTTTCTCAATATTATAAAGTAGGATTAGTCTTTGACCTACATTTTACATAGTCCATGTCTCTGATTCATTACTCTGCTTTTAAAGTCCTTGAGCCCAAAACTTAGGGATATATTTTAATCCAAACTACCTCCTTGTTAGGAAATGCAGTGCAGGTATTTTGGCTAAAATCACCTATGTTTAAATGCATCATTCTGATGCTTTTGATTCAGCTACTTTTGCACTCTGTAAATAGTCGTCTCAACATGGAGTTACAGAATCACAGAATCACAGAATAGTAGGGGTTGGAAGGGACCTCTGTGGGTCATCTAGTCCAACCCCCCTGCCGAAGCAGGGTCACCTACACTAGGCTGCACAGGATCTTGTCCAGGCGG
>Ga0065711_1049706_pt1 | contig 11166 bp, 7 predicted proteins | sample Hoacrofraction12_FD_59098 | JGI IMG/M metagenome (GOLD analysis project Ga0065711, IMG submission 59098) | Hoatzin crop microbial communities from Cojedes, Venezuela - Epithelial fraction 12 v2 (version 2) | ecosystem: Host-associated > Birds > Digestive system > Esophagus > Crop | place... | reverse complement strand
TGGCTTCCAGTTCTCACAGGGTGCCTGGTGCTTCTCGTCGGTGCCCACCGCCAGCGCCCAGCTGGACTCATGTATATACACGGGTATACGTGTGTTTCTTTTACTGTTTAAAATATCTTTAACGGGCCCCCAAGGCTGGTGTTTCAGAGAGAGAAGGCTGAAAACGCGACTTCTGTGCACCCGCGGGACTCCCAACACCCGCAAAGCCCACCACAACCGGATGCTGGCGATGGGGCTGTTTTTAACGGCTGTTCAAAAGCTCCTCTCATGGGTATCTCCATCGCGGTGCGTGGCTGCGGGGATGTTCCCCAAACCCCGCAGAAATGAAGCTGGGACGGTGGAGCAGGGCCCTCTGCACGGTGCCCGGAGGAGCGGGCGACAGCGGGGCGAAGCCACCCCGTTTTACGGCGCGTCGAACACCGACGCGCTGGGGACACGTCTGCCAGCGTGAAACTGCGCGATGCAACGCGAAGGACGGGCTGTAACGCCTGGCCCTGAAAGATGTGCTCCTGTTACCTGACCCAGCACTGCGTCTGGTCACCAGGATTGATGTGCCCACTGGGAACTGGGAATTTGAGTGGGAGGCAGAGGAAAATCCCATCTTTTCAGGTGAAGAATCAGAATAACCAGCTTCCTGGAGACAGTCTGGTTGATCAGTCCAAACTAGTCGTACAGGCATGCTGCATGAGAAGCCCTTGCTTCCAGCCTTCAACTCTTCTTCCATCTCTGCATCTTCTTCCCAAGTATGTTCTGTCCTTGGCAAGACCTGCACAAACAGGATAATTCTGAGCTCAGTGATGGCAGACGTGGGAGTCCCAAAATCCACACAAGGAAGAAAACATGAAATCTAAGCAGATTTTTAGGCACTGGGGAATGATCCCTGAATCCCAGGCCAGGGGGTCTGACGTCCACACTATGCAGGGCTGGCCGCCTCTGCAGCAGGCTCACAGTTCATGCTACGCAGCACTTCACCCTGGTGTTGCTATGAGGTCTCATGTGGAGAACATAAGACAAAATTGCCAGTTAATGTGATTATGTGAATAAAGTAAATATCTACATAACATCCAGTCCCTTGAAGTTGATTTGCCACGGAAGACTTGAACCCTAACAAAGTCATGCCCTAAACCCGAACAGAGCCTGTGAGGAGCACAGGGAAGCTTGCTGCAGGATCAGCGACAACAGTTCAAGACAGGACAAATTCAGAAGAGACAGAATTGTAGCAGAAGTTTCTGCTTGTCTCTGTGTGTCCGCTTAGCAATTAGTGAAAATAATCCAATGGAAGTAGAATTTAAAGTGCTTTCACAGCTAAAACATGCATTGCAAATTGATTAGAGTCCAAACCAAACCAAAACTGATAAAAGCATGTTTAAATAAGTGCCTCTTCTAGAACAAGGGAGAAGAAACATAGTTAAGAACAGGCAACCGTAACTCAAATACTCACCTCACGTACTTCCCAGCCTCTCTTTTTATAGTCTGCATCACTGTATGGAGCCTGAGTCCGAGATGCACTGACTCACACGCACATGTAACTTGCATCGTTTCCAATCCTGAGTTGCAGGTAGTAGCACTCTGTGTGCAACATTAGATGCCTCACTGAATGACCAAGAGGCAGCACTCCTCACTGTTAGAGCAGGATTTAGTCCCTTGATCTGTGCCTTTCCAGGCTTGACTACCATGGTGCGCTATGTTGGAGCCCAAGGCAGCCCAAGGGTGCTGTTGTTGGTAGGGATGCTGTGGCCAGCCTGTGGAGCAGAACAGGCTAATGCAAATGCGTTAACAACGGTGCCTTCAGTGCTACGCTGACGGCTGCTAGCCACCAGTGAAGCAGCAGAAATGTAATCTCTCGCTGTGAACCAGTGGCCAAAAAGCAGTGATCGGAAACCCAGGCTCTCTGCCTGAGTCTATGTTCGTTTCTGCCAGCCCCGTGGGACACCGCATCTGTGCGCCTCCCTTCCTCTACCTGTGAAGTAGAAGTGGTGATAGGGATAATTACCTTGTTGGAAAAGCACTCTGGAAATCTGTGGCTGTCGCCAGTTTGAGTCTTGCACAAGCTAGGAAGTTGCATTTTTCTTCAGGCTTCAGAGTGATGACTACAACTGCGGCCACGCACAGATTTATTAATAAGAGGTCTCCAGCTGTGGAACCAATTCCTGCCAGATTATCAGGCTCAGCCCAAGTATTTTAACCTTTCAAGTATGTCATTACTGACATGTATAATAATTAATCCAGTATAAAAGGAACCAATTTTCCAAACCAAGCACAGTTAATAAGCTTTGTTGTCAGTAATTGGTCCTGAAAGTGTCTGATGAAGTTGAAGAATGTGTTGCATAGGCAACTGTACAGTTGGATTATACAGTTGCTAGTTCAGGCCAATAGGATTCTTGCTACTCATAATGCTAAACTGCAGTGGGGTTTAGTGCTTTAAACAGGCAGCAAAGTCAACGTTTGAGTCTGGGTTCTTTTCAATACTTCAGAACTTTTACAGTGCCAGAGCAATGTAAAGGACAGTTGTGCTGGCGAAAAGTCACCGTGCTGTCTCTGGGATGTTCTAGAGTGACTGCAGCATCCTCAGAGATACGCTGCTGAAACCAATGGAAGTGACACACCCAATTTTCTCTGAGGATGTGGGCCTAAACTGAAAAATTTCATCCTAATAACACGTTCAATGTTTATGCCATTAGAAAAGGTTGTTGTGTCCTAATAACTCTTGCTTATCTTTATTCCAGGTTTCACGTTTGTCCCAGAAGAATTTTACTTGCAAAAGATCAACGCTTGCAGCTTGGCCAGTCAGGAGGACCACGTGTGGCACTGGACACCTCAGCTGCAAGAGCACATTCAAGCATTTTAAGAAACTATTATCTGTCAGTGGCAGGCTGTGTTGACTGCCCTCAGTATGAGTTAATTCTAAACAGCATTTAAGCATACCGGAATGTTTAAATGAGCCCCTGTCTTGGACAAGATAAGTAATCATGCATACTGCAGTGCGCATTTGAACACATCCAGCCTAATCACACTGAAGGCACTCTCATTTTCCTTGACCTTCCAAGCTCATCCTATTCAGCAGAAGCATAAGCTTGTCCATGTTGTTAAACTTGTTTTATGTTTATTTTTTGCTCTTTACTGTTATTTCATGTTTTAATCCAATGCCAATTACTAGGATTAGTCTTGGTAGTCCTTTTAGTCGTGCTTCGCCTCCATAAGAGCTGACCTCAAGTTGAGTCACCTGTTCGGCATCAAGTACTTGGGAAGAATAAACCTTATTTAAACCAGCAGGAACGCATGCTTTTGCTAGAGCAGTGCCATTATTTGTGAAATCACCAAACTGCTTCATAGCTGTGTTTCTCAGGCATGAGTGACCACCAAAGGCGATCTCTTCTGTACAAGTACCTTGCTTTGCAATGGATCAGATGTGGCACCTCTGTCACGTAATGCATTTATTAGGGTGTGATCTTCATCACCAGATTCTGTCTCTTTCTGGACCTTGAGTAAGCTAGTTTAAATGTGGATCTGGTTGATATAAGATAGAACATATGGAATACCTTGTGGCGTCTACAGTCATTAAGAGACACTTGCAGCAATCACAGAAATCAGGCTGAGGAATATAGCAATACCAACAGGGGTATACAGTCTCATACAGTTGCAGGATTTGCTAGTATGGTGTAAATAGTAATTCCTATGTAACAGAATATCATATGATATGTAATACCATAGAATCGTAGAATCACAGAATCATAGAATCGTAGGTTGGAAAAGACCTTGAAGATCATCAAGTCCAACTGTCACCCCAACACCACCATGCCTACTAAACCATGTCCCAAAGTGCCACATCTATACGTTCTTTGAATGCCTCTGGGATGGTGACTCCACCACTTCCCTGGGCAGCCTGTTCCAATGCCTGACCACTCTATCAGTAAAGAAATTTTTCCTAATACCCAATCTAAACCTCCTCTGGTGCAACTTGAGGCCATTGCCTCTCGTCCTATCTCTGGTTACTTGGGAGAAGAGACCAACGCCCACCTCGCTACAAACTCCTTTCAGGTAGTTGTAGAGAGCAAGAAGGTCTCCCCTTAGCCTCCTTTTTTCCAGAGTAAACAGCCCCAGTTCCCTCAGCCGCTCCTCATAAGACTTGTTCTCTAGACCCTTCACCAGCCCCATTGCTCTTCTAATATAATACAGTAAAGTATTCATATTTGTTCCTGGATTATTTTGTATATGAAATAACTTGAGGATGGAGTGACCTATAAGGTTCATGTCTAAAATAGCTGGTGTATAGGAAAGACTGAGGTGTGTGGAGGGGCTGGGGGCTTAGGGCTGATATCTACTGCAAAATCAGACTGTCTGTATTAGGGGCAAGATCAGATCTGTAATGAGCAAATGAGTCTTATTTTCATTTGAAGATGAAGTCCACTTTTTATTTCAGGGTAGAAGCAAGTTTTGTCTCATAGTAAGTACCATGGAAATTGTTAGATCTTTGTGTATTGTTACTCCATTTGATTGCCTTCTGAATAGGAGAAAAAAAGTTTAGACTGAGGTAAGGAGGCCATTAGCTGAACCACCTAGTTTACCTTATATTCTTAAGACACTTAGTCTGAGCTGGCACTTTGAAAGGGAACACAGCTTTGTGGGGTTTATTAACAGCCAAGAGCTAAACACGTTGCCAGGACTGGGCTAGAGTAACTAAGAACTACATTTAATTATCAAATCAATGTCAATTAAAATTGAACCAAATCATTCAAAATTAATTATATAGGTTACAAAAGGAGTGCGGCCAACAAGCAAATTATCATGTCGATGTAGCAAGTCAAGTCAATTCTTTAAACAAAATTCAGAAAGAACAATTGAGTTTTGAGTCCCAGTTGTGGGTATTTTCTGAAGTAGAGAAATTAAGACAATTGACTGAATCAATTAGTATTCAAAACAAGTTACTGTACTTCAAAGTAATCTGCTACTATCCTTTAACTCTCCCCCTTCCGCATGGCCTGAATCAGATAGCTGGATTTACCAGCTCTCATTTCTCTCTGTGGCTGGCAGAGTCAAACTGACAAGCAGCTGAGTCTTAAATCCAGCTGCTGCATCCACAGAGGGACAAATTATTTCCAGGCTGTTTCCAGGTGCCAAAGTTGCTGTGACAGTGCAGGTCACCGTTGCCTCCGTGATTTGGGCTCCAACAAGGGCAAGCTGCCTGCGCCCACGCTGTGCCTCCCCGGGAGTCACAAGCCTGGCAATGCGCAGACACAGAGTTCCAGCCCTGCTCTGGGCACAGGTAAAGAAGCGAGGCAGGTTTTTGAGATTTTTATGATGTTTCTTAAAAGAAAATAATGGGTGGAGGCAGCTGCGCTAATCTGAGCCAATACAAGAATGTGGCCTTTGGAGCTGCAACACAGAGGTCAACAGAATTCATCGGCCACTGAAACTTATGTTGAAGTTTCTTGCCCTTGAAAAACAAAGACATCAGGCCCACAAGATCTTCTAGATATACCTTGATTTTCTGTGGCAAATTTTTATTTCTTTCAGCTTAATGTTTCCTGAGATATTAGTGCACAGACAGTCTTGGGCTGCAACAACAAAATCTTGTTCTCACTCAGGCGAGGACACATGGGAGAATGTCTATTTGAAAGGTTCCATTTCTAAAATGAGTGTATTTTCACCAGTTATGGCAGCTACCACCAAGGAGAGCCCTGAAAATACTGAGGGGTTGGGTAAACATAGAAAGTTTTATGACACAGCTTTCAGCCTCACTACAAGGAAAAGGCTTGAGAGTATAAAATGATTTCAACATTTAATATAAACCTTTGATTTGTCCTCAAGGATAACACGGTCATCAACCAACTTCCTCATTTATTCAGCTCACCCTAAGAGCAACTGATGTTTTGGAACTGCGTGACCACCAACCATTTATCAAACCTTATGTCAGGACCAGCCGTGATAGATCAACCATGAGAAGCATCATGGCTTATCCCCATGAATTTCTTCATCTAAAAAGAGGGAGAATGATTTTACGTCTTCTTGCTATGTATTCAACTTAAATGAAAGAAGGTTGATGAGATGAAATCTGTGTTCACAGACAATCTCTCACAAGTATTACAAGATACTCAGTTACAAGGCACACAATTAAATGAAGAAGTCACTGTTGCTATTGCAGTTGGTATTTGATAAATAGCAATATTGACAGTGCCAGTTTTATACTTCAAAAAAAGAAAAAAGTCACTGATGTTTAATGTATTATACTCTGCTCTATATGCATCACTGTGGTGTTCAAAAAAGTATCAGGTTATGTTTTTTCAGTTGACGTTTCTCTAGACTGCAAAACCTACGACTGAGCTGAAAACAATGAAATTAATTTAAAAATGACCAAGTGTCCTTGGTTCGTGTTGTATAGGGTTAATTTTCACAAGAAACTGGTTGGGCTGACCCAAACCAGCCAGTCAAACAGGATGTTGAGGTAGTGCTCAGTGTTTATGTGGGGGAGCTGGCTGAAGCAGAGGAATTTACTACTCAGGAGCAAGCTCAGCATCAGGCAGTGAGAGCACTGCATGCTGTATATTCTTTCTATCAGTATTATTGTAATTATTTTCTTCTCCCTTTGCCGTTCTGTTAGACTGTTTTTATCCCAACCCACAAGTTTTGTCTCTTCCTTCTAACTCTCCTCCCCATCCCACCAGGGCGGGGGAGGACTGTAGGAGTGACCGAGTGGTTCTTTTTTCCCAACTGGGGCTAAACTACAACACTACGCCAAGCAAAAACATGGTTTTAAAACGTGAACTAAGTATTATCACAAAAAGTGGATTTTTTTTGTGGTCCAGGATATCATCTCAGAGCACAGATCCTACTGACACAGCTCTGTTCTCAGTTCCTCTATAAATATTGTGGATAGCCCAGATCAGCTGTATTAAGCATTCCTCCACCTGCAATAGAACATCATAAATTCTTATTGAATACAATCTGTTTTGACCTTGCAGACCCAAACCTTTCCCTTTCTTAGGCTGTCAGGCAGGGCACTAGGTCTTTTGTTCATCCTCAGGCCCTACTCACAAGAATCTTACAGAATCACCATTATTTCTCTTTTTTAGCATAAGGGACACCCCAGCACTGCATTAGGAAGCATTACACCATTTAGGCACGTTTCCCCAGCAACACTGTCTTTATTTTAAGTTGCATCCCCAGAAAAGAAGGAGGCTGCCATCCATCCACCCACTTACAATTCCCTGTAGACATTCTGTCCTTTTATTTTTGACATCATTTAACTAGTAGGCTTTCCCTGGTTTGAAAAAAGCACCAGAGCAGTTAGCACGCGCTTTGTTGCTGCATCCTTACTTCCTAATTTACATGCAGCTTCCTTGAGCACTCACTTCGTTAAGGAATCCCTGTCAATGAGCAGTGGCTCATTGATCCAGGCAATGCCAAGAGAGCAGATTATTTTGTTCCTCAGGAACAATGACAACAGCAACACGCTGGGCTTCATTCTCTTGGATAACTCATAGTGGTAGATTGTGCCTAGCACTGTTGTTGTCTAAACGTGCTGCTGTTACAGAAGGTATTGGGTCATATCAGTTTCTGCTGTTCTCTCAGTGGTGTTGCTGGGTTGGACTAGATGATCCACAGAGGTCCCTTCCAACCCCTACCATTCTGTGATTCTGTGATTCTGTGATTCTGTGATTCTGTGATTCTGTGATTCTGTGATTGCTGGAGCCATTCATTTGGGCTGTGTTTTCTCCAAACAGAAGGTGAGGAGCTCTACTTGATTGCTTCTTTCTTTGTTTTGTCACGCTGTAGTCAGTATGAGGTTAAACTTCAGCCACTGCATGCAGGTTTCATCTTATGCAGCTCCTTCTTCCTCCAGGAGAAATCCCTTTTCTTCTCTAAGATTTTACAGCTGGCTAAGTGAATTGCATTATTGATTCCACGGTGAAAATAAAGCTGCTTTAAAAAATGCTTGTTAATGGTAGTTTGATACTGAAGTTACTTCAGCACTGCCTTTCAGATTTGCAGGGAAGATCACAGGCTGTAGCAGCATCATTGTTATGTGCCAAAAACTCAGCAAATGACTGGAACCTGTCTGGCTACACTGTAAAGTGAATGTGTAATTTTTTAAATGCAAAATTGTATACACAAATATGTTTCTCAGGTAGAACAGAGGACACTTAAAAATATTTTTCAATTGATAGCTTGGATTTTGGAAAGATATCCAATATACTCTCTACAATTTGTTTTTGAAATTTTATTATGCATTATGAAGCCTTAATAGAGTCTTTATTGGCTTCTTTAATGTACTCATATCTTACTGCATTTCATCATAGATGAACTGGGTTTTAATTTTACAGCCCTCCTCACTTACCCATTAAACACTGGCTTCTTTAGACACTGTATTGCTGGCTAGAAATATAACTTTGTCAATAGAAATAACAAGAAAATTTAAATTGCATACAATTAATTGTTCTGTCTCAGGACTATTCATCCAACTAAATACGCACAATGGGGTCTCCAGTTTCATGTGGCTTCATGAGAGCCACATAACTCTAGCCATCTCAAATCTCTGAGGTTAGCAGTGATAAACTAAACAGGATTCACCAATTATTGCACTCTATCTTTTTACATTAACAAGTGATGAGACGCAGTCCCAATGTGTCATCTCTGCTAAAACCTCTCCCCAGTGAGATGTACTTAGGAGAAGGTGGCTGACATAACCATTGGTGTGGCTGCTTGTTTTCTTTTTGAATTTTGGCTTTTCCTCCTTGTTTAGCAATTAAGTCTTTTAGGTAAAAAACATAGGCACTCCTTGTTTTTAAGTGTGGTGTCTTACAGCAACTTATACTGCGGAGGAAAGTCTGTCTTCTCCAGTTACCTGCAGACAAGAATGTTAGAGATGCTCCAACTTCTGGCTGTTTCTGGTAGTAGGGCTGAGACAAGCAGGTATTGGGTTTGACACAATACAAGGGACAGAGCCAAGTCAGAACTTGGTTCTCTCTGTGGATAGTCACTCTGAGAGACCTGGCTCACTGCTGCGTTCTTTGTCATTATTTCCCTCAAGTTGTGCTTATTCTCTCACAACTTTTTCCCCTTCTTTTTTGGCTTTGGAATAATTCCTTCTTTACTTCGGAGCCTTCAGAGCCAGCAGAAAGTGCAGCAGTTATTTACCCATTAAAGACAGACAGACAAGATGCATTCTCAAGATGTGTTACTGTAAAAGGGAAAAGAAAGCTCACCTCATTGCACTTCATGCACACTGTTGCTAGCTTTGAGGGACGTTCACATGTGCAACCGTCACAGGGAAAAACTGCTCAGTTCACATAGTTTAAACCAAATAAAGACTGAAGAGGTTTATTGATTTATTAATGACATGTAATTAACCAGCAATCGGTGAATAATATATTTGAGATCAATAGCAACAGATAACCACAACATTAGACACTCATAAACTCTGAGTGAATTCCTACAAATTTTTAACACCCTTCCGTATCTCATTCCCAGAAGTTCAAATCCTGCACAGGGAGTAACGGGTGCCCACCGCCCTCCCCTGGGTGTAGGGCTCCCCTCCTTGCCCACCTCTTCTTTCGGGATGGGGCCGCTCTGGTGGTGTGTGCCCCCCTGCTGCTCCCGGCACTCCCTGAATCCCCGTGCCACTGAGGGAGCCCCGTGGGGGTAGAGGCACAGGGTCCCTCTGCGCTGCACCCACTGGGTCACCCCCACTGTGGCCCCTGTCCCGCGTGGGTGCTGCACCCTCCATGCTGGGCAGGGGCCATGGTGCTGTAGGACCGCGGTGCTGTCAAACCCCGCTCTGTTCCCATCCCCAGGACTCTACCCTCTGTTCCAAATTTTAGTGCACCTTTTTTTTACTTCTTTCCAAGCTCACTCCATCTTTGTTTCAAAAGACTCCAGTTCCCTGGTTACTGTTAAATCCTGCTGACGGTCATCTTCCTCTTAAGCAGCACCAGTCTGGGCAAAAGTCCTCTCAGAGGGTTTCTGGTGCTCTGCTCACGCATGCTGTTGGCACTCACATTCCTGTCTTACCAGGCCATTTTGCCAAGGGTGGTCCACAAGAGCAATCCCACACATTTTGCTGTCAAGAAGCACTTAGGAAGAAGAGAAAGTAAATGCAGATGAGGAGTAGGAGCTATAAAAAGTCTGTGTTACTGCCACTGATGTCTGAAATTTATGTGTATAAGCTTAACTATCTTGGCTGCTTTGCAAATAACAAAAGAACTTGCAGGCCTCGTTAATGATTTATTTTCAAAGGAGGAAGCAAAACAAAGGCTTCAAGGACTGGTAAAGGAGACATCTTGCTACAGCTCAGCGGAATTCACAGCAACTGGGTGAAAGCCAAAGATGTCAGGGGAAGATCACGACCACCAACTCCATCCAGGGCCAAAAGACCTCCCCGCTCCCCAACTCCCTTAAGTCTGTGCACTAGATTAAAAGTACACTATAACTTTAAATTAAAGCAGAAGATACGTAGACCAATAGGAAACTGCTGTGCATAACTAAGTATCTTTCAGGTGGAGTTTAGAATCATAGAATCATTAAGGTTGGAAAAGACCTGTAAGATCATATAGTTCAACCATCAACCCAACATCACCATGCCTGCTAAACCGTGTCCTGAAGTGCCATATTGACATGTTTTTTGAACACCTCCAGGGATGGTAACTCCACCATTTCCCTGGGCAGCCTGTTCCAGTACCTGACCACTCTTTCAGTAAAGAAATTTTTCCTAATACCTAATCTAAACCTCCCCTGATGCAACCTGAGACAATTTCCTCTTGTCCTATTGCTAGCTACTTGGGAGAAGAGACCAACACCTGCCTCACTACAACCTCCTTTCAGGTAGGTGTAGGGAGGAATAAGGACCCCTCTCAGCCTCCTCTTCTCCAGACTAAACAGCCCCAGCTCCCTCAGCCGTTCCTCATAAGACTTGTTCTCCAGACCACTCACCAGCCTCGTTGCCCTTCTCTGGACACGCTCCAGGCCCTCAAGGTCCTTCTTGTAGTGAGCGGCCCAAAACTGAACACAGCACTCCAGGTGTGGCCTCACCAGTGCCGAATACAGGGGCACAATCACCTCCCTGCTCCTGCTGGCCACACTGTTCCTGACACAAGCCAGGGTGCCGTTGGCCTTCTTGGCCACCTGGGCACACTGCTGGCTCATGTTCAGCCGGCTGTCGACCAACACCCC
>Ga0065711_1049704_pt1 | contig 11169 bp, 16 predicted proteins | sample Hoacrofraction12_FD_59098 | JGI IMG/M metagenome (GOLD analysis project Ga0065711, IMG submission 59098) | Hoatzin crop microbial communities from Cojedes, Venezuela - Epithelial fraction 12 v2 (version 2) | ecosystem: Host-associated > Birds > Digestive system > Esophagus > Crop | place... | reverse complement strand
TGCGGGCAGGGCCTGCGGCCGGGGCCAGGCCCGCCCCGGGGTGCTGCACGATGAACACTTGCAACAGCTGAGAGAAAGGGGAAAAAGAGGCAGAAAGAGAGAGGAAAGAGCTGCCACGGCTCTCCTGCTCAGCCCCCGAGCAGCTGTGGGCCCGCCGACTGGGGCTGGGCCCGTGCTGGCATGGCGGCCATCCTGCCCTGCCCTTCCCCATCTTCCTCTCATCCTGCCCGCCTCGGCCTCACCCTTCCCCTCGCCCCAGCCCTGAAGCCTGAGTCCCCGCTCTCTGCCCGGCCTCCGCCATGCCGGGCGCTGCCGGCGTCCCCCCGCTCCCTGCCGTGCGCGGGGCTGGGCCTCGCTGCTCTCGGTGTCTGCACAGACACCCACATCCCTCGGCAGAATCGGCTCCTCGCAGAGCACTGCGTTCCGTTAACGAGATAGTTTAAAACAAAGCACGTAGACGTCTCCCATCCACAGCAGCAAGGCTGTCGGCTCCACTGGAGATCCCCGAGGGGCCGCAGGGCAGCAGCGGGCAGGCTGCACGCACAGCCCTGACCGGGCTCCTTCGGCAGAGGCGCAGGAGACAGCCTTTAATTGTGATTGAAGTAATTCCAGGTGTACTGCGAACGCCTCAGAGAACGCAGCGGAGCAAGCACATTTCTGCAGCTGGTGCTGCACAAGGATCCCCTCACCAAGTTTCCAGCCGATCAGTTTACGCCGGTTTCAGTGCGGTGACGTTGCGCTCTGCCGGCGTGGCCCGTGCGGCTCGCTCCCCAGGGCACGGCGGCCGATGCCGGCGGGGACATGGGGATGGGCGCTCTCACCCTTCGGAGCTGCTGCGGTACAACAGCGTTGTGCCCGCAGCGTTCCCAAATCATCCCAGGGTCCCAAAGCTGCCCCTGGGTCCCAAAACCACGTGAGGGTCCCCAGAGCATTGCTGTGTCCCCCAGCTGGCAGCCTGTGCTCTGCGGGGCACAGCCCGGGCAGCGAGGAGCCGAGCCAGGGGCTGACCCTAGCCCCGCTGTGCCTGGGCCCCGAGTGCGTCCCAGAGCCGAGGGTCTCTGCGCTCGCTGCTGCAGGTTACTGCCGGGGGACTCGGGACTCCCGAGGTCACCAGCCTGTGTCCCCACGCTGTGATGGGAGCCCACAACAATTACAAGCTTCCTGCGTGTCCTTCCTCTGGGGTTTTCTCAGACATGATGTCTCACATCTGGGATTCGACCAGTTGGTGGGGATGGCAGTGCTGTTTCCATGCCAAGCTGTAGCTTTTTTACCCCCAACCGTTTCAGGGCTTACAGCTATTGTGCGTTTTTTTTAATGTTGCAAGGATTTATATTGGGAAAAAAGTGCCTTTTTTTTTCTTTTCTCAATGCCTTGGGAAATGTCATCCAGCAGGAATGTTCCCAAGAACTGCTCGTGGAGGAGAGGAGGATGGTCTTGAGCAGGGGCCCACATGTCCAGCTCCATCCCTGTGCCCAGCCTCCCGGGAGCGGCTCTGGGGGCTCCCCCGGGCGCCCCACCCCTGCTCTCCATGCTCTGCCCCACACTCCCGGGGAAGCGGGCCCAGCCCGGCCCCATGGCAGCACCATGTGCCAGGCACATCAGCAGCGGGGGCAGAAGCCTGGAGAGGGACGAGCAGCTCATGGAGCTGCTCCTGCTGTGGCAGCTCTCGGTTTGGTGTCCTCCCAGCTGTGCCAGTGGCCTTTTCCACTTCCAGCTCTGGATGGAGTTACAAGAAACGCTGGAAGCCCCAGGCCTGTGGTGTGTCATCATTTAAACTTGTCTCTAACAGAGTCCCAAAGCGATTTACTTTTCCTGAACACCAAAGCCCCCACAGCAATACCAGGAGAAGCAGGGCTTCCCCCCGCATGCTGGTGGCTCCCGCGCCCCCCCGCCCTGCCTCCTTGGCTGCTCCTTGGTTGTCCCCTCACATGCTGGCCCTTCGAGCAGTCCCTGCTTCAGCTCAAGGCAGAGGTGGAAAGGGATTAGCACTGTGTGATGGATCGGGGCTCGGTGGGGTTTCTTGAACAACTGGACTTCCATCTTGGGGAGAGCGATGCATCTCAGGTGGGGTTGTGAGCACAGAGAGAGGCAGAGCTGAGACATAGCAGGCAGGATGAGAAGGCAGACCTTCTCCTTGAAAAGACAAGTGAGGTTTACACTGATTGCCCCACTGTGAAGGTGCTGGATGCCTTTTTCCATGCTCAGTATCACCTCACAGACCGCTTCCACAGGACTCATTATGGGACAGAAAAGGCTGCAGGCAGAAGCGTCTGCTTTTGCCAACAGTGTTGCTACGACCCACCGCAGAGGGGTCTGTCTGATGTGTAGGGAAGGGAGGGCAGGGAGGAGCTGAGGTGGTGAAGAGCTGAGCTGGCCAAGAAAGGTGCCTACAAACCCACCTGCCTGCTGGGCTTTTACATAGTAGGGAACTGATAAACTCAGGGAGAGACAGCAGAGGGCAATGCCTGGGGCCGTGCGTGGGGCAATGTGAGGGATAACACATGGAGTACCATGTGGGGCAATGCCTGGGGCCGTGCATGGGGCAATGCGTGGGGTAACGCGTGGGGCAATGCCTGGAGCCGTGCGTGGGGCAATGCGTGGGATAACACATGGAGTACCATGTGGGGCAATGCCTGGAGCCGTGCGTGGGGTAACGTGTGGGGAAGAGCAGCAAGGCTCTGATGCTCCAGAACCGCGGGGACGGCTCCACCTTGCAGATGTGAAGTGAGGTGGTAGAGCCTCCATCTCTGAAGATATCCAAGACCCGCCTGGACAAGGTCCTCTGCGGCCAGCTGTAGGTGACCCTGCTTCGGCAGGATGGTTGGACTGGGTGACCCACAGAGGTCCCTGCCAATCCCTACCATTCTGTGATTCTGTGATTCTGAGGTGACCTGCCCAGGGACTGACACAGTGACCGGGCAGGAGCCGGCTCGGCTGCCACTGCCGTGTATGGCCTGATGACAACATATCTCAAAAATCCAGCCCCAGGAGCAGGTACCAAGGGAAAAAAATAACAAGGAGCAAAAAATAGTGAGGAGATGCCAGTTTGCATCTCCTTCTCTTCTTTCAGGATCCAGAGCAGCCCTCCACCCTCCTGCATGCTAGCAGATGCAGGTGGAGCAGCTCCGCAGTGGGACCCCAGTGCCCAGCGTGCCCCCACCATCCCTCCAGCACCACCCTCCTCCCCAGCCTCAGAAGTTTTGTGGAGAAAATTTTATGGAAAAAATTGTAGCAGCTCCTGCCTCTACAAACACAGCGCACTGCTGTCTCTGCCAGAGCTCAGTGCTGGTTTGCCTCAAGGAATCTGTGAGATCCGTCCTGCTGTGATCTGTAACAATATTGGGATTAAATTAGCTTCCCTGAGCTGCAGAGGGGTCAGTGTGTGAGGCCCCCCGGTTAATGCAGCAGGCCAAAGAGAACAGAAGCCTCCCTGCATTGGGAAAGGAAAACAACGGGGTCTGTTTGCAATCCATGGAGCTAATTCAAACAGCATTCCTCAAACAACAGGGGAAAAGCGCCTTCGGAGCGAACGAGGAAGGAGCATTTCCCAACATGCGCATAACGTCGCTCCTTGGAAAGAGGCAAAACGTCCAGCCTGCACCGGGCGCAGTGTCAGAAAGCCTGTCAGGCATGGAAGAGAGATCCCGAGAAGCGGGGCAGCTCACCGGGCGCACATGTCCGCTGCTCGGACTCGGCCTCTGGGCCCCGTGCCTGGGGAGCAGAAGGCAAGTCGGTCCTGCCAGACCCCTCTCGGTCTGCCGGGGCGGCGTGGGGGTACCGGCAGGCACCCAGCAGGCTGCCTGCCCCATGTCTGGGCTGGGACGGGGCATGTGGACCTTGCTCTTCCTTCACCCACAAAGAGTTTTTTGCAGAAGTCGTTTTCACGGCTCTGCAGCTCACGGCTGCTCAGCACCAAACCGGGTGACCTCCCGGGGACGCTCCCGGCCAGGCTGCCAGTGCCGGCCCCTCCACGCGAGGCCGGTGAGCAGCGCTGCCCAGCCGACAGCCCAGGCTTGCTTGCTCTGCCCAGGACGAAGAGGCATGTCTGGGTGATCGTATCAGAAAGTCAGCTCCCCTTCCTCTTGCCCCCACGTCTCGCCGTGGAAGGCAGGATCCTGCGTGCCCCTGTGCCTGACCCCGCCGCGCGGATTGTGCAGCCTGTGTCAGGAACTTGATAGTTGTCTTTGCAACCGGAGCGGTTGTTTACGCAGTAAGTTGGGCACTTGGGATAACTGTATTACCGGCGACTGAGGACTGCAGGTGTTCAGATATTATTAAAAACAATCGCCCAGGCTATCAATCATTCTGCAGGAGATAAGCCTTCTGAGCAGCAGACCTCTGTCAAAGCAGGGTGCGGAGAAGCAGCACACCTCAGGTCGAGGCCAGGAGTGTCAGAGACAACTTCAGGACATTCTTGCTTTCCTTCTGCTTTCTTGGCGAGCGTCTTTTTTGCTTATGCCGAGATGTTATCAAAAGCTGATGAGGCACCAGGGATGAGTAATGCACCCTCCACGCCAGCCAAGAACTTGTAGGCACTGGTACTTGCTTCTGCACACAGGGTTGATATGGAGGGCACAAAGCCCTGGGTCTGGCAGAAGCTGCAGTGCTTGGTGCCGGAGCTGCTGGGTGCAGACCCACCGCCTGCGTCCCAGGGACCCCTGCCCTTGGCTGCACCCAGAGGCTCGGCCCCAGCCTAGAAGTCCCCATGGTGCCCAGGCAGGATGGGCTTTCTGTGGAGGAGAGGCCTTTCCCCAGGAGAACCAGGGACGATGCAGGGCAGGAACTGGAGAGGGATGAACTCTGACCCAAAAATGGCAGGCTTTTAATGGCAAGGAGAACCATGCACTGGAACAGGGGTCTGGGGGATGTGGGGCGTTGGTGCTTCCTCTGCAGCAATGGGGGAGTGAGCGCCTGCCCTTGGCTTCGTGCCGAGCGGGACACGGAGCCCAGCCGGGGAAAGGCTGGCGCCGAACAGGCAGGGTGGCCCAGGCTGGGTGACACCTGTACTGCAGGATTAGACCTGATGCTTGCTCTTCCACCTGATGCGACTGAAACTGGTGAATTCAGGCAGCCTTTGCCTGCTCCGGGAGCATCCCAATGCCCTTTCCCTGCACCGTGAGTTCCTGAGCCTGAGCTGCAGGCTGTGGGTGATGCTGCCCTGGGACTGCGGCTACGGCCCGCCGTGCTGCTGCGCTGGCGCGGCCAGCCAGAGGAGCCCGGGCTGCCGGGCACCTGCTCGGCAAGGGCTGGAGTGAGCCAGGAAAATCTCCCAAGTCAGCAGCTCTGCTTTCAATCTGGAGCTACTTGGCATTTTTACCCTGCTAAAATGTGGAATTCTGTGTCCTTTTGTACAAGAGAGAAACAGCCTGTTTAGGATTATTTCAGGATCAACCTCAACAGCCATTAGCTAAAGAAAAACAAAATGGTAAATTAGCTGCCTGTCAGAAGGGAAAGAAATGTGGGACTTGATGCTGGATTTATTGTGGAGGGTGTTAAGGCAGGATTTAGTGTGATTTACTGTCCTCTGCGATGATACCTTCTAACACCAGGGAGCTGGCAAGCACGTCCCCTTTGCCTTCAGTCAGATGCACTGCTCTGTTCGCTAATTATTGACGTGTCCAGTAGCCCTGTTCTTGCAGCTGGGTTTGTCAGCATTTCCATTATAGAACTCTGTCTTTGGGGTTTATTGCTCAGTTATAAACATTTGCTCCAGACTGAAACTTGATCTACAGCTGTCAGCTGGAGTTGCAGTGCTCTGAGAGAGATTAGAAAAAAAATGGTTTGGTTATCCAATGCACGCATCAAATACACGATCTTGGTTTATGAGATTTTTCACTCTTACAGTCAGTTAAGTGATTTTCTCCCAGAGCAACGTTTGATGGTACTTCAGTATTTCCTAGAATAGCAAAAAAAAACCCCCTCCAAATACAAATAGAAAAGGTCTTTAACATGGACACTCACAACAGCGACCACTTTGCTTCTGCCCAGTGTTCAAAACACATTCACTAATGCTTCTGTGAGATGGCAATGATCTCAGACGGTATCATTTAGAAGTAGGAAAGGAAGGACACTTAATGAGGTGCCAAAGAAAATTCAGGATGAATAAAACTTCCATATACACGTGCATTAACACAAACCCAATGCAAAGGAAAAGCTGCACAAAGGGTGAGTTTTCCTTCTTGTCTGTTTTGGGTTATTTCGCATCTTTGTGTTCATACTTGCCCCCACGCAAGTGCCATACAAAGCAGAGATGATCGCAAGTGTGTGAAGAATGCAGATCCATGTGACTCTTCAAACCCCAGCATCTCTGGGGGCTGCTCCACGCCACGTCCCGCACCTCAGCCCTCCTCTTCCTCAGGGCTGCCGTGCTGAGTCCTGCAAAGAGCTCCGGGGCTCATGCCAGCGACTGCTGGGGATACTCAGAGACCCATCTTCAGTGGTGGCTCATGGGCAGCGGGCTGTCGAAGTGGACCTGCCCTGGCCACCAGCCTGGGACCCAGGCAGGGATTCAGGAGCCATCATAGGGCCCGTCACAGCCTTGGGAAGAGCCTGTGCCCTCTGGCTTCCAGCTAGGAGCCCTGCAAGCTTGGGGAGGATCAAGTGAAGATAATGCTGCTCCTTGTTGCTTCAAGACTTTTGCTAAGCACTGCAGAGTGAGTCACCCTGCTTGGCATGGGTGTCTCACCCATCAGCACGTTGTCCTGTGACGTCCCTAGGAACATTTGGAAGTTAAGACAGAATTTAATTCATTACAGAAGAATTATGGTATCTGCTCTAGTGGATCTTACACCTCAAATAAATACTGAAACATGTTCAGATGGTTGGAGAAGCTGACCCACAAAAGGGGAAGGTAAAGATGGAGCATTCTGTGCATCTCCTTCTGCAGCTCCCTGAATCCTGCCCATTGCAAGTCACTGAACTGGGCTCGGAGTACTTTGTGTAATGGCCAAATAACCTTTATCTGGAGAGTTTAGAAGATATTGCCACTGATTTTTGCAGCACCCCTCAAAAAGCACAGCCTGCAAAGCAGGAGCGTGTGACCTGCCCACGCTGCCCCGAGCTCTTGGGGCACCGAAGGGAAGCCACAACCTTCCGCGGGGAACTGCCGGGATCCATGGGGCACAGCATGCTGTGGGGCTGGTCAGTGGCTTGTCACACAGCCGTGCCCCTGGGACCCCTGGCCAGGGCACCGGGGCTCTCAGCAGAGCCCCACGGCCACAGCATCAGCCCCGCTGCTGGCAGCCACATGGCACAAACGGCCTCAGAGGGAGCAGGGGGCACCGGTTCCTCTTTAGGGCTTGTACAGATAGACACTGGCACGGCGTCCAGCACGGCTCCGTGGCCGCGTGCCCCAGGAGCAGCAGCTCCCACCCAGCCCCCAGGCAGGGGCCATGTGAGGCGCTGGGGACCTCCCGGACTCCCCTGGACTCCCCTCTTCTGCAGGGGATGAGCATGTCGGGGATGCCCACTGCCAGCACAGCTGGTCGGAATGGCATCGCACGCCGGCTGCAGGTATCCCAGCGCAGCCTCGCCGCAGCCACGCTGTTCTCCTGAGCGTTTGCTTCTGCTGCACAGCCAGAGATCAAAAAATAACCAAGCTTTCGAGCTCTTCGCCTTAGTGCCTTCCCCCTCCAGAGGATAATAAGCTGCTTTTAATATTTGACATGTTTATTAGCAGATGCAGTTGTGACAGCTGATGACTTCATATGCCAGTTACCACTGAAATGTTAGTAATAACTCGGAATTAACTGTCATAAATAAAACAGACTACAAAGACAACTAGATGATGTGTCACTCTGCAGTAATTTACTGAGACCCCGTTGGCTCTGGATGCGATGCTGGAAGGTCCTTCGTGAAGCTCCAGTCCGGGTTTTGCAACAGTCACAATATTTTGGCTGGATATTGTCTTAGGAGGTGGTACTAGTGGGGTGGAATTCCCTCATGCAGGAGTTTGCACTAGATGCCTTTACAAAGCTGGATACTCTGGTAATAACAATAATAAAAAACCCTACCCGGTGGATGGGGATGGAGTCTACGGCACCGAGACCAGGATTTATTAATGTGCAAATTGCTCTGATATGATCACATACTTTCTGCTTCGCATACGCAGGGAGCAGCGTGGGCTGATGGAGTATGAACTAGCCTGGGCGATCTTTACAAGCTGAAATCCTGCACATCACAGAAGGGCTTGTTTCTCTGCGCAAAACCTGGGAAGCTGTTAGAAACCTGCTTTAAAAAACAAGTGAACAAAATCCCCAGATCCAAACGCACCAGACCGGTCCATGAAATCGCCATGAATATATTTTTCATTTTTTTTGACAGAAACGTGCATGTAACTTTCTCTGGAGGAACCGAGGATTTTTCTAGTTGGTCTTGTAGTTCTTTATAACTGAGAAACCGGTAGAGCCTTTTCAGCAGTGATGAGGGAGTGACAAGTCAGAGGTAAGGGTTTCAGAATGCATGTTTGTTTAGATGAAGCTTTTGCAATGTGGGCTGCTAATGAGGAACGCAAGCCTTGTCAGCATCCGACTTGCGGGTTTGCCTTGTGCAATGTGGATAATGAGTTCAGACAATGAAAGCTGTGAGAAATCACAGCACGATCTGTCGGGATCCCCGTCTCCCCCACCCCCAAGGTGCGTGGGGCTTTGCAGGGAAGCTGGGCTACTGCGCGCTGTCCCCTGCCACTGTTTTACCTTCCCAGACCTGGGAAGGGGACACGGAGAGCTAGCTGCAATATTGGTCAGTTCGCTGGAGCTCGTTGCTGACACTGGACCAGCCCCGGGTCCCGCTGGCCGCAGTGCAGACGCTGAGTGCCGCGCAGAGGGCTGCAGTGCCCTGCCTGCTTCCCCGCCGACTGCCAGGGACGGGAGCGCGCCCGAGCCGAGCGATGAGGGGACAAGGCAGTTAAGCGGTCGCTGTCTCAATATTGTCGTGGCTGCGCCTAGCCCAGCCTCCTGCAGAGGACGGCACCCATGGGGGCACAGCGGGCACCTGGAGAGTCCGGGGTAAGTACGTACCCCCCGCGTGTTCGGATGGGAATCAGTGGGGAAAAGGTTAATAGTGATCATCGTAATAATTAGTCGTCTGTGTTAACACCCCATGCTGATGTGCAGGGGAAGTGCTGCTGGATCTCCGCGCTGAGCTGCCGAGTCCGTGGGTTAGCGAGGGCTCGGGGCTGGCTGCAGCGCGGTCCCGCAGCCAGGCAGGGACGCGGTTCCGCAGCCAGGGTCCGTCAAGGCGACGTTGCAGCCTCCGTCCTCCTGGTCCTCCGCACCAGCTGAGCCGGGGTGCTGTGAGGGGCGGGTGCGGGTGACAGGGGAACGCTCACCCCTGGGCTGCTGGGGTTTCTTGTAGGCTCAGGCACGTGCGTTCCCTTGAACAGCCCTGGAGATGGATGCGGGAGTGTTCGGGTGATGCGGTTTGGGTGTAAAGGGGTGTCTCACAGTAAAAGGCATTAAAATAAGGTAATGCTGGCAGAAGCAAATGTTACACAGCATGGCAGTCATGGAGCCTTCTCTCTCCTGCTCAGGGGTCAGTGCGTATCAGTGCAAACAATCCCGTTACCTGAAGGTCCGTGAACTTGGGGCAGTGCTTACAGGGCTGTTTGTGGTGGCCAGGCTTATGCCGATATCCCGTGGGGACCCAGCACTTGCAGTGAAACATCTGCCCAAAGCGTTCTGCAGTTTGAATGATTTTGTCCAAAATCCGCCCATGACCCTGGAGCAGGTGAACTCCTGACTGCCCGATCACCCCATCCCCGCCGTGGGACCGGGGCCGTGGAGGCTGGATGGGAGGATGGCGGCAGCACTGTGGGCCTGGAACGCCGGCACTGCGACATGCCTGGAAACCACCCTGGAAAAAAGGCTCGTTTCAGCTGGATCAGCTCCCCGGCCCCGGCGCGGCCGCTGCGAGAGCAGCAGCACCACCGTGAGGGATCCGGCGCGGAGCGAGCCGGGGTGCAGGGGCACGATGTGACCCCTGAGCACAGCTGGAATAAGCTGGCCATGCCAGCATGCACAGGTAGCAGCCAAGCGGAGCATAAACCCCACATTTCCATCGTCCGAGCTAGACCTGAGCTGGCAGAGCACCTCTGTCCGCGTTATGGGGCTGTGAGGCTGCAGCGAACACTGGAGCTGGGGGCTGGGTCAGCTCCCCTGGCCCGCGGGGATGGCACCAGGGTGGGAAAGCAGGAACCATGCAGCTGAGAGAGGCGGGGACTGGCTGGCAGAGACCCCTTCCCCAGGGCTGCGCAGTCTCCTCAGGGCACAAAAGTGCCCGTCTTTGCCTGAGACCTTGGCAAACAGAGACAGCTTTCCAGCCGTACCCACCACCAGCCTGCCTCCGAGGATGATCCTCTGGGACTGCAGCTTCCCTGCACGCTCGTGTGCAGCCGGGTGCTGTGGGCCGGCTGCAGGACGCCCTCCATTGCGAACCACCCCGAGCGACGCCAGGCTCTGCAGAGCTCAGCACCCGGTCCCCCTGTCCCGGCGGTGCAGGCTGCTGTCACCGCTCAGAAAGGCAGAACTCGTGCGTGCTTGTGCCAGGCGTGCAGCGATGGCTGGCCCGGAGCACGCCCAGGCTGCCTGCCCGCTCCCTGCCACCAGCCACACGCCCTGTGCTGCCCGATGCCCAGACCTGAGGTGGCTGGTAATTTTTCCCAGTTGTGTTTTCTTCCGCTCCTGAAATCGGAGCTGCTCCTGGCTCTGCAGGGCAGTGGCATTTCAGTGGGACACCCGGTACCCTGGCAGTCCCCGCAGGAAGCTCCCGCTTGGCAGACGCTTCCCTGCGCACAGCCACGCAGAAAGCCCCGGCTGCTGTTCAGGGTCTTTGCCCCAGGCTTCATCTCTGCTTTTGCCTTGGAAAAGCTGATCAGCACAGTGGCACCTGACTCACTGGGCTCCTGCAGACTCTGGAAATTTGCTTTTAAAAGCCTGCATTCAGAGTCAGTTGTGGAAGGTTGCTGTAAGGCCTTGTTTGGACACATCTCCACTGCAATAAGAGGGGAGCTGGGCACTGAGCTGAACGTGCATATGCTGCTGCAGGACGAAAGCCGCAGAGCCCTGGCTGTGCTTCCCATTTCGCATGCGGCCCCCCTGCTCTCCCCACGCTCGGGGTCTCCGGGAGCGGGGGCTACACCCAAGCATGGTGTGCGTCTGCTCTGTGCCTCCC
>Ga0065711_1049702_pt1 | contig 11169 bp, 5 predicted proteins | sample Hoacrofraction12_FD_59098 | JGI IMG/M metagenome (GOLD analysis project Ga0065711, IMG submission 59098) | Hoatzin crop microbial communities from Cojedes, Venezuela - Epithelial fraction 12 v2 (version 2) | ecosystem: Host-associated > Birds > Digestive system > Esophagus > Crop | place... | reverse complement strand
GTTGTGGAGTCTCCTTCTCTGGAGGTATTCAAGACCCGCCTGGACAAGGTCCTGTGCAGACTGCTCTGGGTGACCCTGCTTCGGCAGGGGGGTTGGACTGGGTGACCCACAGAGGTCCCTTCCAACCCCTGACACTCTGTGATTCTGTGAAGAGCAGTAATTCCAGTGTATTAATTGTCGTTATTGACATTTTGTTTCTGAACTGCAAATGCAAATCTAAAGTTTAATTCGAGTGACTGGACTGGAAGCTGGAGTCAACACAGCCGGCAGTGCTAAGCCCGAGCTAATTAACTCTGCTGCAAGGCAGCCTTATTAGCTCAGGCAGTATTCCCTAAACAGGGGGGACCTGGTTCATTTGTGAAAGAGAGGGCTGGTAATAACATGGGGACTGCAGATCACTGGTGGGTCATGTAGAGGGAGACTGAGGAGTTTTTAAGTCCAAGATAGAGCACCTGGGCTACCCAGAGCCCATGCAGTGCCCAGCCGTACGCTGCCCGCGCTGACTGCAGCCTCTGCTCAGCCCTACCCTGCAGCTTGCACAGACACCATCCATCCATGCGGCACTTGGCACCTCCGCGGCAGTGTTCATATGCTCTGAACTTCTTTTCATGTCCAAATCCTTTGGGCATGGCTGGGAATTTCTGCCTCGGATGTTACAGAAATTGGGAACAAAACCCCTGACAGTAAAACCAACAGACCAAGGAGCTGCTGCTCCTTTATTAATGAGTACACACACATGGGCTGCTCTCAGCAAGCTGAGCTGCCAGCAGCGTGTCTCATGGCTTCAGAAAGTGGTTTCATCCTGGTGCGAGGTTAGAAATGTTTTGGTCAAGTGTGTTCCCTCGTTTAGTGCTGTGATTTTGGTGACGGACAGATGAAGCCATATCAGCGGTGGAGACGTGCCTGCCAGACAAGGATCAGCAGCTCTGGGTCACAGAGGGTTGCTTGTGTTTCTGGTGGGAAGGCTCTGCGTCATGGTCAGAGCCAGTGACTGTTGTGTGAGATAGAGAAATGAAAAACATTTGTCTTTGCGATGATCTTGACCAGGAATATCACTGTAGGTTCTCCTCTTTCATCCTACTTTCCCTAGGAAGACCTAGTGAGTTTTTCTTTGCCTTATGTGGGTAAGGATGTGTGATTTACACTTGGAAAAATAATGTTTTTCTCCTTTCTCTATTGACTTATTTTCCATAAGTGTCATTCGCTGGGGCCATGTCAGGCTAACAGCTGTGGTCGTCTCCTTCCCGCTACCCAGACGCCCGTTGCCAGGGGACAGATTCCAGAATTTGCAGTTTTAGGAGCAGTGACCCTTTGCATTTGTTTCAAGTCACATTGTTCTTTTTCCATGATAAAGCCTTGGAAAGTCATCTCATATTGTAACAGTCCCTTTTGGTTACTTTAATCCTAAATGCAGAAATTTCATTAAATTACTCATTCTCCTCCATTTTCATTGTGATCGCCAGCCATGTCAGTCACAGCGACTCTTCAAAGAGGAAGGCTGAACTGTACATCAGATATGACTTCATTCTTTGTATTTATAAGGCAAAGCATAACTTCGAACAGGTCCACTAGTCATATCTATTGATTTGGTACTTAATCATATGAACACGATGAATATTCAGTGCCTGTATGATATAAAAAGAACAATCAGAATAAGCTATTATAGGTGCTGGAATCTCATTTAAAATCTAATTAGGTCTAGAACAAAACTGGAGGAGTCCTGTCTCAGTACGAAGAAATGGATGTGTCTATATAATGAGTGAAATGTCTTCTTTTTTCACCCATCTCTTGGCAGGTATTAAGAAGCTAGCATTTTTTTTCAGTTCCCACTTAGAAAACCATTACTCTGTCTAGCTCGGACGATGGCTGGTACCCACCAATGAAAGCTGATCACTCCATGCTGTATAACTATGCACTGCTTTATACACAGCACGGTTACGGTCACAGTGTTAGGGGAGGTCAACTCAACTCAAGCAGCAAGTGTTTTGTAGCTGTCCCTGTTCCGCTGCACTGACTGGCCTGAAGCCTTAGGATTGCGTTGCCCACAGTGTTAATGGACCAGCACCCTTACTGACCACCAGCCCTGCTCTGCTCAAGGCTAGACCAGATGCTTGCAGGTAGTGAAAAGAGTCCTTGCAGCAAATACTATGTTCGCCGAGGTCTGCCTGACTGCAGCGCTGGCATGTCCCTTTCCCCAGCAGCGTTTGACCTCTCCCTGTGCAGCAGTAACATGGAGAAATGGTGCACCCTGAGCTAGAGTTTGGCAAGACACTCCCAAACTGAGGCATCCCAGACATCCATGGTGGGCTCAGAGACCCCTGCTTGCAGGCAGAGTTGCAGATGTGACTGCAGCGTGATGAGGAAGTGAGAAAAAAGGAGTCAGAGAGAAGCTGAGGTTATTCTTGCATCACCTACTGCTTTGTTCATAGGTGTGTCTTACTGGCAATCAGCAGCAGCAGAAACAGGATGACTTCAGGTACAGATGTACCACACTGGGAAATTTGGCTGCCTTTAAAACCTGTGCAGAGTGGGGCTCTTCCAGTAGTTCTTTTATAGTAAAAAGAATAGGAAATACAAAAATCCCATCCTGTATTTAAAATCCAGTTAGGGCACTAAGATGTCATGCAAGAAAGCATTGGGAATAAAAATAGAGACTTGCAGGCTTTATTTTAAAATATGTCTCTTCAGACTCCCAGATTAGCCTGCCTTGCTATTTATAAAAGGAGATGTATATATGGCTGTAACCCCATCACTGTTATACACATGCCTGCATGATTAAGTAAAAATAGATCATAATTTGGTTCAGCATTTGTGTTTTGCAGGAAAATGGAGTGCCACGAGCGTATTCTCATACACAGGTACTTGTGCAAGTGAAAAAAACATTTTTTCAGAGCATGTATGGATTGCCTCAGGGGCAGATGAAGAACAGAACCAAGGAAAATAAACACCTTTCAGCTAACTGTGTTCTGCAGATAGGACATGGCTTTCTGTCTTCAGGGTATATCATTCTGTTAAAACTGTGCCAGCAAAGTGAATCTGTGGTTTAATGCCTGTTCTAGTTTCCCTCGTGCTTTTCTTGGTGAACCAAAATGTTTGTAGGAGCGGGTTCATCTGACTATGTAAGATTATTCGCACTGTGGCCGTCTTTCACTCCTTTGCTTTTTTTGCATCGGCGGTGCAGGAGGGCAGTCAGAGACCAAGACAGAGAAGGCACTTGAGGTTTTATGCAATGTGAGTCTGTGGTCCTCTCGCAGGAAATGTTTTCCCTGTTTTTTATTGCAAGAAAAAGAGTTTAGGCTTCAAACTCTGAAAAATGCTTGGAACTCCACTCACTTCAGATGTCCCTAACTGGCCATTCCTATTCCCAGTAATGGGGATTTTGCTGCATGAAGGGCTGCAGAAAACTGCTAAAATTTAGCATCCCCAGGAGATTAATCAAGAGTTAAAAGCCTCTTCAGATGCCTTGAGGGTTTCACAGCTAAATACAAACCTGACATCTTTGACTTAGCTTTTCTGCAGTGAGCTCAGCTGTCTGTCTGTCTGTCTGCCTGCTCTTCACCCAGGCTCTCTGCCCTGTGCCCCCCAAGCAAGGCAGCAACAAGGAGAGAGCAACCCAGCCCTCCCTTCCCCAAACCAGAGGCAGGCAGAGAATTTGTCTGGTGGTGTTTCTGGTTAAAAAACACCCTGGGCATGCTGAGATACCGCAGTGATGGAGCCACCTAAAAATACCTGCCTGGAGGATACCGGGAGCAAACGCAGCGGCTGTGGTGTGACCTGCCCCCTTCCAGGGGCTGAGAAGCCCCTTCTCCTCCTGTGTGGTGATGTCTGGCTACTCTGCAGACTGGGCCACTTCCAGGCATTTCTTGTCTTCCTCAATTTCAGCCTAATTGAAGATTGCAGCCTTATTAAAATCTTGCTTTCGAGAGAAATTCTGTGCCTGGCTGCTGTCTGTATTTACCAGGCTAAGGCTCTCACCAGAAGCTCATGAGCTCCTTAGTTTACATTGCTTTAACTGACCTCATAGTTTTGCAGAGTTTATCACCATATCAAGATTAGTGCTGCGTGGGTGTTGTTTTTTTTTTCTTTATTAAGAATGAAGAATAAGATTGAGAAAAGCTTCAGTTACTTAAGGCGCTTTTATAAGAAACCATCACTCAGGTCGTGGGGGTTGTCTTGCGTGAAGGCAGATTCTGGCTTGCTCTGCTGGGTAGAGTTGAGCCAATGAATGATTCATTTCCCTTTCGTGGTTAGGCTGGGTCTAATCCATGGTTGACTTCTCATGCAGAGGCAGCCAAGAGATGTGAGCAGAGGTCACCCTGCCGTGAACCACTGGCCAGTGTGCTCGTGTGGGAGCCTGTTTTTTGCCTGGCATCAGCGAAGTTGGCTTTGACTGGATTCAGACCTTTCTGACCAGGGAGATGGGCAAGGTGGACTGCACTGGTCCTCCAGACCCTCAATATCTGAGCTAGAACATCTCATAAAAGTCATGCAAACCTATTCTTTGACTATAGCTAGCTTTGGATCAGGCTATGATGATGATAAAACTGCATCATGCACCTACACACTGCTGCAGGGCCCTGCAAAACAGCAGTCATAGCCTGGTGGAGGAGGGTTGAAGGGCTGCAAGGCTTTTCAGGGGAAGCTTTGCCACCCTGCTTGTGGTGGGATGATTAGGTGACTGTACTTGATATGCTCAAATTACACTTCTGTCTTTTAATCATCCATTATTCAGTGACTACACCCAGATTTTTCTTCTCCTGTGTCATTTCCAGCACATAACACAAAATCTGATATTCTGCAGGTGACAGTTTTCAACCAGATCGTGTAAGTCTACTTTTGAATGAAGCCCATGAATGACACCATGGTTTATCAAACCTGGAGGTCAGCGTTTGCGCAAGAAGCTGGCTAAAAACTGCTTAAATATACACCATGCTAAATGGTGATTTCCTGGAAATATCGCCCTGGATATAGAAATGACATTTCATTCATGAATTCATTTCGTTGTTGCTGAACATTTGTAACTGGAATCATCGTTATGCTTTGAAAGCCTGTTCCTATCCCACCTTTGATGGTTTTTGATGGCGCAGAAGCCAAGGCAGCTGTTCTAGGAAAAGTGCCATTTACAACCATGTACTTGGACTGCAAAAGGCGCAGCCTGAAGCAGTGTTGCAATGACTTCAGAGCTGCCAACTGCGAGTATTCCCACCTCAACTGGCTGTCTAGAATTAATATCATTATTCCAAACATAAGGAATTATATTTACAAGTATATTGCTTCACACATACATAAAGAATTAAAAGGAATCAAGGAAAGTCATTCTGATATTCTGTCCAGATACTATATTCACATAGCGACTAACTAGTAAGGACTTGCTCCTTGCTAGACTTTCTGAATCAATTATATTAATGTCTTTCACTGTGAATATTAAGATTCAGAAGTATAACCTGAGTTGTGCACATCTTTGTATCTCTAGTAACTGTCTGTTTCCAATATTTTAGCCCTGAAAATTCAAGTTATCGAGACTTAGTTTAACTTCCGTACCATAACCAGCTAAGAGAAGTCCCAATAAGAAGTCTCTCTTTGCCAGGGAGAAACTGTGCTCATAAAGAACAGGGCTGCTCAACAGGCAAAGGATGACTTGATAAACTCTGATCACTTGATGGTGCATCTGAACCTGTGAAAACAGGGATGGGTTGGTGAAAACAGGGATGGGTTAGGGGAGCCCAAGTACCGGTTTGGGGTGTCCGTCAGGGATGATGCAGGGTCCCAACAGCACTGGGCTGCAGAACAAACATGCCACGCGCAGGGCTGCCCCGTGCGGCTGTCGCCTCATGAACCTGGGATGAGGTCACCAATTCTAGGGCTGAGTCCTGCCTGGTGCTGGGGGAGCTACATGAGGGGCTTCGCAAAAGAAAGATCTCATCTCTGGCGAAGAGGTTTAATTGGCAGGAGATTAATCCCTGAATTAGTGTGTATTCCTCGTGGTTTGAGGAGGATGAGGAAGGCCTTGTTCGGTATACTAATCATTTCCTTGCTTTTCATCTCCTTGCTGTAATGTATTAAACCCTGCAGAAGTGGGCAATTGCCACGTATGGCCCTAGACTTTGCAGGCTGCTGTATATGGATCCTAATTTTTGCCTGATATTTATTGCCTTTCACAACTACATTGTTCCCAGGATTTGATTTTGATTCTGTTCCATCTCACCTGAGATGAATGGGTTTAATCAGAATCTCTTAAACCCATTTTATTTGATGGTAACCCTTTACAAGACGCTAAGGAAAGCACCGCAATCTCATCCGGAAAGGCAAGGGGCTAAATGAAGGAGGGAATTTTAGCTGCTAACTAGATTCTAACTAAGCAGCTCTAAGGCTTTATAAGATTTTCCAGTGATAGCCTTATTTGGCCTCTATAAATGGAAGCTAGACAAGAAAATACAATCTATCTGTCTGCTCTGAAACAAATTTATTGATTTCAGCAGTCGTACTGTAATTGTTCTCACAAATCAGCTAATTGAGATCCTTAATGAAAGGTGACTTAAGTGGCAGTAAATTTTGCAATTGCCCTCCCCCCCCCCGGACAGCAGTTGACCAAATGCGGTATTCCTTGTTAACCAAATACAAATTTTTAATTGCATTTGACCAAGTGACTAGAATTAATGAAGTTTATCACAGCGCTGGGTGCTCTCATTCGTCTCTTACAAGTGGGTTTGTAAGGCTGAGCTGGTGTTGGTGTCATTGTCCTCTGCCAGAGAAGTGCTTTTCATCAATCCCAGACAAGGGCTTCTCTGTGGAAAGGGCAGACCTCAAACGTTGGATGTGAAGATGCAGTCGTGCCAGTGCTCTGCAGCCATGGGACCATCAGGTCTCATGTCTAGGGCACGGCTGTGTTGTTCTCAGGGCTGATACAGTGCTGGTTCATGAGATCGCTGACGCCGGGGCGTGCACAGGATTGGGCTTGGGGAAGAGGGTGGGGTGTCAGGACCCTACCTGAAAAACGCTCTTTCCAGTTCACAGCAGCATTTGCAGAAGTTCGTGGCTCCTCAGCGCAGCCCTGCATTTGGGACGTTGTTTTGCTTTAGGGACCATGGAGCATCTCACTGTTGCCTTGGTGTGTGCTCCTGGGGCTGGGAGGAGGACAGCACCCATGGCCAGCACATGAGATGCAGGCGCTGCGGGGAAGGCACGAGGAGAGACGTCATCGGAGCTTTGTGTTCAGAGCCTGAGACGAGGCAGCTCTGCTTTGCAGCCGTTTCAGAAGGGGTTCAGTGTCTCTTTGTTCTCTAGTTCGCATGTGTGGTCTTCTGCCTTCGTTTTGCAGCTCTCGCTGGTAGGAGACTCTCTGAAGTTCTTCTGAAGGTTCAAAAAAATTAGCATGCTTTCTCCTCTGAACTTTCAAAATCCAACTAAAGGCTTTTAGCTGATTATTTCAAGTCTCTTCTCTCTAATGACTTTCCAGTTTCTTGATGTTGAGCAAAATCAGTGGATAACTCTCGCTATTAGATACAATTATCTAATGTATATTGAGCTTGGGAAATTATTCAGTTAATTTTGTCTTTCATCTTCCATTTCCTGTTAGAGATTTGAAGCGTTAAGCCTGAAATTCTCTCTCAATTACTGCATCCTGTTGATTTCTCTTCCCATTTTTTAAAGATAAGCATTTGCTTAAGCAGGAGCCTTTGAAAGAGGGAAATAAACAGTCTTCATTAAAGTGTGATTGTGGTTTGAGTGCACGAATATCACTGACTAAGGTGAACCCTACTTTTTGATTGAAAATTCACGACTGATCTAGCAATTTTTTTGCAGACATGGCAATGGGGGGGGGGCATTTGCTTTAAAAGGAAAAGAGATTCATTAGATTTCCATATTGCCTCTGCACTTCATCCTCCCAAGGATGAGATCTTGTTCAAGTGGAGCTACACTAATAGGAATGATCATATCCCATACTTGGCTGCTTTAGATCTCTTTTTTAACACTTATCAACTGTTCAGCTGGTTATAAAGAAACCGTTAATATGTGAGGACATGCAGAGGAAGAGACCACACTGCGGTTTTGTGAGGCTGCAAACTTCTTGCAGCCCTGCCTACTATGTGCCTGCAGTTGTGGGCTCGCAGCTGGGATCGCTGTCTGTGTCGCAGATGTTTTGCAGTCATGTCGTGCCTTCCCGGTGGATGAGGAGAAATCCTTCCTGGGGCTTTTTAAGGTCCCCAAAAGAATTTTAAGACATTTCATTTTGCATGTAGGGGGGTGTCCACTACGGTATCTGTGCTTGCTTTTGTGGTGTGGTGTTACTGATGCAAACATCCACTGCCTATGCATCAGATTTTGTCTAAGGGCTGTTAAGAAAGTTCCATATTTTGTCCTAAATGAAGTAAATTGCAGTCCAGTGGGATTTTTTTCTTCTTTCCTCTACACAGGAGTTAATTAAAATTGAATTATTTAATTCCTTAAGATCATAGAATATGGGTTGGAAGGGACCTCTGTTTTTTGCCTTTATTCTAGTCTGAACAGAGCACTTTTTTTTTTTTTTAAATTCTGAACAGAACATGTCACTACAAGTTCATGTTCTCAAATAAGCAAGAAAAACATTCAGTTAACTCAGCTGAGAAAGTAGGTCTGGATCTCACTGCTGGATTTCCTTCCCTTGTCTATCCTTGATGCCTCTTGTTCCCTTTTTGTGAGCGCTGACTTTATCGCATAGCAGTCTGACAGCAGGGACACACTGGGTTCCTCTGGTTTGATGTTTCCTTTGCAATATTAGGCTGAATGGTAGTTGGCAGCAAAATCCATGCGTGTACCTCCAGAGACTCATTAAAACCGGGTAGCTCTGAAGTACAGCAAAATGATTTCTGTTTGGACTACATTGCCAATTTAACAGATGTGAGAAAGGTACAGTGATTAAGTAGTTTCTTGTAAGGAAATTCCTCTAACTAGGCACTATTTAAAAACTTGCAATAAATGTTCACTTATTAGATCAACTTTGTAGACATAACTTCTCATACTCATGTACTGCATGCCTAAGAGGAGTACATAGATATTTTTTTTTTCTTTAGCATCACACAGTTTCTTACATGGCTTGTTATAATTGCAGTAATTTGTGTGTGTGTTGAAGACAGAGGATTTGGAGTACCATCATTGCACCATTTCAGGAGACATACTGGTTGAGCAATGCAGCTGCTTCCATCGGATCTAGCTGGCGTGGATGAGCTTTGCCTGCTCCAATTCTCCTTCTCCTGGAGCTCACACAGACCTCAGCCTCTCATCCCCCTCAAGCAGGGAGGCTCCAGCCTGACTTTCTGGAGAGAACAAGTGCGCAGTGCTGTAACTACACTGTCTACTGAATGTATACAGTTGTTGAGCACTGGATTGAGGAATCATACACAAACAAGCCACTTCTTGGCCAGGGTTTTGCCATAGCTAGATATTCTGGTTGACTTCAGACCCCACTAAAATATTTCAGATTTTGAATACTTTTCCCCTCTATCTCTGAGTTTTTTGCTGTTAAGTGATAGAGAGGAACGAAGAGCTGTTCTGAAGCCTGCTTCAATCAGGACTCATAATTTTAGCTCTAATCATAAAGGACTATCCACTATGGTTTTATTTTAAGCCTCCTTTGTGGAGGTGGCAGACTGAAACTGCGTGAGCCCTGACACTGGAAAGGAAAGAATACCCCTCTTGCAGGCTGCTCAGTCAAACGGAGATGTCAGGCAGGAGGTCAAGACAACCCCACTAACGCATTCAGCACTGAGATCTCCCCTCCGGCAAATTCGCGGCTGCCAGCCGGGGTGCCCAAACGGGTTGCCAAAAGGCCAGATGCTGCTCATCGCCGTCCGGGCAGCTGGACCCCCCGAGCCGCTCCGGCTGCGGCAGTGGGGACCCTGCCAAGGAGCCACAGAATGTTTATGCAGCACTGGCAGGTTTTCCTAATTCGATCTTACACACAAAAATCAAAAAGGAAAATATTTAATTTGACAGGGCAAACAAATGGTGCTTTACTGGAGAAATGATGCTTTAAGCATATGATAGCCATCTGCCTGTTCCTCGCCGTGATTGTTGGGAGTTATAATTGGACACACGGTTTTGACACCTACAGACTAGCTGGCGTTGCCACTAGGCGATTTTAAGTGGGACAGAGCACTTATGAGTGTGAATTTTCACTTGGCTGCTGTCCCAACAGCCCTGTTAAGGATCACTGAGGGATCAGGGATAGAAATGGTTAATAAAGATTCTGCTTAGGTTAAAGCCAGATTTACAAATTGCACATATTTTGTATTTACAGTTAATCAAGATTCTTCCTGGGTTAAAACACAATGTACAAATTGTACATATTTTGCATTTACATATATTGGCATTCATAATCGAGGCCTGACTGCTCTCAGGACCAGGTAACAAACCTTTTGGTGATCATGCCCCATCCTGGAGAACGCAGGCAGGAGCCGTGCCCCCTGCCCAGCCCGTGCCCGTGCCAGCACAGCCATCGCCCCTGACGCACACACACAAAAGTCAGTGGGTGGTTTATTGTGCTCTGCAGCCCACTGGTGCTCAAGCCGCATCTCCTGTAATTTGAGTTCTTTTCTTAGTAAAGGCTAATAAAGTTTTCACAGATTTTTTTTCCCTGTTTCAAAATATCACTGTTTAGCCCAAACTTGTTGCCAAATTCTATTTTGATCCTGTGTTTGTTTGTTTTTTTTTTTTTTATTTAGACTGGAGATCACTAAATCCAGAACTCACAGTTACGTGGAGATAATACTGATAATCTTTTCTACAGCTTACCCACAGAACGTCTGCATGTGGTGTTTATCCTCTCGGTATAGAACGCTGGTGACAGTGAACAGTCGTACTAAAAGCTGCCTCTTTTACAGGGAGCTCTGCAAAGTGCCAGTGTGAGCAGGAGCATGTGATGGATCCGTCCTGGGAGTGCGTGGGCGGAGGGTGAGGAAGGACAGGCGTGCACAGCAGCTTGAGTCTGTTCTGTGCATTAATGATGATAATGAACAGAACTGCCCCAAAATCACGCTCTGGAGTCCCAGAGGGGCTTCTGGGCCCCTGGGGACCATCCATGGCATGCAGCAGGTCCTGGCACATCCCTCTGCTCATGTGGAGGGGTGGCTGGGAGAAGCTGGAGCCGGCAGAGGGGATGCCACAGTGGCAGCAGCTGGGTCCCCTCCTCTT
>Ga0065711_1009383_pt1 | contig 11169 bp, 4 predicted proteins | sample Hoacrofraction12_FD_59098 | JGI IMG/M metagenome (GOLD analysis project Ga0065711, IMG submission 59098) | Hoatzin crop microbial communities from Cojedes, Venezuela - Epithelial fraction 12 v2 (version 2) | ecosystem: Host-associated > Birds > Digestive system > Esophagus > Crop | place... | reverse complement strand
CCTCCTACTTGCAGTTATCTTACGGTTACAGCTACAGCTAGCTTCCTCTTCTAACATCCTGTTTACGCCCTGCCGGGGATTTCCAGATGCGGCAAGGACACTGTGTCCTTACCGGGCACCCGCGGCCTAGTCATGCTAAGCTCTCTAGGCTCTGCTCGTACAAAGGTTCAATGGAGTTGTGGCCCCTTTCCTTTAGCCAATTCCCAACAGTTCAGCATGTATTGGGTACAAATTGCTTCTGCAAATCAAGTGCTTGGTTTCTTGCCTAAATCTGAAGGAAATAATTTTGATAATTGTGGTCCCAACTTTGTTTTTCTCTCTGGACCAAGACCATGCTAGACCCCCAAGGAGAAGCTTTGGTCCTTATTCTCCACTCCCCATCTTATTGGTAGCCCTCTGATCAGCCAACAGATGTTAGTTTGTCCTCCACTTCACCTAACCTAAATATGTATCCTAACCACTTGCTTTTAAATATAACACAATGTTTTTCAGCCTGCCTCTTCATCCCCTGTATTACAAAGGGAAAAGTAACCTCTCTGTGGAGAAATCTCTGTGAGGGAAAGTTGCATTAAAATAGCCAACAACTTCATGTATGTATTTCTTCCTGGGCTTGCGCTACTTGCTTATATGGGTGTAGCCTCAGCGTTTGTTTTGCCGTTTGCTAGTACTCCCACACTCATTTTATATTAGGGTCCTCATGCATATTTGACCTTTTATATTTCAGCATATGTTAAGACATTTTCCCCTTTTAAGTGAATAATGAAGTGCATAGTGGCCTCTGATCGTATGCAGTTGTAGAAAGGCTGAAAACAGAGACCAACATTCGAGACTCCAGGGTCTGTTATCGGAGGTCGCTGAGAAACCACAGGATGTGTCACCAGGTCCTTAACCTCTGTTAACCACCCATGTTCCTTTAGATCACAGAGCAGACATTTTGCAATATGCAATGCAGTGTGCATTAGCAGTATCGAGACATGGAAGTATGGAAGCTTACATGTATCAAACTAGGGGAAACCAGAGTTTGTGATCAGGGTATGAATGTACTGTCTTTGGGTACCTGCATAGTAGAATTGTCACTATTTTAGGACTTTCCAGTTGGTGGAAGGCTTGATCAAAGATTTGAAAACATTATTTTTTTTTCATAATTATTGTTATGTACTTTTAGATGAGTGCAGCTTACTGCTGTATCTGTGGTGTACCCAAGGACATGTTTTTCCCTGCAGATACCGAAGGGAGGGAAAGAAATCATGATACTAGACTGGTACTGATGGGAAAGAGCAGTCTGATACATTGCACTAGTCAGGAGTGCTTTGTGGACCAGCAGCAGACGACTTATGAAAGGCATCTGTGCTGCCATGAATGTGAAGCTCTTTATTTGAGACCTACCTGTTCAATAGCCAGTCCCTGTCTGGTTTGTTGTGATGTCCATAAATAGTAGTAGCAATATACAGGGCTTCTATAGCAAGTGATGGAACTGTCTTTGACGCTGGAAATCACTTTTGGGTGGTTGGTGCAGATCAGCTTGTCTGAATGTTGTTTTAGTCGAGTCTGAACGTAGCTGAAAAATTGGTAAAAAACTTTTCACAAACAAAGCAGACAGTTGATATCACTGATGTTCAGTGGGCTCTGGAAAGAAACTTTTGTTGTTGTGATTGATCTGAAGAGTTTAGAAAAGCATTTGCTTTTACAGTTTTCTCCCTCGTTTTATCAAGGGCTCTATGTTTTCTCCTGTGATCCCAGATTCTGTTTCCTCTTCTTTTTGGTTGTATTTCATCACTGAAAAAGAAAGGGCAAGATAAAGAGGAAAGACATGAAGAGGAAAAAGAGATGTTATTAATTTAACATTTTGTTGGAAACCTTTTAATTTCTACTGAGGGTTTTTTCTAAACACCCAAAGGAAGTAGTTCAATTTTAACAACATATAGTGCACAGACTATTACTTTCAATTTTTCCTGTGTAAAATAAATGGAGTGAAGCTAAGGTACCTCCTTAATATGCAAATGCACATAACTGAATTCACAGTGCTTAAGATTAACAGATGAAGAGGCCCAAACCTCCCAAACAGAAAACTTCTGTATAGCTCAGCAACTGGCCTCAATGCTGACTCCCCTGACCAAAGATGCTAGGGACACTCTTCAGCCCTCCGAGCCATCAGATCTGCCTTGGGGTATCCAGCCCAGCCCCCAGCTGCCTGACCAGAAGGATGTGCCTCGCTCAAAGGTCCTCAGACACTTCCAAGCATCTGGATGTCACTAGGAGTCTACATTTAGGCACCTGAGCTGAGCCCCAGGGATATGATTCGGCTTCAGATTCAGACATTTGGATGGCTGCAATGTGCTCTAGGTTTCTACACTCTCGTACTGAACCGAGACCTAGGTCTGAATTTGTCTACACACAAATATCAGACGTCATCTCAAATGCCCTTGGATACCAGTGGCATCTCTGTGGGGCTGGCAGATACTAGTGTGGGTGAGCAGAATCACTCCGTAAACTCCCTCGACTATGCTGGGTTTCCACTTGTTTCTCCCAGACAGAGAGCTCCACTGTAGACATTTCCGTTGAGGCATCTCAGTCTGGAGCTGGCAGCCCCTGGGTGGGATCCATGCTCTCACTCCCCATGTGCTCAGCCAGGAACAGATGGGGATAGTACTCATGGTGCACTTACTGCACACCAGACCCCAACTGCCCAAGTGACAACTCAATATGATGACAGTCTTGTCCTCTCATTTAATAACCATTCTTCAGAAAACATGAAGGGCGAGAGCCAGGATGGCACAGTGACGATCTCGCTGTGTTGCAAAGAAGGAACATCACTTCTGTTTAACCTGATGGCTAGTAACAGCCATGGCAAGGTGACTCCCACTAGCTCTGACTACCTTTCAGCACTGCTGCTGCTCTGATTTTGGCAGGCAAACAGTTCATAAAATTGATTTGTAAGGGAAGAGGTCACAGGAAATCCTTCGTATACAACATAGTTCAGCTTGTATACAACTAAGAGGCCAGGGCAAATTTTTGGCACGAGCTCCCAGGCTACTTTTTGGACTAGCGAGTGGCTAAATCTGCACCATTCTCTGAATTGCACCAAAGGAAGACTGAGCTGAACAATAATCTGCTTACAGAGATACTCATCTGAATCTCTGAACTGCATCAAGGCTAGCAGTTTCAGGATCACTTTTGCTAGATATAAGAAGCCATTTAGGTTAAAAGAGTAGAAAATTTGATCTTTAAGCATTGCAGAAATATTTTTCCTAGAAAACAAAGTTATTCCTTTATTTGCAAGGAGAAAAAAAAATCATCTGGACATCTGAGGCTGACAGAAAATCTTGCAAACCTGTGTAAAACAACCCTAGAGCACTATTGTTCTCTGCATTTTCTCATGCAATGTGTAGGGAGACTGAGGTATGACACAACTGCAAATTTTCCCTGGAGACTCACAGCAAGAGATGCCGACGTGAGCCTCACACGTGTATCTTAACCCCCATTCTGTCCAAGAGTCAGGTTGAAGTAGGAGTATGTTATGACATTCTTCTCTAGTAAACCCTGAAATGCACCAGCAGAATGTGTGCAGTTAATTGCTGAATCTCAGTTTAAACTTCTCTAGTTAAATGTCCTTAGTCAGAATGCAGGAACCCTGCAGATTAGGAGCCCTAATGAAAGGAAATGCATTCTTTTACTCAGTGAGTGAAACAAAGTGGACACTAGCTCTCCTCTCTACTAAAATCTTGATGAGGAAGAATAAAAAGCAACCTCAAGACTAATTTTCTAAGCTTCCAACAGTGAAATATTGCACACAATATTTTTTTAACATTGTAGCCCTCCCGCACAGGGGAGGAATAGATTATGACCCTTCTTTCCACACTATTCCTGATTTACACCTGTCTGAGACCAGAGGCTCTAGAGGTTCTTCATAGAAGTGCTGACCTAGCCACTTGTGGGGCTGTGATAAATATTACATGAGATGTCCATACATGCAGAAATCTTTTATGGAACGTTAATCACTGCTAACTTAATACTGTGGTATTATTTTCTATTTTGTTAGCACTAAATGATTCATTTAAAAAGCTGATTTACTCTGAACTTTGACCCAAAATTTTAGTAGGGTGAGAATGGAGATATGCAGAAGCAGCCGAATTTCGCATTGAAGGTGAGCTCTTTCAGGATAGGGAATAGGCAGAGATCAGCTTTCCTCTCCTTTTTTCCTGCCCTTTTTTCTTTCCCATAAACTTTCTCTGGAGTTCCCAACCTAAAGAAGGGCTCACATACCACTTAGAGCTACAGAGCATGGACACTCACCCCTTTAATTTATAATGCTGGATCTCAGACACTCCAGCAACATTTCTCATGTCCCCTTAGTGGCAGATTTTTACTCTTTCTGGTACATTTTTCTTGCCCCAGGCTTAGACCAAGCCTTAGGCAATATTCATCTGAGTCAATGCAAAGGCATGATACATCTCAGCAAATGCAAGTATCTGCTTTGACATATATGACACTCTAAACTTGCTGGCTATTTGACAAGCCTTTCTTCAACTAGAAGGGCAACCTAGAGACAAGCCCTCACCTCTTGTAGTGATCAGTGCTCAAATGATGTTACTTGCTTCCAATTTAGATGTTTCACTTCTAGTTAGGCCACCCCACATCTGAGCTTCCCATCTAATCAATGAAGAGAAACAAGTCTTTTGGGGAAGATTTCTCTCACCCTAAAATAGGGCAGAAAAGCTGTGAAAGCTATGATCTACATGCACCTGCTTCTCTTCACGATTTGTAAAAAAAGCCAAGGCAATGCACTCGGATACAGTCATTTATAGATAGATGAGGTGATCTCATCCCTTAGCACCAGATTCAGCCATATGGACTATGTGAGGTGCCTGAGGGCATTGTGGCTGTCTCCAGCTCTCCCTCTGGAAGGCTCTGATCCTGCGCCGTATCAGCCAGCCCTGCAGATGTCTCAAGGTCCTTGGACACCTCCAGTGGCACCACACACCCACTTATGGGTAAGTGAATTGAGTCTTTGATGTCATTCATTTGTATTCCTCCCCACACCTTGCAGTGTTTCTTTGTGAAACAGGAAAATAGTCCCTCTTGTCAACACTTTAAGAGAGAAGGAACTTATTTTTACATCAGCCTGCTGCAAATACTGGAGATTAGAGTCAAAGCTGAACTTCTGAAGTGTGGTCTCCAAATATGAGGCTTCTTTTTCCTCTTACTGGCAAACAGATCAGCAGCTCATGCAATCCAATTCCAGGCCAGTGACATTTAGGCTAGGAGGGTTTTGGCTGTTTGTTGCTGACTGGGCTTGTGATTCTTCAGATCATGGGCATTTTCAGCATCCTGTGGACCATGGCTGACCTTCACGTGCTTGTTTCCTTCCTTGGCTGACTCTGTTTGTTTGCTTCTCAGTTTGATTTCCTGGGGAAGAGTTGAAACTTTCTCCTTCCTTTTACTACTGCCCCAGTGAGCAACATCTGATGAGCTGTGTGCACCTGCCAGCTGGAGCTGCTGGCTCAAATCTCTGCTGTGCAGGTGTCTTCATTGCACTTTTATGTAAAAGCTGAACACCTGTGTGGTGTAAGACATTCAAGGATTTATGGAAAACAGGACTGGTTTTGTATGGAAAAATGCCTCTGGTTTTAGGCTTCTTCTTTAAAGCTAGTTTTAATTTTTGATGAGAGATGTTGAAACAGAGAATTTGAGTGTCTCATGCAGAATTTGTTTTTCAGCAGGGCTTTTCTTTTGTTCCAGAACACCCTTACTAGCAAACTTTTTGCATAACTAAAACAACAGGAGGTTGTGACTGCACCAGATTAGGAAACACACAGACTAGTAGGAAGAACACAGGGGATGGAATTTCTTGTATCTTTTCATGAAACGATCAGTATATATCACAATTCAGACTTGATTCTCCTTACTGAGTGTAACTTGACCACAGAAAACCACAGAACAGAATGCCCCAATGTTGTCTTATTTGATGCTGGAAAAACAAAATTTAAAGATAGCAATCAAGCCAATTAATTGAGAGATAAAAATACAGAAAACCTATGCTGCATTTTAGCAGTGCTGGAAACCCTTTCTATTCCTTTTACCATGTCTTCCATTTTCTTGTCACTATCCGTATTTTTGAATTCTCTTAACATGTAGCTGCATAGAAAACCTCATACATTAAGTTGGTTTAAAAGAAAATAACCTTGTAAACGTTTTGCTGGAGGTTTTAAATGTTAATGAGCCAGAGTGAAGTTCTTGCTGTGGGCAACCCACACATCTCTGAAAAGTGTAAACAGCGAGAAGGAAGGGGAATTATAGAGGAAGGTACAAGGTGGTATAATTATCTGTAATGGGCTGGAATTACTGAAGGGAAGATGAAGGCAGGTTGTAGCGGAATAACTGTGAGCAGTGGTACGATGAAGCTGTGGAGCAGGCCCCTGGTTTTCTTGGACTAGTGTTGCAACGTGTCAACAGGGCACCTTGTTAAAGGAGAAGGAATTGTCCAGTAAGAAAAAGTTGTGCAGCAGCAAAGTGTTATGTTTATAGAGTGGGTCTATACAACTAGCCTTCTTTATTTGGTCTCATCCCTGCCATCTGATAGGTCTGGCAACCTGGAAGAAGGGGAGTGAGGAGTTGACAAGGTTAACGGTTCATTTTTGCTCCAGAGGTCAAAACAGAACTACTGTTGCGTGTACAATGCAAACAACATCCATTGGAAGTCCAGTAAATTTAGCTGTTTTAGGGAACCTTAGATTTACTTAACAGATTCTCTCTGTTGTCCATACACCAGAGATCTAAGCTGCTCATTAGAGGAGGAACTATAGCTTAGAGCCCCTTTGTTCTAATGCAACTTGATGAGCAGCCCCTTCCAGACAAAAAGATGAAGCATCGTTGGTCAACACTAGAATTTTTTAAAAGAAAGTCCTTGTTTCTTGAGATGTTTTGCTGTGGCGGAGAAAAGAAATCAAGAAACTGTATGAATCTCATGTAAATTTGTTAAATAAAGAGTAATCAAAATGGCTGTTACTTGAATAAAAGAAGTGGTTGTGCTCAAACAAACCTATAAAATATTGGAAAGGACATCTTGAATACAAAGTCAGACTGCACTGGAACTTAGTTGCTAATGTAACTCTAGAAGAAACTAAAGCTGTTTTAGAAGTGATTTCCCACTTGGGAAAGTCTGTGGGAAGCCAGACTTCCCTGCCTCTCATTAGAACTAACAAAGCCTTCCAGAGAGGGAGTCTTCTCAGGTGATGGGATAATGATGGGAGAGAGGACCTGAAATTCTGCTTCCTGCTTTTTCTGGTTCAGATCATGGACCTGACTTCCAAGCTTTAATTTCTTAGCTAAAACTGAAGAACCACAAAAGCAGGATGAAAATAACCCTAAGCTAAACGTGGTAACTGGGAACTATGTCAGGGGTGGTGGGCATGTGTGACAGCACCTGGTGTTGATGTGGAACAAAAGAGGCCATGGCTGTAAACACACAGGATCTCTCTCTCACTCTCTCTTCTTTGGGTTAGCAATGATTATGGATGCAAAGTGGAGCAATTCCCAGGGGAAGCTGGAGAGACTGAGGAGAGCCTGGCTGGTGGGGGAGCTTATAGACCAATCTTTTTGTGTTGTCTCTCTCTGTTTTTTTAATTTTAATTAAATATTTTGTTTCTGTTGAAATTGGTATAGGCATCCCTTAGAATGGCTCCATTGTGAATGATTCTCGTTTTCCTGCCAAAAGTCATTGTAGTGGGAACTGCTGGAAAATCCTTTTGTTTACTGGCAATCCCTCCTTGTGGAAGACCAGCTGCTCATTTCTATTAACAGAGCAGGTCTTGATTCCTCAAAGGAAATACACTGTACAAGCAAAGCCTGCCCAGTTGCAAGTGCAAAAGCATAGGAAAACCTTTGGGAAGAAGACAAAAATTCAAAGGCAAAGTTGATTTTTAGCTTCAAGAGCGTCTGGCTTTGCTTAGGGAATGAATCACGACTTCGTGACAGTGTGCACAGCAATGCTTCTGCTTGTTAAGAACATTTTTGGCCATGCTAAGCCCCATCAAATCAACCTGTGCTGATTCTTTGGGCTTTTGATCTTTCCCTTCCAAGTCAGGATCTTCTGACGGACATCCAGTTCACCCATTTCTCTAGAAAGGGCTGCAGAATACATCTGGACAGTCTGTCCTCATGGGGAGAGACAGAGATAGTTGACGCCATCTGTCAAGAAACCAGCCAATAATTTGCAAAACTGTTAATACTGCAGAATTATTGGTGTAAGTTTTACACGCAGGCATCATGCGGACATCAATTCACCTATGACACCCAATGAGGTGATTTTCTCAGGAGGGGCTATTTCATTCCTTTCATCTAGTGTAGGTATTCCTGTTTGCTCTTAACTTTCCTTCTTCCTTTCACTTTAGTCAAAATAACCAGAATTAATTTCTTTGCTTCGATGTAGACGTTGCTTGTCTTGGAGAAAATCTGTTTCATCTGTCTAGGTAATGAATCCTCCGTTAAGAGCTACGGTATTTTTAGGAGTTGCTTGCATATATAATCATGCTTTGCATTGCCAGGTATTTTATAGGACACCAGATTTTCCAATGTTGTCAGACTTTCTTTATTTCTTTACTGACAAATAGGCATGTATCTCATTCCCAGCCATGATAAGCTTCGCTGCAGGAGCTACAAGGATGGAAATCAGACACCAAAAATGGCTTTTTTGGTACCAGAGATCCTATTCTCCATCTTTCTGCTAATGCTGATAGAGAGGCTCTAGACTTACACAGGGGAATCTGAAGATTCAGATCCCTAGGAATCTGAAACTTGTCACGGACAGTGGTAGCCACTACCTTACACTTCACTCCATGAATGCTGGACTGCTTTGTCTCTTAGAGGAATTAGCTGAATGAATAAATAGCTGTCTGCTCCTATGAAAATAAAGTCTAATATGCAATTAAAATGAAAGGTTTTCCTTCTGAGGTTGTGGGGGGCTGTTAGATGAAATTATAGGCAGACCAGATGTGAAAAGTACTGTTGTTTCACATATTTAAAAATGAGAATAATTAAAAGAATTGGAACATATAGAGTCTGTCATTAAAGAGGAATGCATTTGTAAGGCCCCATGCTAGTTTCTGTATAATTAGGGAGAATATAAGGACTAGTTATGGTATGTGGCAGATAGAAGACTAATTACAGAACACATACTTGGATTTCCTTAATATAATAATGAGAATTCATTAAACAGTGGCAACGAACAGCAAGATCAGTGCTGCAATCTTATTATTATTTATTCTTATTACAGTGTTGCATGCAGGAATCAAATGAAATGGGAACCCCTGTTGTGCTAGGTGCTGCATAGGCACAAATTAGGTGATTGACTCCTGCAGTTTAGATACCGCTCTCTGTAGCCATTTTCTGTGGGGTTTAGAGTCCAGTTTTGACAGCATTGAAGCAGGTAGCTTTTTGACTTGAACTTGTGGGAATTAAATTTTCTATTAAGTATGTCAAAGGTTTGACTGGTTGAGCACTAGCAGAGCGATAGTGTTGAGCTGAGAACGTACATGAAAGGGCAGAAGTGGAAGTTGCATTGAGTAAGCAGGATAGTAGCACAGGTGTATAAATTGAACTATTCATAGTCTGTGGGTGGGGAGGTTGGATTATTGCAAGAACTGCTTATTTCCAAAGGAAAAAGAGAAATGGATAAATCCAGATTTCCTGAAGCTTCCTAAGTGTCCCAGAGACTACAAAACACCCAGCATAGTGTCTGCATGGTGTAACCAGTTCCCATTCCTCTCCCATTTGTAGGAATTGGATTTGTTTGGCTTCCTGGAATGGAGAGGGATTCACATGAAAAAGAGCCACAGACTAGCCAAATCCCAGGTGTTGGGCAGGAGACTCACGTTTTTTGTCCAACTCTGTTCTCTGCCTTGGGAGCTGTGTTCTTCCTGGTCTGCTGAAAGCCCAGCAGCAGGCTGGCTGGTCAACACCTATCAGAGGATTCCCACTGGTTAATGCACATTCCCAGCAATGGCTCTGTGCCGTTATCCTTCTGTGCTGTCACCTATGAAATGAGGCAGCTTGTAGAATCTCACCTGTGGAGCCAGAAAAATACCAAGAATTTTGTTTACAACTGAGACATCTGTCAAGGGGAAAATTTTTTATTTGGATGGTATTTCCTTGCACTAAAATGCCTTATGTCTTTTGTAATGTTACTGATTTGCACCCTGTGATGTAGGTAACTTAGAGTAACAAAAAAGAAAGGAAATCAAGACACATTTAGGTCACTTTTGTCACCAGTATTTCTTTCCTCCCAGTGAACACTTGCAGCATTTATTACACATGCACTTTGCTAATGTTAGAGCCTGCATTATCAGAAATGATCTACCAGCACAGGTTCCTCTTTCCCAATACTTATCTGAACTGGATGTAGAGAAGGAGATTAAGACTAGGATAACCATTCCCTGATATTTTTTAGGATACTTTCCCAGTTTTCTGGCTCAGAAATTTCTGGAGGTAAAAGTGCCTTCTGGATTCTTTTCTTTGTAGTGCCCATCTGCTTTCTTTTCTATTAATGTCTAGTTAAGTTTTGAAATCATATAATGGCTTCCATCTACAGTCACCTATAAACATGGTATGTAATGAATTATTTAATATCTTCTTTGATTTTTCCAATGGGCATTTGCTGTTTTAGTGTTATTCCTTCTGTTTTGTTGGAAAAGAAGGCTAGTCTTCACCTATACTCTGCCCTAGTGAGGCCACATTTGGAGTACTGCATCCATTTCTGGGCTCCCCAGCTCGAGAAAGAGATGAGGAGCTACTGGAGATAGTCCACTGAAGAGCTACAAAGATGATTAGGGGACTGGAGTATCTCTCCTGCAAGGAAAGGCTGAGGGAGCTGGGCTTGTTCAGCCTGAAGAAGAGAAGGCTGAGAAGGGACCTAATAAATGCTTAAGGGTGGATGTCATGAGGATGGGGCCAGACTCTTTTCAGTGATGCCGAGAGACAGAACAAGGGGCAACGGGCACAAAACTGAAGCTCAGGAAGTTCCGTCTGAACGTGAGGAAGAACTTCTTCCCTCTGAGGGTGATGGATCACTGGAACAGGCTGCCCAGGGAGGTTGTGGAGTCTCCTTCTCTGGAGATATTCAAGACCCGCCTGGACAAGATCCTGTGCAGCCTGCTGTAGGTGACCCTGCTTCAG
>Ga0065711_1049703_pt1 | contig 11170 bp, 7 predicted proteins | sample Hoacrofraction12_FD_59098 | JGI IMG/M metagenome (GOLD analysis project Ga0065711, IMG submission 59098) | Hoatzin crop microbial communities from Cojedes, Venezuela - Epithelial fraction 12 v2 (version 2) | ecosystem: Host-associated > Birds > Digestive system > Esophagus > Crop | place... | reverse complement strand
AGAGCTGCTCTGCAGCAGGTCCGCCCCAAGCCTGTACTGATGCATGGGGTTGTTCCTCCCCAGGTGCAGGACCCTGCACTTGCCCTTGTTGAACATCATCAGGTTCCTCTCTGCCCACCTCTCCAGCCTGTCCAGGTCTTGCTGAATGGCAGCACAGCCTTCTGGTGTATCCACCACTCCTCCCAGTTTGGTGTCATCAGCAAACTTGCTGAGGGTGCACTCTGACTCTTCATTTAAATGATGATAATTCCCAGTAATTGGAATGTTTCAAAAGATCTGAACTGTGCTTTCTAAGAAGTAGAAGTATTTTCCCCAGAATTTAATCTGTGATTGAAATTGCTTGTGGCCAATGCTAAATTTGGCAAATACTTTGGATTAAAGAAAAAATAATCCAAGAAATCAAAACACATTTATTTTTATATATTTAATTATTTGTACTTTTATTTTATTTCCAAAATGAGGACTGAAAACATTTACTTAATTTGAATTAAATCTGAGTATACATGTATAAGAAGCCAGAATAAAGCAAAAAAGAAATTCAATGATTCATTTGAAGGAAAATGAAATTCTGGTGTTTCTGTATAGATGAAAGAATACAATTACATTTTAGGTGACCATAAGGACATTTTTTTCAAGTTCTTAATTCAGCTATGAAACTAAAGATTAACCATTTAAACTATTCAAGTTGGGAGGCTTAGTTACTGATTTAAACTATTTTTAACTTCCCTTATGGTTATGTAAATTAGTGCAGAATTTTTTCAAGTCATATTTGCAATTATCTAATAGACTTCTATCAGAGTCAATCAAACTGAGAGAAGACAGAAGATCTAAAATTTATATTTCAGGTTCTAACTCCAGTCTGTGTCAAGGATTTTCCAGATAAACTTTTTAACCCCAGTCATCTCCCCCATGCAAATGTCTATAATTATTCATAATTTTTAAATTGTTTTTCAGCAGTGTTATAAATGATCCAAGCACATAGCACATGGCTTTTACACTAACTCATCCATCTGAGTAAACTGGAGGTGTAGTCTTCGCGGTTTGAAATCTTTCAACATATTTTTAAGCTCTTTCTGCAAAGGTGAAATGTATGACACCCACGGTGGATGTGTGGAGCTGCCCACTTTGGCACAGATTTACTGGGGTTAACACCAGCCACACAAAAGCAAAGCACCTGCTCTAAGCAAGTCGCCTACATCTCCTCTGTAAAAAAATGGAAAAAGCAAGCATCTTTGGAGGAGGAGGTATGCAATAACAAAAGATCAGCAGAATGACCCTCAGAACGTGTCTTCCTCTCTCCATCGACCACAAAAGGTGCCTCAGTGACAAACTTTGATCAGGCGCTCCCTTTTGATGGCTAAAGACAGGTAAGGTGAGTCTAACCCTGAGCATCTGAATCAAATCCACTGAGGATGGCAGTGGAGTTTGGGAAGGTAACTGCAGAGGTTAAAATGCAACTTCAAAGCAGTTGGCATTCTCCTGAACCTTGTATAAGGCTTCTGCTGTTTTCATTCTGCCCATCCACAAATCAATAGTTATAATACATTTTAAAACATTTTAATAAATACTTCCAAGGCTGCATGTTTTTTATTATAAACAATCAAAGACACTTCACCATTAGAACAGTTCAGCTATATTGTAATTGCCATGGCCATAGGTTTCTTTTCAACAAACAGGCCTTTGCCTTGTGCGAATCATTGGCATAGTGTACTTGAAATCTGCAACAAGCATCCACACATGCTGTTGATTTACATAAAAGAAACCCACTGGCACAGCCTGGATGACTGCTAAGCAATATGTACCTCACGTGATGTCTTTTAATATAAGGAGCACTCCATAGTACATACATACAGAGCAGGTATAAAATTAGAGACAGACTGGGGCTGAAACACTAGACTATAACCAGAGTTCACATAACTTCAGACATCAAACCCCAACTTCAAGACCCCACAGTCTTCTCCAGTTCTCCATATATTTGCCCTGACAATCCATACTAGTTATCAGAGAATCTAAGCAGTGACTACAAGAACTTACAGTGTCAATACAGCTCCAGGATTCGATATATTTTTGTCCATATCAGTGAACAGCACATCTGAACAAATCTCTTTTCTGTGATTTACCCAGTTCTCAATCTCTAATTTCTAGACAAAGTATTTTTGCTTTATTTTTGATTAACCACAGCCAGGCAGTATTAGAAGACTTATACAAGAGTTGGAATGAAACAGACTAACCTTTGGAATTTTGAACTCAGATATGTCATGTCTTCTACAGAAATTCTTCTCTTGAATCCTGACAAGAAATTCTGGTGCCATGCCTGTCAGATGAGAACCATGCTGAAACCCCAAAATGACTATTTTAATTGGGCTAGAGATGTGGCAGTTGGAAGATAGGTTGTATAAGTCACCTTCTACCTGTATTACCTGTAGCATGACATGAGATTGAAATCTGAGAGTTAAGGAGTATCTATTCATTCAGAGTAAATAGCAAGAATTCTCTTTGTCACCTACTAGTGAAGGACACACCTGAGTTTCTCCAGTTCATTCTATCGTGATTTCCTCTGTCCAGGAAGGGTGAACAGACAAATTAGCTATTCAGAGGGAATGTAGAAAAAGCATTCATTAGCTATCACTGCCTTGCCTGGGGAAGCTTGTAAATGAAGACCTCATGAAATCAAAGTGGCCATAAGGCATGTTTTTGCATAAAATATATCCATCTAATTAAGAAAGGGAGGAAATTCTTGTTTGTTACTTAAACCAGTTCTGTAACATAAAATTGAAATTAGAAACAATACTGTTGTTAGGGGGTTTGTTCTGTTTGAAAGCAATTTTCAAAGTGAAGTTTTAGAGAGAAATCTGCCCTTCATTTCTTCCAGATGCAACTGCTTGCTCCTCAGGCTGCTAGTGTCAATTTTTCCTGCCTCTGCCTTTGAGCTACCCAGTTGGGGTCTCTCATATCCTGCAAGTATGCCTCATAGAGTATTTCATTTCATGTGTCAGGTTCTCCTAATACTTTCTCAGAAATATTCAATACGCTGTATATTTTTCAGTCCTCAAACAGTTGTCTTTCCATTATCATACACCTATGTTCTCCATTCTTAATCATTCATTCACGATACTTTCTCGTAGTGCACCTTTTTGCTAGTTCAAGGCTACGTCTCCTGTGTTTTGGCTAGCACAAAGACTCTGCAAAAGCTGTCCATGAGTATCTGCTTTATTTCCACTTTGAGTATTTCTGCCTCTTATCTGTGTCCAATAGGTTCATCTCATTTGGCCGTATTTTACTCTGGGTAATTTGGGGTTTTGGTCCTTTCTTCTAAGGGCACTGGCTCTTGTTGTGAAACTAGTTTTTGATTCTTTTACCTCATGGAGATTTTGTATTTTACAGCACTCTTTTCTAGATGCCTTCTTCACTCTTATTCTATAGATTTTTTTTTCTTTTAGGACTCCCTTTTCTGATTTTGTTCTTGAATTTAGTCTTATTATGGTTCTTTCAATTTAGCTCCCCTTACTTCTTTCCCAATTATCTCATAACTAAAAAAAAAAAAAAATCAATACCCATAAAAATATCCGGAAGTCCTAGCTATACAGTTTCTAATCTTAATCTAGCCCTTCGACTGACTGTGGGTAAATGATACAAAGAGCAGTATATTTGTATTAAACTCTGAGCTCACATAGCTTCATTTACCACTTGGGGCTCATACAGCATTGGCTGCCCAGATGAGTTTTCTTTAAGAACCTTTTCACTCAAGAAGTACGGATCAGCATATGTTGGGACAGAGGATTATATTCCCACTTGAGGCAAGGACTGTAAAAGCATTTAGGAACTAATCATCTGATGCACACCTGTGGATAGAAATTTCTCTCCCAGATACATGTGCTTGTCTCTTAGAATGCTTCATTCTTAGTGAGCATATAAACAGAATTGAACTGCATTCCTTCTTTCAAAATGTACTTTTTTTCCTGTGCAGTACATCTGAATTGTGTATTTTCTGTTATAAAAAGGACCATTAGATACTCAGTCATTCCTTGTAAATGTGGCCCGCCTATGGGTTTTGTTTTGTGTATAGTTATAATACTTATAATCTTATTTTAGTCTAACTGCTGATACAGTACATCTAATTTTTTTCTGCTCAGAATTCCAGGATTCCTGTTGATTATTTGGGGGAAGATAAAAAGGTAAAGCCACATTTGGGCTGTCATTCTTTTTCTCTTAACAATAGTTTGCATGCTAGCAAGTCCAGTGAACTCTCTGTGCCTCTTGTGAAGATAAAATCTGTTAAGTACTCATCACTCTGTCAGAGTCAACTAGCCCCCAAATTACCTGTTCTGTGTAATTTCCTCCTACCTTTTAAGCACTGACATATTCTAACTTTTTTTAAACTTAGAAGTAATTGTCTAGGGAAACTTGTAATTTCTGGTGTCGTTTCAGCTACTTACAAACTAAACCTTAAGAGGCTCCTCTACCACTAATGATAAGATAAACAATGTGACCTTGGAAACATTTTTACCAAGAGGGTCTTGAAGGTTAGTTCATGAATCTTTAAGATCCAAATGATTCTGATATGCTTTTTCGACATTTATTGCTATTTCAGGTTGCTGTTACAAGTGGGACATCCTAGTTTGTTATTCTGTCTTTTTATCTCTCACATGAATAAATTACAGGGTTCTGCTTCTTATCACAGAAAGCATTCCACTGATCATCTGGGGAACACAAAATATTTTTTTCAGTCTATAAATTATTCTTAAAGAAACTCTCAGAACTAGTGAAACAGTGAGTTGGTTTTGTTTTGGGGCTTTGTGTGTGCCTTTTTTGACAGCATTTGTCTAAAATAATCACATGTGGTCTACCAAAATTTAGTTTTGTCATCAGAGCTGTCAGTCTTTCATAAAACATAATTTTAAAAACATATGCACACACACAATAAACCCTTTGCAGTGTCTTGGCCAATGAGTGTGAATGACAAATATACCTGGCTGCTCTCCTATGGTGCTTTCTTACTGTTTATTGGCAGAGAAAGTGATTTCATGGTAGAAGGTTGGAAAATGACCTCTTGTAATGATGAAATTTGCATAAATAAATGCTGATTGCACAAAACGAATAATGTGCAGTGAGTATCATCACAATAAGTTGTCTCCTACTGACACTGAGTCTAAGTTAGAAGCGTACGATTATGCAAATCAAACTAATGCCAGTTTCTCATTACTGTCATGGTGGTGGAGGCAAACACATACCCTCCATAGACAGTTTGATGCTGGGACATAAGCCAAAATGTTTGTTTTTGCTGACACAGTAACTGAGTCAACAAAAATGGGATATAATAGTAATACATCAGAGGAATCCATATCAGAGCAGACCTGAAACTTAATGGACTGTGAATCTTTTGTCTGCAGAGAGGCCTTTCACTTCTATTGACCCATAGTACATCTGCTTCCATTTTTGCCGATTTTATAGAAATAGATTACAGAAGCAATTGCTGTTTGGAGCTGAAATGTCTGCAAAACAGTCTATTAGCTTTCCTTATAACAGATGAGATGGCATTTATAAATACTTAAATAATGTCATATATCCCATGTTTAAAAACTTCCCAGAAAAATTCACAGAGTGCTTGTAGTTGCTTGATCTAATGTTTATGCAAAGTCTCATTACAACACCAGTGGGATTTTCAAACAATGCCACTTTTCTTTTGCCGTCTTAAAAATATTCAGACAAAAGATACTTTATTTTTCTTTTCTTTTCTTTTTTTTTTTAATAAGATGCAGCAGCAATTACCATTATTATAAGGGACTGAATATAAAAAAGATGTTGATAGCTCCACTCAGAGAGTTGCTAACCCTTGGGAACATGTACAACATTGGTACTGTGAGTTACTGAAGAAGAATCTATTGTTCTATCACTTCATTTTCTCACCTTTCTTATTCAAGTAATGACTACTTGTTTGTCTTCATCTGCATATTTGCCTATGTTATTGTACACTTCCATATACATGCTGGCATGCAACTCAGAACTATCAAGCTAAGACCTACCTCACAGTTTGAAGTTAACACCATCTTTCCAGGCCACCCAGTCACAGTTCCAGTACAGGAATTTGCCCCTCCAACAAAATTCTGCATTAAGGGTCATTTCAGAAAGATGACTTCTCTCAAAGAAAAATTGGAAGTTCCTCTACTTGGCTTAAAAAAAGATTAAAATAAAAAAACCCACAAAATAACACATGCAAAAAAAACCTCAGACATTTTTATAAGGCAACCATATCAACTAACATCAACTGAAATACATCGTATTCTGTGAGAGCAGGCTCTGCAAGCTCTTCTGCTTGGAAGAGTCCCTCCAAAGTACCCAGCATGCACACATATTCACCCGAAATTCTCCTGGGACAGAGCAATTAACAGTCCCTATAAGAACTGACAGTTTAAACATTCTGAAAGTCCTTCTGGGATAAGACTTCTGGATTGCTATTACCACTACTGTTGCTCTCACAGTGCCAGCAACTGAAAAAAGGTTTAACAGAGACAAATGAATCTCTCCCACATTATTTCAGGGTGCCTGTACAGACTCCCTTCTGTTACATGAAGAAACATAATAAGCCCTTCCTTGTATACATCCTTCTTGGAAAAGCATTACTGCTTCCAGTGAAGCACATTGGAAGTACTGACGAAACAAGAAGGTAGCAACACCTCTGCATAGCTGCCTTTGGAGGCAGAGATCTTTCTATAGGACACCATTTTTTGAGAAACCAGTTAAGTCACAGAAGACTGGGGTACTTCCTTGCTCATAAAGTTTGGTCCTTTCTGAGATGCTCGTCAAATCGGAAAAATTACACCTTGACCTTTAGTAATACTGTTGCTTTGCTTTGGGAATACATCAGACTGCATTTGATGACAGGAATTATGTCATGAAAGGAGGACATCTCAGAAAAAAAACAAAAAATATTTTAAACTCTTTTCATGTACAATCCTTCTTTGAACTCACTCAGAATGAAGTTATATCATCTAACAAACTACTTAAGTACACTTTTTTCCAGAGCAAAATATTTTCAGCAAGAATATTCAGCATACATTTATTGCTCTATACTGATGCCATTTTTTATGATTACAATTCCAGAAAAGCACAGCTATACATGAAAAGAAAATATACAAACACCCAGTTCCTCAGCCTTTCTTCAGCTGCAAGTCCACAAACACTTTAATGGGATTCATCACAAATCAAGAGGTAAAATATAGGGGAAAAAGTCCAATTTAAAAACTAGTGACAAGCCTCTGAAAAACTAGAAATTTGGTTTGATGAGGGCCAAGATTATGCATATCAGCATAAGAATTTTATCATTGTAGGTGTGTATCTGTGTTCCCTGATAATCATTTTTCTAACTGTTGCCAACTTCAAGGAATTGCTGAAGAATGTCCAAGAGATTTTCTACATATTTCATGAAGCCAGGCTGTTAAGCAAGGAAGAGTAGTCGTGTGCAGGAACCGATATTAAAGGAAACCTTCATATACATCCTAATTTCAGGAAAAGCTTCAAAACTTGTCCTATACTTTCTTGACCCTGAAAACAATCAAAAGGTTCTAGGAGAGCAGCCTTTTTGGGCTGTGCTTGCAGCTCCAGACAGGTGCAGTCCGTGGTGCACCCAGCAATCTGTTCATGCCAGCACTGGGTCTCACAGACCCACTATCTTTCTCTCGTATCCAGACCTGAAAGTAGCCCCAGGGTATTTCTTTATTCCACTGGACAACTTCATAACAGAGATTTTATTGCAGCAATTTCCACATGTTCTCAGAAGAAGAAGAGGGTGGTGAAACACTGGAACGGGTTGCCCAGAGAAGTAGTGGAGGCCCCATCCCTGGAAACATTCAAGACCAGGTTGGACAGGGCTCTGAGCAACCTGATCTAGTAAGTGGTGTCCCTGCTCACTGCGGGGGGGTTGGACTAGATGACCTCTAGGGGTCCCTTCCGACCCAAAACTTTCTATGATTCTATGATTCTAAGTTTTGAAGTCTCCTCACAGAACCCATACTTCTCTTTATTTTCATGCTGTCAGTTTAAAACTGGCAAGTTTCACTCTGTAATAAAGTTCACAAAAGAACATGCATACCAGGATTTTCTCCTGTTAGGATATGGACATGTCAGCACTTCCATCTACTGCCTCTTTCTCACTGCAAACAACTTCTACTCTCTCTTTTCAGATCTGTTTTCGTCAATTCAATGATGTTGAATGGCCAAGAGATTCTCAAAATAAAGTTGTTCAGGCATGGATTGTTTGGAAGGAAACTAAAAGGCAACCTGGGTTTACTTAAGAGGAAAGTAGCATTTGTGAGGTTTCTGGTGGATGGCATATCCTTTCCATCCCAAAAAAATGCTTTCTGATGTCTCAAGCTTATAATAGACATGTACAGCTAACTGACTTTTATCTTGCTTGTGTCGTATTGATCTATCAGTGAGTCCATAATAAAAGACAGCAGTCTGAAATGGTAAAAAGTAATAGCCATAGAGATGGATAGCCACAGCTAAAAAGTAGTTTCATCGGGACACAGTGCAAAGAACTGTGGATTCATGTCAGGCGGGGCATAAGTATCCCCTTCAGAGCTCAATGTTACAGAAACCCGGTGCATAGATGACCTGCCTTTAGAATATATGTTTCTATATTGATTTTCACAGTTTCAGAACAACAGGAAAAGCCATGTGAAAGTTTCTTTGCAGAACACTAAAAGTAATTTACCTCTTTCTCTTGATTCCATCTCTGTATTTTGCTTCATGGTTCACAGTACAAGTGCTTATTTTAAAAATTCATTCGTGACTCAGAAAGAAAACACAGCACTGAAGATCTTTGGGAGTGCAGGGCAAGAAATGAGCCACAAAATGAAATGAAACAAAACAAAAATGCATTAGGATTTAGTGGTAAGTCATTACACAACAAAGTTTGTATTTTAAACACAGGCACACTGGTTGTTCTGGTAGCTTAGAATACTATAAATCTAGAAGCAATACGAAGAGGAAAATACGTTATGAAGATCCTCTTACTACAAACATAACATTGGTTTCTTATGGTCTGTGCTACCAGTAACTGACAAGCTCCTGAAGCCTACCTAAAATCCTTTTCCTGTGCATAATAAAACCCTGATTTTAAGATTGTCCAGGGCTATGACCAAGGGCCTTGGTTAAATGCTGTAAATGCAAACACCCTTCTCCTGCAGCATTATGCTTCCAGGAGCATACATCTATTTTGAACACTTAATTTTCCTTCTTTCATTAAAAATGGGAATTATGACAAAGGAAGGGGCACAGCAGTTACTCACTGTGAAATGCCCACAGGTGTCAAAACGTCCTGTCTGCCTCTGCCTCTCTGCATCGAAGCCTCTGAAGCTCTGTGTTGGACAGAGGTGCTCAAGAATGGGACTTGGGAATTAAATCTGAGCTGCCTGGTAAAAACACTGTTATTCAGGATTACTATTTCAGGCTATCTCAAGAGTCAGGCAAATATAACCTAATTTGTTACAGTTGCTTTGCTGCTTCAAGCATTCCTTCATTCTCATGACACTTACTTTATTTGTATTTAATTGTACTTATGGGGGGGGGGGTTGTGGGGTTTTTTAAATAAAAAGATAAAACATACTGTGGATATCACCAGCCAGCAGAATAACATCTCATGCTGTGACAGCACTCCAACCTCCCTTAAATGCTTACAAGAACAAGAATTACTCCAAGAGCTGAGACTCTATATACAAGCTTGTGTTTCCTGTGCCTACCAGCAGACACCTGATTTGTTGCAATAATGGAGCCAGTTATATTTTATAGCTAATAGACTGGCTGTCCTCTCTGAGAGGAAAGCTGGATTTTCAAAAGATGAAATGTTTGAGGACAATTTCTCCTAGTAGTTCTTGAAGGACTGCTCAGTGTGGTTGGTCTGCCAGGAGTTTTTGCCTTGTGGACCTTAAAGAACAAACTAAAAGCTCCAGAAGAGTGAAAGTGCAATTTCTTTTCAAGCTGCTAAGGAATAGCATTAATGACAAATTATGTTTTAAGGTAAAAAAGTGCAGGGTTTTCCCTCAGTTCCTGCCAGCAATGGCAGAGGATTCTATGTTAAGCTCCTTGCAGTCTTCACAGGCTAACATTTTACAGCTTGTCTTTTTCTGATAGCTTAATCACTCTTCAGCATTCATAAATGTTCAAACCCATTACTTCCACTTCCTCTCACCACAGAGATCTACAAAATACTCTTAAAAAGTGTACACAGAAATTGAAGCTCATAAGCCTATCGAATTGGAAAAAATAATCACAGATCCTGCTGAGACACTGGTTATGGTCCACCACAGTCTTCCTCTCACACCCCTCCTCCTGCTGACAGCCTCTCACTCCCCTGTGCTCCAGCTGCCCATTTCACTTCTCTCCCAAGCTGCCCAGCTGGCCACACATCCAGGTGTGATGCCACGGGCTAACCCAGCCGCAGAGCCAGAAGAAATGCCGGGGCCAATCCAACGCCCAGCCACTGCTGCCAGTGCCCAGCCCTGCTAGTGCCCTGCTCCTGTCTCACCACCACTCCTGCCATCCTCCCCCTCCTCACACAGCCCACAGCTCTCACCCGACCATGCAGGGAGCCAAATCAGCTCAACAAATTAGAAGAAAATTAAACCATTGAGCTACCTAAATAGTTTTTAGCCATCACACCAAGCTGCTTCAGCTCACTAAGGAATTCAGAGGAGCTGGGACAAGGCAAGAGGCAAAGCCGGGAAAGGTGATGGAGCAGCTTATCCTGGAGGCCATCATCAACCAAGTGGAAGAAAAGAAGGTTATCAGGAGTAGTAAGCATGGATTCACCAAGGGGAAATCATGCCTCACCAATCTAATAGCTTTCTACGATGATATGACTGGCTGGGTAGACGAAGGGAGAGCCGTGGATGTTGTCTACCTAGACTTCAGCAAGGCTTTCGACACAGTCTTTCACGATATCCTCCTAGGGAAGCTGAGGAAGTGTGGGCTGGATGAGAGGTTGGTGAAGTGGATTGAGAAGTGGCTGAATGGCAGAACTCAGAGGGTTGTCATCAGCGGCAGGGAGTCTAGTTGGAGGCCGGTAACTAGTGGTGTCCCTCAGGGGTCAGTACTGGGCCCAGTCTTGTTTAACTTCTTCATCAATGACCTGGATGAAGAGTTAGAGTGTACCCTCAGCAAGTTTGCTGAT
>Ga0065711_1049701_pt1 | contig 11170 bp, 1 predicted proteins | sample Hoacrofraction12_FD_59098 | JGI IMG/M metagenome (GOLD analysis project Ga0065711, IMG submission 59098) | Hoatzin crop microbial communities from Cojedes, Venezuela - Epithelial fraction 12 v2 (version 2) | ecosystem: Host-associated > Birds > Digestive system > Esophagus > Crop | place... | reverse complement strand
GACAAGGTCCTGTGCAGCCTGCTGTAGGTGACCCTGCTTCGGCAGGGGGGTTGGACTAGATGACCCACAGAGGTCCCTTCCAACCCCTACTATTCTGTGATTCTGTGATTCTGTGAAGAGACTGATATTCTTAAATGTTGAAACTGTGACAAACATTTTTAAACATGATCATGTCTTGTTGAAGAGCAAACTAAAATGACAAGAACTGGAAAATCCAGTCCTCCTGGAATGGCAGCCTGTTGCGTAGGTTTTCAGTGCAAGTGTGGAGTGATACTGGTTATGCTGCAGATTTTTTGTGGTAAATATCTAGTTTGTGTAAAAAGTAACTTACTGGATAGTTGAGTGAATTAATTGCCCTTACAGGAATCTTTATATATATGTACTTTTAAATTTCTCAGTCCTTGAAAGACAGTCGACAAAATACTTTCACTCTGTTGTGCATGAAAGTTAGAAGAAGTGCTTTCAGACCAAAATGATCTTCTAATAACCTTACATTTTGCAAAAAGTAGTGCAACCTACATCAGTTTACTCTGGCATAAAGAGCCCAAGTGTTTTGTAAAGTCAGTACAAAAAAGGTAGGAGCCTTCACATGGTCTTTAAATTAGTAGATGTTAACCTATCCCATTTTCCATGAACTATGAACTAAACTTGTTTGTGTTAGACTAGCTAGAGATCTAAAAAAGATCTCTTTTGTTTAATTATTTGTAAAAATAAAGTAAATCCTTGAAAATAAATCTTTAAATAAATGCCTCCTTTTTACATAGGGAAAAATAAACCTTGAAACACGTCTGGTCCCTCTTTTGCAGGCATGAGATTTCTGGGTTTGTGTGTGAATTTTTGTATTTACCGTGAAGGAAAGCAGCTCTTGTCCTTTTAAATGGGCTAACTAACTGTATACTAAGTTGTAATCAGAAGTGAGTTCTAAATTCTTGTTTAGTGAACCCAATAGACATCCTCAGAATGTAAAATAAATGTGCTTTGCTCATTTTGGTGTAATTGCAGGCCTGTTGACCCACTTCCCTTAACATACATTTGATAGCAAGGAATTTGCTGGGGTTGCTTTGTTTTATGTATGTAGGCAGTCTGCTATTACATATATAAGGAAGATATTTATAAATAGCTCTAAAATTTAAGACCAGTACTTGGAAAATTTTAGTATTTTATGTTATATGAGAGGAGGGAGACTATCTTACCTGTGGGTAAGATGGGTCAACATTTTTGGTACTTTAGAGTTTCTAACAGAGACGATGGTAATCTTCTTGTTTATAAGTATGTCTGAAGGATGAAACATAAGTACAGCCATCTCAGCAGAAGAAAAAAATTGGTTGTGAAAGGCCAGCAATGTGGTGTCCTATCTGTTTGGTACAAATAGTTTCAGGATTTTTTGGGCAGCAATCAGCGAGTAATAAAATGTTCGTATTAAGAAAATACATTGTATTTCTGTTTTTAATTTCACCCACTTTGTACTACTACCTTCTCTTGCATCTGTTTTCTAAATCTATGGTTTGCTAAAGTTTAGATTCTTCCATTTTTGCCCTTTAGTGCTTATTTCTGTAGTTATTTGGCATCCCTGCTGTTTACTTCTCATCCTTTCCTCAGTCCCAGACTCAAGAGATCCAGAAACCTCATTCAAGTGATCTTGAGTTCAGTGGGGGCTAACAGGAGATTCTGGAGAAAAGAATTATCTGCTGTGTGGTCTGTTAAATTCAACCTGGAGTTTATTTCACAGATTTTTTTTTTGTATGATTGTAGCTGTCGTTAATTAAAAGATGCTGAGTAGAGATAACTATGATCTGGGATTAGAGAAGAATATTAGAAAAGAATATGGCAACAATTGAGAGGAAAACAGGCTAAAAAAAATGTGCAGAGGAGAAGATGTGTATGGAAACATGGCAGACTGAATGGAGAAATCATCGTGGAGCTAAAGAGAGGCAACTGGAGTCAAGTGCAGTAAAGCCTAGAGCATGAGCAAGACAGTAGAATACCATGTTCAAAAAGCCAGAAGGAATCGTACCAGCACAGAATGATGTAGAAAAAGCAGAAAGAAAAGAACAAGTCAATATGCTATAAAAAATGGCAGTACAAAAATAAGCATTAATGAAAAAAAGATAGGTTGCTATTAACCATGCAGCAAAATCAGAATGAATTAAAAAAAGAGATGATGAAATAAGAGGTGGAAGAGGAGGGGAACAAAAAAACCCACTCAGTGAATGAATACAAACAACTGTGAAGCCAGATACGAAGATCAGCAAGTCCTACTGATCGTGTTAAACACAAGCTCAGAAAATATCTCCAATGGTTTTCCTTCTCACTTCTTAAGTAGTTCAAATAAAAATTCCAAATTATTTTATTATGCTTATAATTAAAAAGTATAGTTTTATCGGTGGGTGGTTAGCTTTTCAGTTTTGTTTGATTGCGTTCTTTGTTTTGGGGGAGTGTTTTTTTTTTTGTTGTTTTTGTTTTAGCTTGGCTGTATTTCTCATCCTGTTTTATATTTTGCTTGTGGAAATGTGTTTCATATTTCTCTATGTAGAATGTGTTACACTACAAGCATGTACATGTTTCATGAGTCAATGCTATGCAGAATGTAGTCTCCGAGGTGACAGTTATGTAGAACTACTGAAGCATTTCTTATGTTTTATTTATTGTTCTATTAAGTAGTTCGAGTAATGAACTTGCTTTGAAATCCCACAAATGAAAACAAATTTCAGTCATTTATAGTTGTCGATAATTTTTTTACATTTAGCATCATGAAAAGCGGAGTAGAATGGGAGTTCGTGCTGATCTTGATCTGCTTCGTAAAGCTTTTGCAGCTGTGTAGATGATGACAAAAATCCCCCAGGGTTTCCACACCCAGGAGATAGGGTGCTTTGCAACCATCTGTAGGGTGGCATCCCATAATTTGCTGAGAATCCTCACTGGCAATGAATTTAATTAAACAGTGTCTAGACACAGTTTGTGCCGTTGTTTTTTGCAAGTTCTTTTTCTAAATGATTTTTAAATCACACCTTTGGTGAAACTGATGGAACTCTGTTGCTTTGCTGTGGACCAGGCCTTGGAGTTAGGGGCATTCAGCACCCAAAGGGATGCTTAGCACCTTGTGTTATTCAGTCTCTATAACAACACATAGATGTTGCATGAAGTAACTTCTAATATTATTTTCATGTGCAACTCTGAAATGTCTCAAACATTTCTCCACATTGTATCTTGCTACAGAAATATCATGCTTCGGCTATGAGCTTTTATGCCAAAGATCCTCAGGGGACAAGTGGAGGCTTGCACCAGATACAGATGACTGTATTAGTTTCCATAAAATCCAAGAAAATTATTAAATGGAGTTTATTTTGTAGTGCAAAAAAGCTTTAATTTTTAAATAGTTTTAATGTTTTTTTTAATTTTTTTCTTTCAACTAAGGAAATGCTACTTCACCGCAAGTTCAGAGACCTTCTTTCATGGACTACTTTGATAAACAAGATTCCAAGAATAAAAGCCCTGAAAACTGTAATCAGAACATGCATGAACCATACCACATATCCAAAAACGTTTTCCCTGATAACTGGAAGGTCCCTCAAGATGGAGACTTTGATTTCGTAAGTACATTTTTGTTGTTTACTTTCTTGCATGTTTTTTATTTTATATGTGCCAAAAATAGTTAATCACTTTATATAACTATGTTAATACATGTGAAATAAGTAAACTTTCAGGAATACCATCCAGTTATCTAATCTTAATGCCTCATCCTGGTTGTTGAAAGAAGTATATTTGCTTAATGCAGGACCTTTTTAATGAGGCATGGTGTGTGACATTATGAATATATTTCTTTGTAACTACTTTTTTTTTAAAGTATTTTTCATTCTTTATAATTTGTTTGTTAAAACAACTTCAAAATTTGACCCAGTTCTATTTGGAAAAAAATAAATTGCTACAGGCATGGAATATTGTTGTCGTGTTTGCTGAGATATTCAGCAAAATGTTAAGCATTTTAAACTAGTTTGGAGCCATTTAATCAGTCTCCTTGGAGATGGTTAAGATGACCTACTGTTTTGTGCAAGCCAGCTTGTTGGTACTACTCAAATAGCATGCATCTCTCTACATAAAATTATTCTATCTAACACCAGTCTGGCTGTTTTAGGGTGGGGTTTTTCCTCCTCCAAAATATGTGTAGTTTATTTCTTTTTGCCTATGTTGCAAATTGTAATTGTTCCTAAGTTATAGGTTCCACTTGAAGTCAAATAAAGAATTACTGTTTAGACACTTATAGATAATTTGAAAGAAATAATTCCTGTTTAGACGCTTATAAATAATTATACCTTGTTTTCACCTTTGTTAATTTTTAAACATATTTGAATGAATTTCATTTGTCTGTTGTAGATTAAGTATGTTCTTAACTGCAGTGCAGTAGCTAAATAAGATCACATGGCACCTTTTTGAAAGTACACTTGGGATTTGGAGAAAAATGTTCTGTTTAATTTTAGGTGACAGCTGTAGGTGTGGGATTTTTTTACCAGTTTTCACTTACTGCATTTCTACATAAAGCTCACTCTTAAGTTTAAGCTACTGGAGTAAAGCCAGCTAAACAGCACAGTACAAGCTGTTGCTGCTGGAGAGTTTTGATTAAGTTGGATTTTGGTCTGGTTGGGGTTTTTTTAGGCTTTTTTTAACCATAAAATGCAACAGTCATCATCCTGATAATTGACTAACAAAATAATTATTTGCACTCTTTATTGGAAAATAACTGGCTGTTATTTAAGTGGGGTTATTATAGTGGCAGTAATATCTTTTCTATTACTTGTTAACAAATGCGAGCAAAAACTATTCTTGTAAATGCTAGGATCCTGATTCTGTAAGTGCTTACTAATGAGTAATTCACAGGGGGATAGTGCTGTGGAAGTTGTTTACATTGCTTGTGCATATGAAGTTGCCTTCTTGAAATAGGGATTTGTTCTAGAACTAAACCTGAGGAGGTTTGATCTTCAGAGACTGACTGCTCTCTGTGTTGTAGGCAAACCTTGCTAGTGGTCTTAGACTGGCAAGTCAAAGGCTCCAGAATCATTCCATGAATCATAGAATGGTTTGGGTTGGGAGGGACCTTTAAAGGTCATCTAGTCCAGCCGCCCTGCCATGGGCAGGGACATCTTTCACTAGATTGCTCAAAACCCTATCCAGTCTGACCTTGAACACTTCCAATGATGGGGCATTGACAGTTTCTCTGGGCAACCTGTGCCAGTGCCTCACAGAAGTTACGTGATGTGCAGTTTGTCCTTGTCTTGGACAACAAAATTCAAGGTTGTAAGGCTGGTTGCTACAAAATGATTCTGATTGAAGACCAAATAGGATTTTTAAAAAAGGTGAATAGCTATTTACATGGGCAATGTATGTAGTTAGTTGGGAGGGGAAATGGGATTTTGTTTTAAGCGTGACAAAAGCCAAATAGTTCCATAGTTAAGCCACCCTAAGAAAGAGTTTCGGAAGACTCTTCGGTAATGGATGTACTGCTTGGGAGTAGTCACCTCAAGAAGATGTTTCTCTGAAGCATCTGGTACTAGCTGGTGTCACACAGGATGTTGGTTTTAACAGCCTGCTGGTTTGAACTATAGGCAATTATTATTTATTTATATATTCCAGAAGCACTTCTATTTACATTTTAGACAGCAAGTGGCAGTATTGGTAAGTGGCCTGCAAGAGACTTTGTGAAAGGATAGATCTGTGGGCAGCATGCATAATATATTGTCTGCTCTTTGTGAGATCAACATGAGTGTTTTCAGTTGCTGACATGAAGTCTTTAAATGATTTATAAAAGGGATAAATAATGGAAAGTTGTTGTACTAAATAATTCCATTCTGTTTAGCGTGGAATTAGCCTTAATGGAATCTAGAAAGTGACCCTAACAGTAAATGCTGACAGTCATCATTTCATTTAAAGAAGGGATTGATACACTAGAACTAAAATATAAATCATCAAAATCTAACTTAATGCTATATAGTCTAATAGTACTTCAGCTTTGCGTGTAGGAGAGGAGGGATGCTCTGTAAGCTGGAGGTCACCAAACCCATTTGCTGAATGATAGTATTATTCTTGCTTACCCATATACCCTTGTGAGCCATACACAGCAGGCCAGTGCTGGCAGCCAACAAGCGCTTTAGGTGTGATCCAGGGCAGAATGACAGCGCCATGCTAAGCACAGATATTTGACTGTATCAAATGGAAAGACTTAGAAGTTTATTAGTGTATGTGTCTGTTACAGCAGAAACTAGAGGACCAGAAATTGAGGTAGGAAGGAGAAGGGAAAAGGAAGAAAAATGATCCTTATAAGTCCCTGCAACTAATCAGGCTGCTTAATTCTGTGTATAAGGTGAGACCTGCAAGAACTGGGAGCTAATTCTTGTGGCCAAATGGTATATTTCCTTTAGGTTGCAGTGATATTTTATCCTATTCCTAGTATGTTTTACTGTTGGATAAAACAATGCGTAGTTACTTGATTTGTTTAAATGTACAAATCACAGAATCACAGAATAGTAGGGGTTGGAAGGGACCTCTGTGGGTCATCTAGTCCAACCCTCCTGCCGAAGCAGGGTCAAATCCATGTAATGCAGATATAGCAGTTTGCCTTACACACCTGCTGATGTTTTTAGATAATGTAAATAAATGATACAGGAAACTTTCCTTGTGAGGTGGATCAGTGAGTGCATAAAATAATGTAAAATGAATTTAGCACTAAATCTGGTTTGAAAGTTTTGTGTGGACATAGTTTTCTGCCCTGATCTATATGCTTTAAAAACTTCTTGCCAATGAAAATAGAAGACTTTTCCAAGAAAATGAGATGCTTTGGTCACCAATCTGAGCTTTAAAAAAAGTAATTTTAGCAGCATTTTTTCTTCTGTAAATACATATTTATGCTTTGTTGTTCACTATTGAAGTACATCTGTTTTGAAATTCAAAAGCTGAAGTTGTTTCTTTTTCACTAATGCCATATGGGAACTTGAGATGTGTTTCTGACTGTTGGTCCTGCAGGCCTTCAGTTCCCTGATCAGTCCGTGCTGGTTATTGATGTAAAGTTCCATGAATTGATGAGAAAAAATTGCCAGTGCAGACCTTCAGGTTTCACATTGTGTTGAATCGGGTATATATTGCAAATAACTTTTAACTAGATTTAGTTCTGATACTGTATAGTCAGCTTGAATATTGCATTATTCCAAATTAACCCTGTTATGTATGCTGCAGGACTAAGGTGCTGTTTTTCATGCTTAGTAGGTGTTTGTGGTTTTTGTACTACATCTCTTCTTGCTGTTTAGAAAAAAAACAACCAACACCAGATGTTTTTGAACATTGTCTTTTCTGTGACTAGGGATAGGGTTGCTTTTGTTTTATCTTTGTTTTCAGTTATTTTGTTGTCTATTTTTGTTGTCTCGTGATAAATTCTGACAACCAAAAGTATGGGTCTTTTACATCAGTGAGTATTAGGGAAATGTTTTTCTGGGGAAGTACTTGTAAATGTTTTGTTTCTTTCTGGTTTATTTTCCACTTGAGTTTTTGAAATGAAACTGTTGAAGCTTGGATTGGATATAAATCTTACAAAAAACAAACTAGTGTTTATTCAAACTTTAGCTTTTGTATTAAACTTTTAATATATATTTCACCCTCAAGGATCATTGTGGATTTTCATTTTCAATGAACACAGTTGGACTATAGGCAATTCTTTCATACCTTTTCATTATTTTTAAAGGGCACACAGCAGATTGCAAACTTAAAGCAACATTTTTAACCCTAATTCTGCCAGTTTTACTTGGGGTTAAGTGATGTTTTATTCACAGCAACCTTGATGCCAGTAAGTCTTAATCAACAAGATACTACTCATTGTGAGGAAAAGTGACATAATGTCTTTGAATAACTAAATATATGGTAAAGCTATATAGTTGTACAGGTGTGATGTTCACAGAAATGTTAATGATGCATGGTAGAAGCAGCTTTTCATAATAAAGCTTAACTGTTTCATGGGCCAACTTTTAGCTCACAAATGAGCAGTTCAGATCAGAGTGCCGAATTATAGTAAATGGCGTGTTTGTTTTGACCATCCAAGTGACTAGTCCTTTTGAGAACAGTTGTTTTTTATAGATATTATGTATTCGTGTGACCGTGTTGCTGTTATGATAGCTTTGTTCCTTCCACGGGGAATGTTTTCCATGAGATATGTACATGCTGGAGAGAGCTGTATATTAAATGAGCAGTAGAACAACAAGGTGGTGTTGAAGCAGCTTGCTCAAATTTCCTTTTGTCTTTAACAGTTGAAGATCTTGTGATATTTTGTGTAGCATTTATCACGTTTTTATGGGCATTGCAGAAGACAGTTTTCACTGAAAAAAGATGAACTTTTAATAAGCAAGAAGTGCTTGAAATTTTTATCATGTAGGGAAAACCAGGTAAATCTTAGCTTGCTAGATTAATGTGCTATGGGTACGTGTTGTTAAATAACTTGCTGCTTACATTTTTACTGTATCATGACATTTTACATCTCATTAAGATACAAAATTGCTCTGTAAATCCTTCTGCCCCTTAGTAATGTGTGTTAGTGTGGGACACAATATTAACAAAGGCTTTACATGAACTATAGTGAAGTGGTGTCTAACTGATGATAATCTGTGAATTAGCATTTCACAGAATTAGTTGCTGAGCTTGATTTGCACTGATTGAATGTATTATTTCATTTTAAATGAGTAATTTACCTTTTGTTATGAGATGATAAAATGTAAAAAGGCAAATCTGTTTATTATAGAAATGCTAGGGTAATGATTTCTGTCTTTAGTAGAATTATTTCCAAACAAGAATGGTATCCAGATTGTTAAATATTAAACAGTGAACATGTAGATCATGTTTTGCAGTAGCTGCAGTATCATGTTTAAGTAGATGCATTTTGGGCGACTTAAAGATTCTGGAATAGCAACAAAAATTTAAAAAGCCATCTGTTACCCTAGGCAGAAGATTTCCCTGGGTTTCAACCAGAAAAAAATACTTAGAATATAATCATTGTAAAATAATAGTATCGCAGATACTGAACACTTTAGTTAACATTTATAAATGTATAATGTGACAATCGATTTGGTAAAAAAGTAAATACCATAAAAAGACCAAAGACCATATAGAATTTAATTAAAACTTCAGTAATAAAGCTGGGCTGAATTAGCTTCATTGGAAATACTTCTTTGTCCAAAACCTTGGTTGGGTTTACTCTGATTTTATTTAAGCAGCAGATGAGTTTGTTTGGTACAGTCTTCTTTCTCATTAATGGGAGTGAATGTATTTCATCTATTTTCAACCATTTCAGATTCTTCTCTAAGTCATTTGAAAATTTTAAATGAATTCTTAACATGTATTCATTTTGCTTTGTTTTTAATTAGTTGCTTGAATATCACGAAACATTTCCAGATGCTGGCAGGAAGAATGTTTTCTTAGCTAAGCAAATACGAACTTAGGTTTCTGGTTTTGCGTGGGCTGTATGCATGTGAGATAAACAGAAGTATTATTAGTGTCGACAGACTGCATGCAATATTTCATTTCAGTTCAGACACGGCTAATGGAGGAGAGACTGTAAAATGTATATAATGAATATAATACACTTTATCTGGCTCATTTTGTGAGGACAGTGTGAACCTCAGCAGTGGAGGTTTTCTGAACCTCTTATAATAGGCACCTTTTACAGAAGCTTCTTGTGTGTTGAGTGGTTATTTTAAAAAAAAATGAAAGGTGTGGGGGTAATTCAGTGGGAGAGGTACTCGTATTAGGAGTCCACTGTGGAAGGTTTGCAGGTCATGGCTGTGGTTTGTTAGGCTCCTCATGCAGCTGTTTGGGCAGGCGGTAGGGGAGGTTGTGCCAGGCTGACATGTAAACAAAAAATGTGTTGTTGGTTGGGGTTTTTACCCCCCTTGGCAAAGAGAACGGACCAAACTATTAGACTTTTTTTTTTTAAACTCTGCAAGTCAAATACTGACTGATTTAACTAAATCCTGTTTGTATATTCTGACCACAAAAGAAGAATTATTTTTCTTGCAGAGGGTGGGGGAATACGCTATCTGAGCAGAGTGTTTCTCCAACTGGTATTGTATATAGGATCCTTTCTCTTTGACTATGTCCCTGCCTCTATTATTATAGAAATACTTTATTAAAAATGAAGACTAGTAATTTGGTCTTATATATTAAATCAGTCTTTTCTGTTTATCTTAAATTGTAAGATGATTTTACATCTGTTACTGTGATCACTGAGTCAGTCATGCTGAAGTGCCAGTGCTGTACTCTTGCAGTTTTGGAAAGTGAATTGTGCTGTCTGACAAAGACTATATTAATTTTGTATGCTAAAAGAGCACAGAAAACACCCTTCTAGGCCAAAAAGCTTTTTGCATTCTTACATGTGAAAAACAGAATTAAAGATTTTTACTTATCATTGATGTGTTTTCTGCAGATAAGACAAGAACTGAGACTTGGAATTGCAGCAATATATTTGAAGTTAGATAGTAAGAAGAATGTCTTAACAGGATAACAACGTAGGACAGCAGATTGCCTCAGAGGGTTGCAGAAGTTGCCATTATTGTGAGTGTTGGAAGACCTGGTTAGATAAACACATTAGGAGTAGTTTTGGTGGAGTTGATCCTGCTTGGAGCAGAGGATTTTTGTAAGTGACCTCCTGTAAATGTTTCCGATGGCCTCATTTCCTATGGCTTTTTAAGCTACTGCTGACGGCTGGTGTTTGTAATCATAAAAGATGCTGAAAACACATAGGTCTTACAAGCTGAAGCTCTCAAAAATAGTGACATACTTAATTTATCAGGAGCATCAGTATTTTGGAAGAGCTAGACCTTGGGTAACATTGACAGTTTTCGCAATTAGCAGTCAACTTGCATTTCCAAACATGAGTCTCCCTCTGGAAAATATCAGCCAGGATTCAGTCAATAAAACTTAACCATGTTTTCTCTCCCAGAAGTTTAAAGCGTCCCTGTCATCTTACTGTATTGTGTCAAATAGTTTCAACGTGCAATGTACTTTTTGATTACAAAATAGTTTCTAGTGAGAAGACGCTTCAAAACTTGTTTTTCATCCAACTTTCAAATTCTTAGTACAGAGTTAAGAATGAAACTACTTCACTCCAAAGAGTTTAAATGCTTGCATCATCTGTCCCCCCCCC
>Ga0065711_1049700_pt1 | contig 11171 bp, 7 predicted proteins | sample Hoacrofraction12_FD_59098 | JGI IMG/M metagenome (GOLD analysis project Ga0065711, IMG submission 59098) | Hoatzin crop microbial communities from Cojedes, Venezuela - Epithelial fraction 12 v2 (version 2) | ecosystem: Host-associated > Birds > Digestive system > Esophagus > Crop | place... | reverse complement strand
CCCCTTTCTTCTCTCTGACCTCTGAAGTTGATAGAAAATGCTGTCTGTGTTTGGGCTTTTTCTTATGAACTGGTATTCATTTATTTATTTTTAATATCAGAGCCTTCTAAGTAGTAAAATGTGACAGGTGACAAGGAAGCTTCCATGTGAGGAAACTCGTTGTGCAGAGTGCCTCCATCAGTGACCTGATGCTGTCAGGACGGCTAGCCCCTGTCTGCACCAGTTAACATGCTGGCCCACGGTCATAGGCCTGATCACGTCCCCCATGTCTGGACATGGGCCAGGCTGCTCTCATAGCTCCTAATCCACTCAGCATCTAAGCTCTCTGTTTCTCTGGCTGTGTTTACTGCAGTGTGCCTGTCCCTACCCTCTATCACGGTCTCATTTGCTAGGTGCTAGGGTTGCCTTTTCCTCTTTTGGCTCATGAAGTCTGAGCCATTCAAACTCACGCTTCCCCTTGACTCCAGCTGCGGAGGCCACGTAGGTGACAGTTTAGGGCATGTGCTAGTCGTGAGTGAACAGAAGCAGATTTTCCTTAAGGGTTTCGGTATCTTGGCTAGTACCAGAAGTACATGTACAGGTTTAGCCAAAATTAATAAATCCTATGTACATTTTTTCATTGAAAGATTCCTTACCTGGATGGCCCTTCTAGTATTTAACTGTGTTTATGCATTTATTTATTTTCTTGATTCTCCCAGGCATATTGTCTGTCTTAGGTTGCCTGTTTCTCGTGTGTCTGCTCAGCATCCAGCCAGCAGAGGCAACACATAGTTGGGCAGTTCTGCCATGATACCAGTGTCCTTTCAGGAGCACTCTGAATGAGAATGATTAAAAAAACTCATTGTCTTTGAAACTAAATTCAGAAGGTCTTCAACTTCTCTTTTCACAGCAGAAAGTCTGAATCAAAAGGGCTGTGTAGGTATTTGGGGTGTGGTATGCAAATTACCTTAGAGCCTTGATTTTGATATTTCAGAGCTTTTATTCTGAAGAAAAAATGATCGCTTACCTTGCAGCCAAACCAGAGCATTCAGCAACACCTGAGAAATCTCAAATGTGGAAGGTGAACTACAAATTGGATTCTAGACTATGGTTTTGTTTGCTAGACCTAGGACACTGAGAAGAAGGCAAGGAGGGAAGGATATGGGCTTATGCAAAATGGTTGTTAAGGTTGTTGGGTCTTGCAATGTGTAAGGGAATATCTATGCTTGTTACAAAATCAGACTTTAGAAAAATGTGGGCCCCAGAATACTACTCTCGTCTTGAAAGCATATGTGGATATAACAAACAGGTTCTTCTCATAGTTGTCTGGAATTTTTCATAAAAGAGAAAGAGAGCGGAAGAGGAGCAGATGAGGTTTCCTCCTCCACCCCTATCCCAATACTTCTGACTGTCTGTACTGGTACTTCTCCTGATAAAAAGCAATTTAGAGTTTGTAAGAGGTTTTCAGTGCCCACCTTTGGAGAGCTGGTGTGTAGTTGCAACTTCATTTAATAAATAAAAACAAAGCTTCACTAACTGGTGTGTGATCACCCAGTGTTCATAGAAAGTGATAAAACTCTCATATTTACAAATATGTAAATGTTTTCTGCTCTCTAGTTTGAAAAATAATTTTCAAGAGATTGCTTCTATCTATAAACCCCAGAAGAATATTGTAGCAGTCAGCTGTTTGCCTCCCTTACCATTTGCAGTCATATGGTATACAAATTATAACTTCGTAATTGTGATTCCTGCTTTGAGTACTCTGAAAAACTGTAGCCGAATTAAATAATTGTGGCGGTTATTTATTTTTTTAAATACATATTTGCAGCTGAGAGTTACAAGGAAACCCAGATGGTAAAGATAAAGGAAGAACCAATGGAAGTTGACATTCATGATTCACAGGCTTCAGTGTCACCCAGCCAACCCAGCCAAAACTTTGGCTACAGCACTTTATTAGGGCGAGACATTAGTGAACACATACAGAAGGCACCAGAAGGTCGTGTGCTCCCAGAAAGAAATCTATTCAGCCAAGATATATCAGTGAAGATGGCATCCGAGCTGCTCTTCCAGTTATCAGGTAAAAGCAGTGGAAATAGTCAATAGTTGAATTTAAAGAACACAAAGAGATTGGGTATAACCATGAAAGTGCTATGAAAGTGTGAGATTTCTAAGGCTGAAAAATAATAAGAGTTAGAGTCCTTCTGCCCTCACTTTGGAACGCAAAAGCCTTGCCAAATGTCCCCCATAGTTAGCATATGCTTTAGAGCACTGTGACAGTCAGGTCAGGTTCACAATATTTGAACTGAATGGAACAAGCCAGAGTTCAACTCCTGTATTTTTGAAAGCTAATTAAATAATTTGTGACAACTGGTTGATCCAGGCCTTGGAGTATAGGGGAACCTATAGATGACAGTTACTGGCATAAGTGGCCAGGGGCTGTAGCATACAGTGCTCCTGGGGCTGCACTGTCCATTTCTTTTGACAAAGAAGGTGAAACTCAGCTATTACGTAAAGGCAATATCAGAACTGTGTTTAATGAATGCTTGTATTACATGCTTTGTATGGAGCACTAACACTGAAATACGAAGCTGAAAAAATTTGTTGGGTGTTCGTTTAAATAAAGTCATTCCCATTCCCTAATCCTGCTGCAACCATTTACCCTAAATTACTCTAGATTATGCTGTTATCAGAAAGCATTAAAATAATTCTGCTGAATAAAACCTCATAGGGAAAATATGATATATGCTAATCACAAAAACCCATGTATGTTCCTCTGCAGAAAAGGTGAGCAAAGAGCACAACCACAATAAAGATAACACCATCAGAACTACAGCCAGGTAAGTACCGTGCATTGTTATCTGCAAAGCTGTACTGTAAATAGCATTGCTTCATTTTCCCTTGTAAACTCATAAGTGTCTGTCTCCTGCAAATGTGACGTGATATATTACAAGTGTAAAGTATTTTCATAAGTAATGTAACCTGTACGTGAAAAATTACACCTCTAGATCTGATTGAGTTAATGAGATAACAGGCCTTTGGGCCAAAATGACTGTTCTCCTCTGATCAAGTATTCACACATCATTTTAAGGATTTTTTTTTCTATTTTTTTCTACAAAACCTGAAACTTTAAGGAAACTGCATAGGATATGCAGTGCTTGAGGGAAGAACAGGCTGACAACTGGATTTTAAGACATGGACCAATGTAACGAGGTGATTTTGATTCAGTCTTCTGTCAATCTTGGATTTCTTTAATAAAATTTCAGTTTAGTATTTCCATCATCTGAATGCCTTCTAGAGATGAATTTTTGAAAGTCAGACTGTAAGACAATGCTAATGAAACATTTGTTAGATTACAGTCACATTAATACAATAAATGAAATTATACAGGAATTAGAAACAGGATCCAGTTCTAGCATGTGCTGTTAAAGAAATATGTGCTTTACAGCATCGTGGCTGGGAACAAGCCCACGAGTTGTTTACATATACATGAGCAGCAAAGTGAGGTGTTCTATGGGAAAATTCAAAGCTCTTGTGTAATAAGCGGTAAGTGGTGTGGAGGAGGCAGGAACTGGCAAGGGTACATTTGTTTCCTCCCTGAAAGTTCCCTGATTAGTGTGTATGGATTGGAGACTGCACACACTGAAGTGACGAAGAGTTCCTTCAAAGATAGAGTAAGACCTTCTGTGCCTCTGCAGCCCCTTCCACAGAAGTTCCCAGTGTGTTCAGTGCCTGCTAACTAAGACAACTTTGTCCAGACAGAAACTGAAAAGCATTTCAGTTGCAGAAGAAAAAAATCTCTGTATTGTTCTTAAATTCCTAGGCCCACCCCATTCATTCATGGTAACTGTAATAAATAATTTGTTTTTAATAAACTGACCCCCTCAGTTAATGTACATAAGGGACTTTTTGATGTTACAAGTTGAAAGATAATTAAACTGAGCTTTTAACTTCTGGCTACTGTGAATGCTTCCCATATTTGCTTGTTTGGGAATCTCTGAGGTATGCAGCCTGCGTAACCTTCCTGTGACTACTTAAAAAGCATAAGCCTGAGAGATACATACGGAGATAAATGCACGTATTGTCCAACTACTCATTAACCACCCAGTGTGTGTTGCAGGGAGCGGGTGACAAATAGCTGAAAATAGATTTCCTTGTCTCATGATGTTACCGGCAGGACTGATATGAGAATCCAGAGCTACTTTTGGATCTATCAAAGATAATTCAAACTCGAAAGGTTGAGGACAGTTCAAAGACAACTTCCCCTTCTTCTGGCTGCCAGCTTTTAAGAGGGAAGCACAGTTGGCTGTTGTCAAACTTGCACTGGGTTTTACTGAGAAGTCCTGATAATGGCTGCTACTCATCAGGGCATGAAATGCTGAGTGCCTGATTGAATTCTTCCGGGTGCTTTTCTTGTCTTACCTATCTGTCAACAGAAGAAGAATGTCTTCTGTTGAATGAGAACAGCTTCTTAAGGGGAAGTGAGCCAGTCTACTAAATCCTGCAAGTTCAAACAGATTGACTTGAAAGACCTTGCCAAAGAACCCCCACACAAAACCAAACAAACAGCTGGAAGTCTTTACTGGTAAGACGCCTTCTCAAAACCAGAATGTGATGGAGCAGCCAGTGGAGGATAGAGGCACTCAGACTGCATTAAGAAGATGTGTGGTGTTGCAGTTTGGCTCACCAGCCTACATCTGGATTAATGACAGAAAAGCATTTGAATCAAAGTTGTTATGGGAAGTTTGCTGACAGCTGCAGAGAGCCAAGGTGAGGTCAGTGTTGTCCACCTGTGAGTAGCTGGGGAGCAGAGAGATTATGCTGTGTCATGGGTGAGAGTCTTAAATCAGTGAGTGGGGGTACACAAGCACTTTTTGCTGTCTTATTCAATATTAACATTTCTAACTGTCACCTGTCTGTTGCTGTTCCTCCTGTGAGTATTCCTGGACCTTGTGAGCATATACTTCCATATGACTTTGCTTAAGGAGCCAAAACTGGCAAGGATTCCTCACAGTTCAGTGGCTGAGTGAGATGGTAGAGCCTGCCATCTGTGATATGAAGACAGAAAGTGGAGAAGCAAATGATCTGGAAGTGAGTACGCCAGTGTAAGATGCCAAGATAAGTTTCTTTCATCTAGAGAATTGTCTAGCCATAAAACTGGAAAAGTGCAGCCAGAAAAAAAAAATCCTGAAGCTCAGTCTTCATCAGAAGGGACTTTGTGCAGTGATTGAGAACAATTTATGTAGTTTCTTACTATGAAGCAGGAGCTCCTCCCTCCATACTTTGCACTGAGAATTGGAGGACATATCTGCTGAAATAAAAATAATAATAGGGCCAACACTGAAGAGGACTCAGCTGCCATTCTAGAAGGCAGAAAACAGGTATCCAAGGATGGTTCTGTAATTCACTGGACACCGATGGTGGAGAGGGAAATCCATGGGACACAACACGATGCAGTCTTCAACAACAACCTGCTCATGATATATGGCCTAGCCTGAAACAGATAAGCTCTGCATCATCCGTTTTGCTTAGAACCAGCGATAAGCAGTGTCCAGTGACTGAATCGAAGGTACAAGCAGGCAGGCAAACATGGAAACCTGAGCAGATTACAAGATTTTGAAGAGTTACAACAGTAATAAAACTTTTTTTATTGGTGTTTTTCTTTCAAATCATTATTGAACCAGTGAGAGGAATGTTGCAATAAATGATGCCATGTTTTTATACAGCGTCAGTCTCTTTTATATTATGTCACTCCCGAGTGGGAGTGTGAGTCTTGGGAAAAGTTAGATTTTGCACAGATGGGCTCGAGCTGTTTTGCTTTATCCTAATCACTTGTTTTCTTGAGTATTATGCATTGTTCAGATATCTGTATACGCTCAACTGTTCAGGTTCGGGGCAGCTTCATGCCTTACCCTTCAGCACAACCTAATGTTGACTGCATTTATGGTTATGTTTGAATTTTGGTAGAAATATCAAAATATCCCATTAACTGTCACATATGGAACAGCACAAAATGAATAATGGCCAAGAAACTTAATGAGAAAGTAAAAAAATGTGGTTGCCAAAAGTGTTACGTGATCTAGTTAACTAATTATCAGCAAGTTTCCCAAAGGCAGAAGAGGTCTGACTAAGAACACAAGTGACTCAGTGGAGAAATACCTTGTTCACTCTCTGCAGAAAATCTGTATGAGGGAAAACATATGCAAGTGCCATGGTTTAGGTTGACACCTTGAGTATCTGGACTGGTAGGGCCAACTTTGTTGGTGCTGCTGGCATATACTTTCTGGATCTGAACTACCTGCTGTGCCACACTTCATAAGACCTCATACTGTGTTCTTTATACTGAAAAGTTTTTTGGATTTTATTACTGAATAAAAACAGGCTGCAGAAATGAGCTGGGCTTCTGTCCTGCACCCTTAAAACATCTACTATACACCAGCTTGTTAAGGATCTTGATATAAGAGAGATCAGATTTAATGTAATTCTCAGTTTGATTAGAAGAAATTGATAGTTTGCATGCCTTAGAAAACAGTTTTCCAAGAAAGACTCTCCTTTTCCATTTTGAATTTTTTGATGTACCTCTTACTGGTATCTGTCTGTACTGTAAACAAGGAATTCTTGTTTCTGTTATGATCTTTAATTGAACAGAAAACAAAATACTTTGACAGAAATGCCAATTCACTATTGAAATTGGCTTTTTTAGCCAATTATTTTAATTATTTTAATTTAATTTTAATGCTAATTAAAAACAAAGCATGCTTTGTTTTTTGGAGTCAAGTAGCTGATGATTTTTGCACTTAATACTCTTTGGAAAGTAAACATTCAGTTAGCTTATATGAATTGTTTCCTGCTTTAAAAATCAAACTCATGAGTTAATTTTGTTCATGGAATGCTGTGTCAAAAGAGAATTGTTCAGCATCTTAACCTAAAATTTTAAAAGTTTTGTTTTAAAAGTAATTACTGTATACTTCAGATTATTAAATAATAATATTTTCCATCTTTCCTGATTGCACTCTCCAGATGTGATAGTAGAATACAAATTTTTGAAGCATCAATGGTATGATCGAGATTATATTGTGATATAGCAAATCTCAGATGTTGAAATGTAGTTAAAAGCCTTTTAGGAGGACTTCAGTTTTCGCTCTGAGATGCCATTTTACCAGAGCGTGCCTCTCCTCCTCACCTTGCCTCATGGTCTGCGTATCTTTCAGCATAAGTTCTGTAAATGAAACAGAGCCTTTAACAAGATCGTAGTGGTTATAATATTAAGATGTTAGGGTCGAAAATTGTATTTACTTCTTCCATTAACTGTTGTTTTGTTTACAAAAAGACATCTTATTTTGTTCCTGTAGCCCATTCTTTTCTGAAGACACGTTTAGACAATCACCGTTCACTTCCAACTCAAAAGATCTCCTGCCTAATGAAACTACTCTTCATGGAAGGACATCTGCACCAGGTCAGATACCTTTTTCTTTCATTACTTCCAGTTCCTATATCTTTTAAAATTTTTCTTACTGTAAACTCCACCACTTGACCAGTGCTCTTAAAATGTAGTTTGCTTTGTCAAAAGGCAACTATGTCTCTATCACAGTAAGTGCTTATTATTAAGAAGAAAAAAAAGTTAAATATTGCTGAAGCATTTGTATTAATAGTGTTTAAACTATTATTTCTGTAAATTGTGCAAGAGTCTGTAACAGATTAAACGTAGCGGTATTAACAAAGGTGGGTTTTTGTGTGTGTGTGTGTCTCCCATATGTAAAGGAACTTTACTGATGTCAGATTATCATCTGCTGTTCTACCTACCTACTGGTCATTTCCATCTCCAGCTCTCAGAGTACAGACGAAATGTTTGCAGTACATGTATCAGAGTGGCTGAGCTTGGCAATACAATTTTCCTGCCTTTAACAGTAATTTAGAAACTTTTTTGGAAGAATGTGGAGTTCTTAAAACATACTGAAAGGCCTCAGTATCTGTGGGTACGTTCCCATTGATCTTCTGAACTAGTTGAAATGTGTGTTATGTGCAGATGTAGCTTGGGTTATATTCTGCATTAAAAATCAAAATATAGGTATGTAACAATACTATTCAAAGTGGCAGTGGACATGCAAAAAGTTGATACATGCCTTTACTGTCCTGTTGCAAAATAACTCGTTTGCTAGTTCACTGCTATCTGTTCTTTAATTAATAGCTCTTGGGCTCTAAAGGTCAGTAATTACACAGCCAGCTGTAGGGTAGGTTATTCACCTTTTCTTAGCAATCAATAATGTTTTAGGCATGTTACTGCTAATTTTCAGCTATGGACTGTCATTTCATTCGCAGCTTAACAGACCCTTCATTTTTTTTAATGCCTGAATAGTCATTTGACAGCTTGTGAAGTGGCAGATGAGGTTAAGAGCTAGGTGTTGTCTAAGGGTAAATATGCATAGCAGGGAGAAGAGGAAAATTTGTAGCATAAGGACAACGATCTTCAGGCTAGCCTCAGCCACACTTTTGCAAGGCAGTAGTGGATTTTGTAACTCAGGGCAAGGAGAACCAGATCAGGTGTTGTGCTTTTAAGTACTAAAATGTAAACCAGGTTAGAGCTTCATTCCTGGCTTTTGACCTAGAGATAACATGGAATATTCGTATACCCAGATGAAAGAAGAGAACTCTAAGACTTCTCAGGTGGTGGTCAGTACCTCAGAGGACATGGCCTCTAGCAGCAATACTCTTACATCATACCAAGATGAATGTATAAGAATTTAAATTCTTTGTAAGACTTAATTTTAAGTGAGGCCACTAAAACTGTGGATGGGTTTTGATTTTGGTGACATCTTTAATCTGCTTAAAAGATGTAAAGTATCTAGTTGGTTACGACAACCTGGAGTGTTAGAATGGCTCCTGAGGAACTGGGTTTTCTATGTTTATGCTGCCCCATATTCTGCCTTATGGAATAGAAGTATTACCCTGGTAAGTCTGTGTATTACAATACAGATTGCTCTGTGATTGTAAGACTCTGATATGTAATAGCATTATATATCCTGAAAATCAAAAATGCCAATTTCTGCTTCATTTTTATTTTTGGAACAACCCTATCATTCCAAATATGTTGATTTTTCTCAGCTTGATAATAAATTCTTGGACCTGAAGTGCAACTTCACAGTAGCACCAGGAATGTGACTTACGTTTTTAATCAATTACAAATGTGATATTCATGCAAAAGAACAGCAGAATACCCACAGGTAGATTTCCTACTAGTTTCAGCCTTGCAAGAAGAAATAGTCTATGCAGTACTATGGATAGCTCAGAAGAAAATTTATCCCTGCAGATAGTAGCGTAAAGGAACAGTAACAAACCATTGTAAAGGCCAACAGGGTGTAACAGAAAATGCTGTGGAAATGTGTATGTGGTGTCCTATGGATAAATGGTATATATGCCTTCACTTGAGATTTGTTTTGGGTTACTTCATTCCTGAAACAAGACAGTAAGAAACAGAACAGCATAAGAAAATGACAGAGAATTCCCAGTCCAGTCTCATCTTCAAGTCATCAACTAAAATCCAAGTAGATTGACTGCTAATGGCCAAGAGTGTTCATTAAGCAGTGCCCATATCCAAAAATGCAACTACGTGCCACTGTCACCACAGGTAGCACAGTCTGATGAATAAGTGTGGAGTCTGAGCTGCTGCTCTGTGCTGGCTCTCTGTTACCAGGCTTGACTCAGGCAGGCAGAGTGGCATGAGGAAGCCTATGCTGCCTGTTGGTCTGGGTGGCCATGGTGGAACCCCATGTACATAGTACTTCTTTCTAAGAGAGCACCAATATGGGCTGTTGTATCCCCCGACTCCTGCCAACATTCTGTCTGCAGACTTCTTGGCACCTTAGCTGCAGAGGAATTGGGAAAAGTGACAGGAACATAGGACAGTAAGATATCTCATGTGTCAAATTCAATTCTTTTCTATAGTGGGTAACAACATTATATAATTTCATTGATTATCAAGATCCATCTTAAACCTGTCATCCTTATTATTTGTATGAGGACATGGTTTCAGAAGCTCACCCCTTTGAAGGGCCAGGACCACTCTCTTTTCAGCCTGAATTTATTCACAGCAAGTTTTACTTTTCTTGTTTCTCCAATGCTGTCATTCAACTGGTAATTCTTCTCCCTCATGATGTTCACCGTCTGATGTGCCCTATTACATTCCCCTAATCCTGTCTTCATTTTGGAAAAGTAAGCCAGCCAACATCTTTTAGTCTCTTTGAGTATGATAGAGTTTCCATTTCCTGACCAACATCACAGACTTTTTCTGCCTCTGTTCAGGGAAATTAATTTCTGCAAATATGAGACAACTGTATGTGCTGTTTTACAGGAAGTCTTACCGATGACTTTTTCAGCAGCATGCAATCTTCTATATGTATATTGGAAATGCCTCTCCTGATTAATCACAGTCTTTGTAACTACAGCATACTGGTGACTCTCAGTTCATTTGCTAATCAAATAGTAACGTGTTTTTCTTTTCCTTTACAATTTCAACGGATGATTTCAGCATGCAACAGAAATTCTTGTTCCTACTTTCTAGGCATGTGACCTTGTAATTTGAGTTGTTTCACTTGTTACTCTAGCTTTCAAGGTTATTTCTTTAACACTCTGAAGTTTCTGCATATTGATGATACTGCTTTCATTAATGTAATGCTGTGGTTTTTTGTGTTGAAGCTATTAAAGAGGATGTGTAAGTACAGTTGGTCCAAAGTTCAATCCTTGAGACTTCAGCTTAGTGGCCTCCTCAGTGCAAACCACTTCTCTTTGTAGCCAGTTTATAAGAAAATTTCAAGATCAGGTGTTTAAGAGAAGAGCACTCTTTCATAGAATCATAGAATGGTTTGAGTTGGAAGGGACCTTTAGAGGTCATCTAGCCCAACCACCCTGCAGTGAGCAGGGATATCTTCAACTAGACCAAGTTGCTCAGAGCCGCATCCAACCTGGCCTTGAATGTTTCCAGGGATGGGGCACCTACCACCTCTCCGGGAAGCCGGTGCCAGTGTTTCACCACCCTCACTGTAAAAAATTTCTTCTTTATATCTAGTCTAAATCTACCCTCCCTTAGTTTAAAGCCATTACCCCTTGTCCTGTTGCAACAGGCCTTGCTAAAAAGTTTGTCCCCATCTTTCCTATAGGCCCCCTGTAAGTATACTGGAAGGCTGCTATAAGGTCTCCCC
>Ga0065711_1049699_pt1 | contig 11171 bp, 18 predicted proteins | sample Hoacrofraction12_FD_59098 | JGI IMG/M metagenome (GOLD analysis project Ga0065711, IMG submission 59098) | Hoatzin crop microbial communities from Cojedes, Venezuela - Epithelial fraction 12 v2 (version 2) | ecosystem: Host-associated > Birds > Digestive system > Esophagus > Crop | place... | reverse complement strand
TGTGTGGGGGCTATGGGTGCTGTGCATGGGCTACAGGTGCTGTGTGGGGGCTATGGATGCTGCGTGGGGTCTGTGGGGTAGTGTGGGGGGCGTATGGGGTGCTGTGCGGGGTCTATGGGTGCTGGGGTGGGGGCTATGGGTGCTGTGCATGGGCTCTGAGTTGCTGTACGGGGCCTATGGGGTGCTGTGGGGGGGTCTATGGGTGCTCTGTGGGGTCTGTCAGGTGCTGTGTGGGGGCTACGGGTGCTGTGTGGGGGCTATGAATGCTGCGTGGGGTCTGTGCGGTGCTGTGGGGGGCCTATGGGGTGCTGTGTGGTGTCTATGGGTGCTGGGGTGGGGGCTATGGGTGCTGTGCATGGGCTCTGGGTTGCTGTATGGGGACTATGGGGTGCTGTGGGCGGGTCTATGGGTGCTGTGCATGGGCTATGGGTGCTCTGTGGGGGCTATGGGTGTTGCGTGGGGGCTATGGGTTGCTGTACAGGGGCTATGGATGCTGCCTGGGGTCTGTGGGGTGCTGTGGGGGGCCTATGGGGTGCTGTGCAGGGTCTATGGGTGCTGGGGTGGGGATATGGGGGTGCTGTGGGGGGGCTGTGGGTGCTGTGCATGCCTCTCCAGGGAAGAGGAGCTGGGAGGGTCTCTCCATGGGATCCCCAAGGGATCGGGTGAGCACCGGTACCTACAGGATCCCCCGCACAAGCCGGCTGCGGTGCAGCCCCCCAGGCAGGGGAAGCCCCCGGGGGGCCGGGGGGTCCCAGGAGGGTGCTGCCGGAGCCGGCTGCCGGCTGGGCTGGGGCTGTGGGCTCCTGCTGCCGGCGCCTAATGAGCACCATGATGTAACTCCGGGTAAGCCTTGCGAGAGATCAGCTGGGGAAGCTGCAGTTTCTTTGTCAGATTTGTTTACCTCTTTTTTCACCTCCCCCCTCCCTTTTTTTTCCGCTCTGAGGTCATTTGGTTGGAACCTCAGCAACACGTGGACCTTCCTCCCCTTCTCCTCCTGCCCTCCCCTGCCCGCAGCTCGCTCCCAGAGAGAAACCTTCGACCTCTCCAACGCTCTCCAGAGCAACTGGAGGTTGCATTTCTTGCTAAACCTGTGGTTTGGCGGCCTTGGAAATGCCACCTATAGCCACAAATGAACTCGAAGCCATGACTAAGGAGGCAGCCCTGGCTTGCACGGCCCCTGGGCTTTTCTCTGCTGTCGAAGGAGCTGGGAGAGGACGGGTGGACTGAGGAACCAGCCTCTCCATAGAGCTGATGGAGCTGAGCATCCTCCCTTTACCTGAACCAGACTCCGAGGCAGTGGCACAACACGGCACAAAACGGCATCACTGAGAACGAAGGCTCCTTTGTCCCGAGCAGGGCTGCTGCCCCGCACAAGGAGAAGCGGGCTTGCCAGGATCCGGAGCGAGCGGTCGGTTGCTTTCTCCATGGGTTCTGAGATCATGGAGGATGGAGGTGGCCTCTGCCAGCCGGGCTGGAGGTTTTTCAGCTCCTCAGCTGCCTTCAGGGCACCGGGGATGGTGATACCTCCTCCGCGAAGGCGGGCAGAGGGGCACGGAGGAGGTGGGATCATCTCTGGCACTTCCCAGCCATCAGGAGGAGCAGGGGTGCCTCCTGCACCCTGGCAGCCCAGCTTACACAGCTGGGGCAAACAGGGGACGGCGTCTCACACCGAGCCATCGAATGGGAACCGCAGGACACGGGGACAGAGGCAGAAGTCGATCGGGCAGAATATGGCTGCTGACCAACAGCCTGGACGTTACACTTCCCAGCCCACGAGCTGCTCCCCAGCAGCTCCAGACCATCCCAGACCCATCCACCCCGTTCCCACCTCCAACCTGCCCTTGCCCACCTGCTCCTGCCCTTTCCCTTCCACTGGCAATAATCGGTGAGATTAGGGGGTGAAGATGCCCAGGATCTGATCCGGCTGAAAAAACAGCCGGCAAGAGGGGAAAAAAAGGGGCTGCTCTGCCCCCCACCATAGTTTCCAGCTCTGGTGCTGTCTTCAGCCAGCACAAAAGGCCTGTGAGGTGGGACCCTTTCAATGGGTTGGACTGGGTTGGGAAGACGTTCCCAGTCACAAGCACCAAGGGTGCCGAGTTCTGTCTGTGCCACAGGGGTGGCATGTACGCCACTGCCCATACCTAAAGCTCAGGAATAGTTAATTTAATTTATTTCTGTGTGGTTCCCAGTGTGGGCATGGCTACGAGACTCTGTAAAACCTCTGGACTCTGTTCTCCATCAGTTATCTCTGATATCTATGTGCTCCGGTGCTCCTTCAGGCCAGCCTGCAGCTATGGACCTGCGAGCTGTCTCCCACCCACCCAGCCTGCAGGGGTCTCCCACGGACACGCTGAGATGCTCCCAAAGTCTTGAAGCCATTTTTGGTTTCCCCTGGCTGGGGTGGGAGGCAGGTTCACCTCTCTAGGGTGTTCGCACGGCATTGCTGTGGTGTCTCTGGCCCTCCGGTGTGGGAGGACAGGCAGCCGCACGGCTTCGTGGTGAGCTCGGTCTTTTTATTCTCCCCTTCTTCCTGCAGAATCTGCTGTCTCAGGAGAGCTGGAAACCGTTCAAAGTCTTTTGCAAGGTGTCCCGGCTCTGGGCTGCTCCAGTACTGCTCTAGAGGTTGCTCTCTTCCCTCTAGGATGGTCTAGGTAGGTTACTCCTCTTCCACTGGGAACCCTCAGCACGTGGCACTGATGGGGAGGATGACACCAAGATGGATGAAGGTTTTCTAGAGAAGAGCCAAGCTCAGCGGCACTGAGCCACAGACCTGGGGGCCTCCCAGGAGCTCCTGCGGGAACCCCAGGGACCAGGGCAGAAGGTGTCAGGGTGCAGCACCTGATGGGACTCATGGCTGCGGTGGTGGCCACCAAGTTCCCCGGACACAGGGGAGGTCTCTCTCTTGCAGAGAACACCTCTTCTTCTTCCTCTCGGCTGGTGCAGGGTCTTCTTGGCTGGGGTCTTACCAGCGTGCTCCACTCCCCCTGCACCACAGAGCAAATCATGAGCATCACTACTGCTGAGCAACCAAAACTGAGTGTGATATGGGCGATAAAAACATCAGAGCTGGTGGGAACAGGCTGCCTTCCTCCTGGTGGGACATCTTCAAGGAGCAACACGCAGGAGGGGATGTCGCAGGAGACCAGCTGGAGCTACACATTCTTCCTCTCCTGGGTGGTCTGACTCGAGGTCTCACCAGAGGAGAGAGCAAGACCATCCCCTTTATCTGCCAGGGGTGCGTCAGGGCTGGTCTCCTCCAGCCTGCAGAGACGCAGCTGAATTGCTGAGGTGGGACCAGGAAGAGGAGAAGTCTCTGTTTACTCGCATAGTTTCACGGTGAATAACACATATGTTGCCTGGCTCTGGCTTAAATTTGGTGGGGCTGTCAGAGAGAGAGACCTTCCTCTCCCGGCTCTCCCAGCGCTTGGGTTGCCAGGATGGGCAAGAAGCAGCTCTTAAGTGGAAGGACATGGGGCTTCCAACCCCCCTCTGCACTGTCCCAGCTGGGGGCTGGCGGCCACAAAACCCTCTTTGCCCGGCACAGCAGCTCTTTGTCCTCTTTTCCTCTCCCTCCCCCCTCCTTCTGCCAGACAAGGGGCTGCTTTGATGCCCTCACGAGACAGATTGTCCACCGATAACCGGTCCTTGTGGTTGCTCCTGTGACCGGCTCCTACTGAGTCATCATTCCTCTTGCTGGGGTGAAATCCCGCTGGCTCCAGCTCCCTCCGGCCGCCTTGGGAATGGGGATATCTTCCTTCCCCCACCTCCACCAGCAGCAGATAACCGTCCTCTGCTCCAGCCCAGCTCGGGGCTGCAAGCCCTGACGCAGGGCTGAGCCCACCCTTGGCCAGCACGTCCCCGGTGACTAGCTGCTGCTCTGCATCTTGGGCCGCGGCGTCAGCACAGGTGAGCAGATGTGCCACCCACCTCGTCGGTGGGATTTCTGCTCCGCAACCATCGGCTGGAGCAGATGACCAAGGGAAAACAGAAGACCTCGGAGAACAGGAGTTAGGCCCCTTGCAGCACCCAGCAGAGCGAGCCGGCAATGGTCCTTGTGTCCTGGGTGCTTTTCTCTTGCAGGAATTGCTTTTTGAAGCCACGCTCAGCCTTCTGCATCACGTTGCCCTGCGGCAAAGGGCTCCACAGCTTAGTCATATGGAGAAGTATCTCCTCTGGGTTGCTTTGAACCTGCCGGCTGCTGGATGTGTTTGATGGCCCTGATTTTTGCACAACAAGAGGCAGTGAGTAATCACCCCCTCGTTTATCTTCTCCGGACTCGTCATGTCTGCCCCTGGTGCCTCTTCCCCAGGCTGTTTCATCACCCTTTGCACAGGAGCCCGAGCTCTGGCGCAGGCGGGCAGGGGACTGCAGATCTCCCAGAGTGCGAGCTGCCGGGGGAAGGATGCTCGTGGGATTTGGGAAGCCTCCCTCGTCTGTCGGGGTGTGACGAGGCTCGTGTGGGAACATCTCATGCTCTCCAGCTGCCGGTGGCGGGAGGCAGGGATGGCTCCGGACGGTTGCTGCCGTACGGGCGAGGTAAGCTGGACCAGCGCAGGGAGGTTGGGAAACGGTCTGGACCCTCTGGCCCGGGCTGGAGCCGTATTGCAGCAGGAGCACGAGCGGCTCATAGCAGAGCCCTGAGGCCACAGGCAGGCAATCACCACCCTGGCACGCTGCGACGTCTTATCGTCCTCGTCAAAACCTCGTTTCACTCATCGGGCTAACGCATTTTTTAGCTGGAGCAATCACAGCCTCCTGAAGGGTCTGCTCACCACCTCCCTCCCCGCTGCGCCCAAGCCTTCTGCATGCTTCGGTGGGGCTTGGCTGCCAGCAGAACCCAGTTTTTTCCCTTCTCCTTCCCAAGGCAGCCTCCAAGTCCATTTGCTCTGCAGGGAGAATGAAGAAAAAAATCCCAAAGAACCCACAAAAAGGCCATTTCCCCTCTCCCCTTTCGTCTTTCACCGGAGCCGCAGGCGCAGGGAGCTGTCGGAGCAGGAGCACTCAGGGTTTTGGCACGGCAGCTGCCTGGTGAAAGGCGGCTGGCCCGTCCCTTATATAGCGCGGGGTGTGCTGCCGGATCCGGCCCCGGGGAGCCCGCAGCCCACGCGGAGCCAAGGCAGCCGAGCCTGCCAAGCTGCCGGGGAGCTGGAGATGAACCTGAAGCCGTTCCTCGACCTGGGAGCTGGCCAAGATGTATTGGCCAAGTGTCTTCTTTATTCCCTTCCAGGCTTTTTCTGTGCCTGGGTGTATTTCCACAGCTCGGAGTCGGGTGGAAAATTACTGGCGATGATCCGGCGCCAGGTCCCTGCCCCGGCAGAGGTGAGCTAAGGCTGCGCGTTCATCTGGGGAACTCCTTGTCACGGGATGCTGCTGGGGCTGAAATGCCTTGAAGAAGCGACTAGATCTGTTAGGTAGAGAAACACAAAGCTATTAGGAACAAATATATCAATTTTTGCTTAGAAACACTTCTCTTGAGAGAACTGTACACGGCAGCCCATGGGAGAGGGGTTTTTGCAGGCCAAGAGCTGCCTGGGGTTTGCTCCTCAGAAGTATCACAAGGAACTACAAAGACATCCCAAATGCCGATGCGATAAACGACGTGCACTGACGTCAACAGCCCGAAAGCCAAACTGAGGGCCTTGCGGACAGCAGTGGTACAGAAACGCTTCGAAGCCAAGGAGCAAACAAGCCGTCAAGTTTCAGCCCGCGGTCTCAGGCTTTGCGAGAGGGTTTCCAAGCCAGCGCGTGGCTGGTGTGGCTGTGAGGAAGGGGCTACACACACTGGGACATCAAAGCAAATACCCCAACCAGAGGGAGGACGGCAGCGTCGGCAGAGAACCTGAGGTGAGAATGAGTGCATGGGTTTGGTGCAGCGACTCCAGGATGGATGGATGGATGGTTAGAGGAGCAGGGAGCAAGCCCTGAAGATCTCCTTGCTGCTAACCGGGGCATGATTCATAGACGATGAGGCCAGCCAGTCAAGCTGCCGTTCCTCCAAGGACGCAGACAGGGACGTCACGATCCTCTTGTTCTGGGAAACCCCCGATTTCAACACACAAACCAAGGAGCCGAGACCCAGGCGCTGCTCTCGGTGCGGGCGCAGCATCCCCGTGACCTGGAAGCACCCATCCCGGCGTGGTTCCCCATGGGACTTGCACCCGCATCCCTCCATCCCTCCCGATGCCCCTCTGTGGGCATCTTCCTGGTTACAGGGTGGAGCTGTGGGACCCCCTTGGGCTCTTTGCAAGGGCTGAGCAGATGCCTCCAGGCTCAGGGATGCTCACCCAACCCCAGCTCCCGTGCCTGCTCGCATCCAGGTCAGTGGAAAATCCCCTTGGCTGGGATGGCAGCAGCACGTGGACATCACGTACCTTGGAGGCCCGAGCCTGGCCTCTCCCCCTCTGCTCCCACGGCTCTGAACCTCCAGTCTTCTCAGTTTTTTTTCTGAAACTGCCAATTGTGCTACCATTTGTGAACAGGTTTGTGGGAGTTCGCTCTTCCAGCCAGGAAGGGCAAGCCCAGGTGTTCGGTGCCCATAAAAAGAAAACATCTGTTTGGCAAACACAGCAAAGCCATCCATCACCGCCAGATCCCCTTCTTCCCACGCAGCAATTTTCAGGGCCTGGAAAGAAAAAAAACCAAACCAATAATAAATGATTGAAACTCTTGGCTGTGCCCACCACAGCGTTTCTGGATGCAGGCAAAAAGCTGGGGCTGCGGGATCTGCTCCAGCCTGGTACTGGAGAGGAGGTCCCACCAGCCAACGGCTCTGAAATTCAACTGCTCTTTCTCCATCCCTCTGTTACTGGGACGGGGACTTTAGGGCTCACCTGCTGGTCCCCAGATTCCCTCAGCAGAGCTTTCATTGTGAAACCACTCAGAGAAGAGGGCTGAAAATGAGGTAGTGGTGGGATAAGCCCTCCTCCTGGTGCCAGGACGGCTTTGCCTCCCCAGGTAGTGGAGAGGGATGGCCGCTCAGAGCTTAGGGATGAAACGACCCACTGGCCTGCATCTCCTTACCCACGTCCTCACCATCCTACAGGTCACGGAAACCAGTTTCAAGGAGGCTTACCCACAGCTGAGCCCTCCCTCGGGGATACCTGCTGCTGTCTGATCTCCAGCATCTGGACCAGTCCTTCCCATCCAAGGCCTTCAGGGAACCGCAGCATCTCCCCCCGCGCTGGAGGATTCCCTCAGTGCCACAGAAGTCCCCAGGGACTTCCCAGGGCTGGTCCGGCTGCGGCCAGCCCCGCCGGCATCAGGGCCAAGCGAGAGCAGCCAGCTGGGGCTGGGCAGCCTTTGAAAGGTCTCACCTTGCATTGGCCAGGCTTGGAGAAGCTGCCCCAACAACAGCCAGGGATCTTCTCCTCATTCTCTTGCTTCCTTATGAGCTTTTCCCACTTTGCCTGCTCTCCTTTAGCCCTGTTCAGCAGCCAGAAACATGGGGAGCACCCCAAAGCTGTGTCCTCTGAGGTGCAGCCAAGCCAGCCCTGCGGCAGGGCAAGCGATGCCATGGCACCGCAAAAGCTGGAGCCTGCCTGCCACGCTCCCACCATCCAGGTGAGATCCACATGTCAAAAACATTCTTCATTTCTGCCGCCGTAATCCTGACACGCTGCTGGCATCCTCAGTGTCCCCACGGATGCACCCCCATGCTGATCATCCCCACGTCCCCATCACACCGGGCAGGCAGGAGGTCTGCGCTGGAATTAACTGCAGCCTTGAGAAGGAGCTGCGTGCAGGTCCTGGCAAGATGCCACCTCGGGCCAAACGGCATGGGACCACGGCTGCTGTTTTGATGTCCCACAAAGGTGTTTGGGCACTTTGTGGGCACTCCAGCAAGCACCCAGGCGAAACTGCGGGAGATGCACCAAGCTCCGGCAGCGGAGCATCGGCCACCTCTGCTCTCACGTGTGGCTGGTGGACAGCAGCTACCAACACCAGGAGCATCATCCCTGTCACCCCGGGAAAATGGTCAGCCTGGCTGGTGGTCTGAAAACTGCTGGGGCACACCGATAATATGGCTACAGAGATGCCTTTGACTTCTGGAATCAGGTGAAAAGCCTTGGAGAGATGGTGTCCACCCAGCCCCTGGTGTCTGGCTGCTAAAACGTAAAGCAGAAGCCCTCTGCCCCCAGAAGGCCACCAGGTCCCCCCTGGGGCACTCTTGGATACCATGATGCCACCCAGAATGGGCACCTTCACAGACCAGATACTACGAAAACCCAAACGCTCGAGTGTTGTCCCCAGGCAGGCAATTTGTGGTCCGGGCTTTGCTTACTCTGCTTGGTGAAGCCCGGTGGCCCTGCAAGGCATGGCAGGTCCTGGGTTTTCCAGACCTTTCATCAGTTGGCTGGTGGCATATGTAAATCCCACCTTGGGGAAATCCTGGCTGAGCTCTCCCTGTTCTCTACGGTCACAAAACCCAGCACTTTCCCATCAAAGCCCAGCACTGGCAGAAGAGCTATGCTCGGTGCGTGGTCCCATCCACTCTCCAGAAGGTGATTCTCATCTCAGGTGCCCACCTTGGCCTCCATGGGACCTTCTGGCCCCAACAGAACCTTCCAGCCCCAAGCAATGGCGACTTTCTTGGAGAAGGCTCCATTGCCCAGCATGGCAGTGGCCATTCCACCACCGCTTCATGATGTATTTTTTCCCCAAAACCACACAGCAAGAGAGCAAGATTCCCTATAGCCTTTGGTGCTCTCATCACACCTCAGGGCAGCACCACCTCGGAAGCTTCCTGGATGGCCGGTCTGACCTCCTTGCTGCTCCAAACATCTCCGCGCGTGCCAAGCCAAGTGTCTCAGCGGGTGTCCTGGGGCTGAGTCGCCATGCCCTGCTGGCTTTGCCTCCGAGGGGCTGGGGAGGCAACACAGGATGCCCCGTAACCAACTCCATGGCCATACAGACCAAAGCTTGGAGACACCATCACTGCCTCCATGTTAAGCCTGGAATGGTCATAAGACGGTGCCATCCCCTGTATCCCCATGATCTTCCTCTTTCCCAGAAATTGTGAGCAGCACCTGGGGAGCTCCTCCTCCATGCCACCTGGAAACACATCTTGGTACCACCTGTGAGAAGCAGTTCAGAAGTCCGTCGGCAAAAAGAAATCCCAGGGGATAAATCAATAAACTGCTCCCCAACACAGTTTTAATTATCACTATGAATGCAGACTGATGAGAGGAAGGAGAGGAGAGGAGCAGGCCATGCATGGTCCGTGAGGCTGGAGGAGCAGGAGCAGGACTGATTTACCCTGTTTAGCAACGTGCATTCATCTCCAGTTGTTTGCCGGGAGCAAAGATTGAGAAACTGATTGATTGCGCAAAACAGATGTTAGCGTATTTGCAACCCAAAAACCATGAACCCCCCCCACCCGAATCCCCACATCCGTGCAGTGACACCCATCAGCTCCTCCCAAACACATTTGGCTGGGAAGATGGCCATCAGCCGCAGAAGCTGGGAGGTCTTTCAGAGTGAACCTGCCCGCCTTGGAAACGCCCGCCTTGGCCTTCCTGATTTCAAGGGGCTCTTGCCAACGCCAGCTAGTCTTGGGCGTGATCCCCCCGCCCTTTATCTGCGGCTTCCCCATCACCCCCGAGGCTGCTCCTTCCAAGCTCGCCCCACTGATCCGGCTGGGTGGCTGCTCCTTATCGGCACGGGCCGGGGAGCATCGCTTCCCCTCTCCCCTCCGGGAGGCATGCTGAGGGAGATAAGGATCGCCGGGCTCCAGCGCCGGGGCGGGGAGGGACAGAGGACCCCCCCGAGTGCCCCCCAAGGACGAGGGGGAGGAGATCATCTGCCGTCAGACACCGGCTCTGCCATGGAGCCTGAGGGCACCTCGTGCCGCAGCCATCCACCTACGCGGCTGCTGGGCGCCCATCGCCCGAGCACGCCTGCGAAGGCAGTCCCACGGCTCGGGGAAAATGAACATAAAATGAGATAACACCAAGAGGGGAGGTGCAAGAGAAGCGCTGCACTTGGCCAGTCGTTTCCACGGCCCTTTTATCTAGAGCTGCAGTAGAAGAAAACTGATTTTCCTCCAAAGCTTTGTGCAGGTTGACACCAGAGGAGAACTGAGACCTTACCACATTCTTGGGGAAAAACCAAACCATGAGAAAAACCTTTGGGAAAAACCAAACCCATGACCGTGGTGTTTTGCATCTCATTTTCTTCCGGGCCTGGAATGATGCTTAGGAGAGGGGGAGCCCCAAAGCCCAGCTGAGAGAGGTCCATCTGCACCACCTCCATGGCCAGGAGGGACCCTGCTCCTGATCCCACCTCACCGCGGAGGGAAGGGGAGATGCTGGGGTGGTGGACCCTCATCGGGACCATCCCACCCGCACACCTGCAAGGGTGTGACGGGAGAGATGCCAGCTCCGGGGGGATCTGGTGAGGGCTCATGGAGAAATGCCGGGGCTGAGTGGGCAAAGCCAAGGAGCCAGAGCCGAAAGGCAGCCTCGCGTGGCACACTAGCCGGGCTCGGACGCGGCCGGCCGAGATTTTCAGCAGCTGAGTGAGCCAGCAAAGCAAACATTAGCAAACAGCTCCCAAGTCGTGTAAACAAACAACCAATTAAAAGATGAAATAAATCTCCCAGGTACATAACCTTTCTATTTAAACACTGGCCAGGCCTGGAAGAGCTCCAGAGCATCCGACCCAGCGACACCTGTGATCTATCTGCCGAGCTCCCAAGGATGAAAGCGGCTGAGCTTCAGGGATTGGCTCTGCCTTTCCCTCCCCCTCACTGTATTATTCTTTCTTGTCTTGGTTTAATCCAGAGGGAAAGCCCCCAGCCCCTCTCCTTCGGCATCCCCTTCCCCGCGCGGAGCAGGAGCTGGCAAGATGCTGCCTCCCTCCCCGGCTCAGTACTTCCGGCTCTGGAATCAGATGGAGCGTGTTGCCCTGTTAATTATGGGCCCTGTTAATTTAAGGCTGGTATATAGGAAGCACAGGGACCAGATTAACCCAGCAGCGCTCATGGAGGAGAGGGAAGGGAAAACCAGGGGTGTAGATGGAGGGCAGACATCCCAGGGGAGAGCTCAGCAGGAGGTGTTGAAGAGGTGCGGATGCTCCTTCCATGGCAGGACAGGCCCTGGGCATTTTAAAGTCAGAAATCCTGAAGTAGGCTAAAAATGACGGGTCTATGTGGCAGGGGTGTTGATTCCTGC
>Ga0065711_1014592_pt1 | contig 11171 bp, 8 predicted proteins | sample Hoacrofraction12_FD_59098 | JGI IMG/M metagenome (GOLD analysis project Ga0065711, IMG submission 59098) | Hoatzin crop microbial communities from Cojedes, Venezuela - Epithelial fraction 12 v2 (version 2) | ecosystem: Host-associated > Birds > Digestive system > Esophagus > Crop | place... | reverse complement strand
CTTCTCCAAAATCGGCAACATAATCGCCGAGAACAGACAGTAGATGCCCGTCAGCACCATGTAGAAAGCCAGAGCCTGCTCGAAAGACAGCGCGAAAAGCCTGGCCGTTAAATACTGCGCAAGGCACAAAACACAGCCTGCAACAATAAGCGGCGCGGACGGATTAAACCCGCCTGTGCGGAACGCCCTGATCAGTTCGAAAACGGCAAAGCATGCAATCACGATTGCCATCAGCAAAATCAAATCTTTAACGAAATAAGCGGCACCGTAAAGCAGGATAACCGCAACCGCGAATATGGTTCCCGTTATAACTCTCTGCTTCATTGGCCCTCTCCCGCACTTAAACCGCCGAATCTTCTGTCGCGCTTGGCGTAATCTTTAAAAGCTCTTGTGAGTTCGTCATATCCGAAATCGGGCCACAGAGTTTCCGACACCCAGAACTCCGAATAAGCGCATTCCCACAAAAGGAAATTCGAAATTCTCATCTCGCCGCTCGGGCGAATTATAAGTTCCGGATCCGGAACATCGGGCAAATACATATGGGAAGACAGTGTTTCTTCGGTAATATCTTCAGGGGAAAGTTTGCCTTCCTTTACCAGGCTTGCGATCTTCTGCGCCGCCTGCGTAATCTCTCTTCTTCCGCCGTAGTTGAACGCGACGATAAGCTGCATCTTCTGTCTGTTGACAGACCTTGCCTCGCCTTCCTCGCACACTTTTCGAATATTCTCCGGGAGCGCTGCGATATCGCCCGTGAATCTTACGCGGATACCCTCCTGCTCAAGCTCCGGGTCGTATTTTTCGAAAAACTCGACGAACAGCTTCATCAACTGGTCGACCTCGCCTTCGGGCCTTGACCAGTTCTCCGTCGAAAAAGCGTAGACGGTCAAATACTTAACGCCGTAGTTACCGCAGTTGCGGCAGAGTTCTTTTAAGTTCTCCGCGCCCGCGCGGTGGCCGGCCGACCTTGGCAGCAGGCGCTTCTTCGCCCATCTGCCGTTGCCGTCCATAATAACCCCGAGGCTTACCGGAACCTTCAGACCCGTTGTGTCAAAAGTCTTTTTTGCCATCAGATTTCCATGAGTTCCTTGTTCTTGTTCTCGCAGATTTTCTCAACCTCCGCGGTGAACTTATCGGTTATCTTCTGGACCTTCTCCTCGTACTCGGCCAGAGAGTCGTCGGTCAGTTCCTTCTTCTTGTTTGCCGCACGCATCTTGTCGATATACTCTCGGCGAACGTTTCTTACGACAACCTTCGCCTCTTCGCCGTAAACCTTAACCTGCTTTGTCAGTTCCTTACGGCGCTCCTCTGTCAGAATCGGGAAAACGAGTCTTATAATCTTGCCGTCGTTTGTAGGCGTGATACCCAAATCCGATGCCTGAATCGCGCGCTCAATCTCGCGGAGCATCGAAGGATCCCACGGTGCCAGGGTAATCATTCTTGCTTCCGGGACCTGAATGTTGCAAACAGCGTTCAAAGGAGACGGTGCGCCGTAGTACTCAACGGTAATCTTGTCGAGCACGTGCGGGTTTGCACGGCCTGCGCGGATTGCATTCAGATTCTCGTTAAGGTTATCGATGGACTTTTGCATCTTCCCCTCAACCTTGTCGTAATCTGCCTTTGTGATTTCGATCATAGCCATAACTTTTATCTCCTTTTTGCTTTATTCGACTATCGTTCCGAGCTTCTCGCCCTTAACAATTCTTACAATATTCTCCGGAGCCTCCATCGAGAAAACAAGAATCCTCGTGTTGTTGTCACGGCACAACGCCGCGGCCGTGGCGTCCATAACCTTGAGATTCAGACGCAAAACCTCATCGTGCGACACCGTCTCATACTTAACGGCATCAGGATACACGTGCGGGTCTTTGTCGTAAACGCCGTCGACCATCGTGGCCTTCATGAAAACGTCCGCACCGATCTCGGTCGCACGAAGTGCGGCGCCCGTGTCAGTCGAGAAATAAGGGTTACCCGTACCGCATGCAAAAATAACGATTCGTCCCTTCTCTAAGTGACGAACCGCTCTCTTCCTGATATAAAGCTCGCACATCTGACGAATCTCAATCGCGGACAAAACACGCGTAACGCAACCTGCCTGCTCCAAAGCGTCGGACAGCGCGAGCGCGTTCATCAGGGTTGCCAGCATTCCCATGTGGTCCGCGGTAACTCTGTCCATCTGCTCGGACGAGCGTCCTCTCCAGAAGTTTCCTCCGCCGACAACAATGCCGACCTCAACTCCCAAATCGGAAACCGCCTTGATATTCGCGGAAATCTGCTTCAAAACATCATCGTTGATACCGATCTTCGCATCCCCCGCGAGGGCTTCGCCCGATATCTTCAAAAGAATGCGCTTGTACTTAACTTCAGCCATATTCAAATCCTCCGTAATTACTCTTTCAATTCTACCAAATTATCTCTTTACACAACATCCGTTTCGGGATATTCATAACTGTGTTCGTACATATATTCCGGAGACACATCCACCGCACCGTCATTCCAGGTGACAACACCGTGTTCTATTCTCGGAGACATAAATATATCGACGTTTTTCAAAACATCGAAAACCTCCCCCTTCAACTCCGACGCGTCAAACAGCCTCTTCTGCCCGCCTTCAAATTCAATAATCATCATCATGTCATCAAGAGCCTTCAAAGAAGCAACTCTTACCGGCATTTCCGTTGATTCACCATGAACAAAACCGTCACTGATATACATACTTTCTTTACGATAATCCCACATAAAATGCGTGTTCTTGGTATCTTTGCCTCCATAGAAAAGATTATAACCTTTTGAGACATCATAGTCACTTGTCAAATCGGAATTACCGCAAATCAACTTTATATTTCTCGATAAAATCGTCCTCGAATACAAACCATAAAAATATAAACATTTCGTAATCTTAAATATCTAAGGTAATGTCTATCAATAATCCCTCTATATCGCTTCTCCATGCCGTAGTCATTCTACGAACCTTCTTTGACTTCGCTATTCGGCTGAAAACATATCATATGTTAGGTTGTTTTTACCGATTGACATCATCTAAATCTTTTATTTCTCCATGAAAGTCCGGAATAACAACTTTCATTTTCAATCCTTCTATAAGTTCAAACATAAAATACATGCAGTCGTTCTCAGATTTCTGTTTAACTTCTATGGAATCCTTTACAATTAGCGGCTCGTTTATTTCGCTTATTCCGTAATCAGCAATATCGTTTAACAGTTTGTACATCATAACATATTTGGTTGTATCATCTGCTTGCAGATATTCTATGCTTTCTTCCTTTCATGTATAACATCAATTACACAAATTGTTTTTTTATATATATCATCAACATCACTATTCAATTCACTTGCTGTTTCAGAATCAATAGATGTTGAAATCAATTCCAATCCATCAAATTTTATTTGTATACATTTAATACCGATTCGTAGTTTTCTTTCTCACTCTTTTCGGCTGACGGTTTATAATACAAACTCAAACTCATTTCAAATTCATATGGTGCCACATGCCACCAGTCACATATATATGTCGTGCTCCGCATAAAGCTCGATACTGTCTCTTTACCTGTTATCACAAGGTCATAAACTTCATCAACACCTGAAACAGCAACAATGTTAATTAATTAATGCATCATGTCACACTTCAAATCTAAGTAAATCATTACTGCCGCTATTTCCACACTGCAACATCATCCATATCAAAATCTTTTATTTCTCCTTGGAAATTAGGTATAATAACTCTCATAATCTGACCATCAACGAGTGTAAATGCAAACCATAGTTTACAATCATAATTATAATTCCATTTCACTTCTATTGAATCTTCTTTTATTAGGGATTCATCAAATGCATCAGTACCTGAAGTCGCAATTTTGTTTAACAATTCATACATCATGTCATATTTAGATGTATCATCCGCCTGTAAATATTTATTGCTATTCTCCAATTCATACACAGCATCTATAACACTTTTTGTTTTTTCATACATGTTGTTGACACCTTCATTATTTGAACCGTTGTCATTTTCCGCAACGGAAAATGTAGATAATAGATACATATCCCCATATGTAATATCCAAGGTATAAAGTCCTGTTCTTTCAGGCTCATCCTCATCTACAACAATTTCATACCATTCCACAGCATACTCAATTCCATCTTTTTCTCCTATATCTCCTATTTTGATTCCACTTTTCTCGTATAAAGTTCTACCCTCACCATAAGATTTCCCTCCCCCCAGGTTCTCATGGTATGGACTCGTCGTATCCAAATCCAACAACTGATAATAATAAATAACAGCCTGTATTCTTTCCAATAAATATTTTTGTTCTTTTGCTTCCTCCGAAAACAAATCATATATATCTTCAGCGCGGCCTTCATTCATGCATTCTAAAATAAATTCTGATTTCTCATGTCTTTCAACCATGGACGAATGATAATCTGATATAACATTAACAACTCTGCATCCTGCAAAAGAATTCAGAACAAAAACCAAAAATAAAATTACTGAAAGAATTTTTTTCATATCAATAATCCCCCCATACAACAGTAAATGAATCTTCGTTATAAGCTATGAATTTATTTTCTTCGTTATTAGGTTTATTTATTTCCGCAGTGAATGCGTTATACATACCCTTTTTTGAACCAACTTCTGTCTGTAATTGTTCCACATTATTAAAACTAACATTGCAGATATAGTACAAAGTTTCAACAGGCTTGGCGCTTATCCACTCCGAATCATATCTAAAACCGGTAATCCACCACTGATTTTCCTTAGGAAACCAATTGTATACCGATTCGTAGTTTTCTTTCTCACTCTTTTCGGCTGACGGTTTATAATACAAACTCAAACTCATTTCAAATTCATATGGTGCCACATGCCACCAGTCACATATATATGTCGTGCTCCTCATAAAGCTCGATACCGTCTCTTTACCCTTTATCGCAATGTCATAAAGTCCTATTTCCTTTAATCCTCCCTCCACATAATGATTACTGACAATTTTAGTTGTATTGCTCTCCCAATATTCCTGCGCGGATACCTTGTCGTAATAAACCCCCATCTCCGCACCGGTTCCCAAATTAAGATAGTACCCTCTCCATCCCCAGAAAATATATTCTTCATCGTTATAATTAAATGAACCGGGATAGAAAATATCCACTCTGTTATTTGTGGCAATTTTAAACACCTCATCATACAATCCGCAATAACCAAATGCTCTTTGTAATTGATAATAATCGGAATGAGCTGCTATTCCTTCTGTGTCTTCCATAAAACCAAGAGTAAAGCATCCCAAAAATGATGCTGCGGCACACCAGTTTTCTTTATCAAGACACCACTTCTTAAGAATTTCCCATGCCTCGTCCTCTGACATATTCCTTTTAATCCCAGGATAAGAACAAGGTACTTCAAGTGCCGAGTTTAATTCTGTGGCCAGATTAATTCCTTCATCCAAATCTTCTTCAATTTTATCCAGCAATCCCGGAGGACATTTCTGCTCATAAATATCATCATCTATGGGGATACTAAATTCTTCACCGTCAATTTCCCGGGAGACATGATCATATAATCCATCTTTGTCATTATCAATCAGATTCGGATTTTCACATGTGTTTACATAGGGTATTCCATTGTGTTTCAGCATATGAGCCAGCAAGTTCCTGAAAGTAGGAAACATCTTTTCAACCGAATTGAATCCGTAAACCAGCCAGTCCTCATATCCGTCATCATTACTGTCGGCAGAATTCACATCTGTGGGATTTCTCTCTCCCGTACACAGAGTTAGTCCAACCTCTTCATAAATGTCAGGGATTCCATCGCTATCGCTGTCGGTTTCAAAACCCATCATAAAATCTTCATGAAGTTCCGCTGCCGTATCTCCTGTCAGCATGTATCCGTCTGTTTGCATCATAAGGTTGTCAAACTGACAGTCAAGTCTTTCATAGAGATTGTAGTGTCCGCCGAAATTGTTTTTCACCCAGCCATCAACCAATCCGAGTATTACGGCATACATACGCACACCGTTCTCATTGTAATAATCCGTATAATCGTAACCGTAACTCATGTTGATATTAGACGTTATGTTTATTACAACCGGAATATTGCCGATATCTTCGGTACTGTTTAAAAGATTTACGACTCCGGTATGCACGGATCCCATAGAATAAGAAGTACTCGATGAAGTATATTTCATTAGCGAAGTCAAAGATCGTTTGCTTAACGATTTATCTGTGAAATACAGAGTATACATGCGAATCTGTTCTCCCATAATAATTCCGAATGTTATTCTTTCACCGGTGCGCATACCGTTGATGAATGTCTGTGCCGTTTCTATGGCTTTCTGCTTATACGCGCTTGTCATGTAAGCCGTGCATTCAATCATTATTATGTAATCGTATCTTTCGGTATCGGATGCATAATCGGTTGTGTAATCAGGGGCATTTTGCCACACAAGATTCCACTGCTCGACATCTATCATCACATATTTACTGAAGTGCGTCACTTCCATTGTTACCGTGTTGTTTTGAGTATCAACTACGGCCTGTTCCTGCATAACGAAATCACAGTTTTCTTCATCGAACCACAACACTCCAAGGTTTTCCTCATTTGTATCTCCGAGATTATCCTCGTTGTAGTGGAATGTTACTGTTGCGGTATCGAAGTCCAGATACGACGTAAAATTTACAGGTGCCCCCACACGACCGACAACGTTTGTGCACGGCACATACTTATCGAGAATATTCTCGGCTGTGACATATTCGGGCAAATAGTGTTCGCTTTCAAACGAAATATCCACCGATTCCACTATCGCATCGTCACCCGTTTCTATTTCAAACTCCGCAGTCTGCATCACCGGATCGTTATCTGCCTTATTCGGATCTTTTCCGAGCATTACCTCTTCGTAGTCGGATACGCCGTCTGAATCCGTATCGCAATTCAGGGGATCTGTTTTATACAGTTTTACTTCATCTCCGTCTGACAGTCCGTCCCCGTCAGTATCTTCACTGATAAAGAGTGTACCGGCCTCTATTTCTTCCCTGTATGTCAGTCCGTCGTTATCTATATCTTCGTCTCCGTCCAAAACTCCGTTTCCGTCCGAGTCCTCGTTATCGGGCTGTGTAAAGCCAAAGAACAGTTCAACACTGTCGGGAATTCCGTCGTTATCAGTATCTTCCGCCTCAGGGTCCGTTCCTATTACTCCTTCGGCGTAGTCCGATATACCGTCGTTATCCGTATCCGTTTCAACATCTATTCCGAGGGGCTCGGCATTAACATCCGAGATACTGAAGAATATATATGTTACTGTAACCGTTTCGTCGTCTTTTGTTACTGCCGTAAAGGTTAATTTGGTCGGACCCAAAAATAATCCTATTTCATCGGTGGACCAATTCGCCTCGATATCTATCGTTCCCGTCTTATAGTCTTCTTCATCAACAGAAGAAACGGAATATCCGAAGGATTCGACATTATTCTTTCCGTACACAATCCCGACATGTTATCTATTTCTTCGCATACATAGAAGAAATAATCATTTGAAGTCTCTACAAATTGATCTGTGTTCAGAACAATTTTCACTTCCCCGTCGTCATCGATATCCGCCGCAGGTGTGGGTGTTACCGTTACGGGGCTTGTCGTTACCACAGGAGTCGGTGTGGGTGTTACTTCTTCCGTTGGTGTCGGGGTCGGTGTTACGGTATAGCCCTGAACGTTTATATGTGCACGTGCCAAAACCACCTTACTGCCGTCGTCCAAAATTATGTACGCTTCCATGGTATATGTTCTTGAGTGCTCGGCGGTTGTTTCCACCACACCGGTTGCCGGAAGAAGGATTTCCTCTTCGTTCAGCGAATACTTAATATCGTAGTTGTTGTCGTTGTTTTCTATAGTTACGGCAAATCTTAAGTTATCTCCCAATTGTGCTTCGTCGGTATTGGTTGTTATCGTAACTTTCGGATAATTGTATATAAAATCCAGGTCACTGTCGCTTGCCGTAATTACAAGAGTGGAACCTTCGTATTCGAACTTATCGCACACTATTCTGCCGTTTATCGTCGTATTGTTTGCACTGATCTTTACTGTACCGTTAGGGGCATACACAATGCCTTCCAAGGTTATGTCCGTGCCGTTTATTGTTATATCCCCTTCTTCGGAATACAGAACTATCTTGCCGTTGGTACTTAAGACATCCACATTATAGGTAATGTCGCCTTTTGCCACTATCACGGCATTCCCATCAAATCCTGTGGCATTGATGGTTAAATCTCCGTCTGTATAGTAGTAACCTTCAAGAACTATTGTTTCCGCTTCCGTTGCAAATTCATCGATTGGATCGTAGATATTCGCATATTCCTTTATTTGCTCGGACCAATCGGGCATTGTCGAGGTTTCCGAAGGTGCAATTTGTTTTTCTATATTTATTTTCCAGCCGTCGGCATTTATTGTTCCCGCACTTTCCAATGTACCGTACAAATCTAATTCCGAACCGTTGTAGTTAACATCCGTGCCCGAATAAACGTCTCCGTATATGGTACTTTTCCATCCCTTGAAGGTAAAAAGGTTATTCGCAAAGATTGCATAAGGAAACACGGAATCCGTGGTTGTCTGAGAACTGCTTGTAGGTGTCGGAACCGGAGTTACGGTCGGTGTGGGAGTTGATGTTGGCGCGGATGTCGGAGTTGGTGTCTGTGTGGGAGTAGGCAAAAAATCGATTTGTCTGGTTGCTTCTATGGTGCATTCCGACGGCAAAAGGTTTTCGGTCTGCGATGCTGTCGACACATACCCGAAGGTAACGCTTTGACCGGCTTCAATCGTTTTATTGTATGTATCCGGTGTAATTACGTTATCTTCAATCGTTGCGTTCCAAATGCTGTCTATCGTTGTATCTTCTGAAAATCCTATGGTAAGACGCCAATCAGTTATATCCGTATCGCCGTTATTGGTAACAGTTACACCTGCCTGCACACTCTTGTCCCATGAAGTATTTATTTCAAACGCAACGGTAACATCGTTGTCTTCGAAAGTTACTGTTGTATCTGCGTTAACTGAGGAATAATTTGTAAATAATGATGTGAAAATTGATACGACAATAAGAACTGAAACCAGTTTTCCCAACCTACCCATATTTGTGTCCCCCTCTGACTTTATATTCAGAGTTTACAATTCGTATTTCAGGATTTCAACTTCATTTTTTACTGGCCCGAAAATGGATTTTCCCGATGACGAATGTTTATTGCTGTCAGGGATGTTGGATATTACGACAAATTTCATAGTTAAGGGGGTGTTTTTTGCAATTTTTTAAAAATTTACCCCCTTAACTCACCTTTTTTTAGTAAATGACAAAGATGAAACTGTTCGGTTTGAGGCTCACTGAATCTGTCGGGCCCGTGACAAAAGAGTTTGTGAGGGGCACCGGGGATTTGTCGAGCATTGTTGCCGTTGTGCCGGACGGAGTGTTTTCGAGCTTTATGTAGGCCGGGGTGTCCGAGCGGTTCATGATGAACACTATCTTTGCGGCACCTATACCCTCATTGCCGAAGAAGTCGCGCCCTTCTTTGAGTGACCTCTGGCACGCGAGAACATTTTCCGTTGCGAGGAGGGTTTTGTAGAAGCCCGTCACGAGCGCGGTGTTATCGGTGCGCAGGCGCGAAAGTCTGGTAACGAACTTCAGGTGTTCGCTTTGCTTTGCAGACATTTTCTCCCAGGGATATGTGCGTCTGTTGAAAGGATCCTTGTAGCCTTCCATCAGGACCTCGTCGCCGTAGTAAAGGGTCGCCGCGCCGATGTAAGCCAGCTGGAACGCATAGGCCATGCGGGCAAGGGCCGCGCATTTATCGTAATCAGCCGGAGCCACTTTGATTTTCTTTTGCTCTTCCCTGTCGTCACTTTCATCGGGCTTTGCAAGGAGAGTGAAAATTCTCGGGACATCGTGAGATGAAACAAGGTTCATGATTGCATAGTATGCTTCGGCCGGATACCTTTCGCGGAAGCCTTCAAGTCTGCTGTCAAAAACAGATGCGCTAATGTAACCGCAGAGGAAATCAAGAACGACTTTCCTGAAGGTGTATCCCATAACGCTGTCGTGAGTGTTGCCGAAAAGGAAGTCGCGGTACGCGCCGTAACTGCACTTGTTGCTGGCATCCTCCCACACTTCGCCTACAAGGATTCCCTCGCCGTCGGTTTTGTCTTTGAGCGTGTCTCTCATCTGACGGATGAAACCGTCGGGCAGTTCGTCCGAGACATCGAGTCTTATGCCGCAGGCGCCTCTTGAGGTCCACGTGTCGACAACGCCGCCCTCACCGAAAATAAAGTTTCTGTAGGACAGGTCGTCTTCGTTGACGTTGGGCAGGTCCGGGAAGCCCCACCAGCAATCGTAAGCGGTGTCACCGTTCTCTGTTTTGTAGAGGTTGTACCAGGAACGGCACGGGCTTTCGTCGTTCGTTTCAAAGGCTCGGTACGCACCTATTCCTTCGTATCTGTCGAACTTGTTAAAATATTTCGAATCCGCTCCGGTGTGGCTGAAAACTCCATCCAGAATTATTCTGATTCCACGCTTTTTTGCCTCTGAGGCAAGCGTTAGAAATGCCTCGTTGCCGCCCAGAATCGGGTCAACATTTAAGTAATCGGCCGTGTCGTATCTGTGGCTCGAGCGAGCCTCAAAGATAGGGTTTAAATACAAAACGTTTATGCCTAAAGACTTGATGTAGTCGAGTTTCTCGGTTATGCCGGAGAGTGTCCCTCCGTAGAAGTCGCATGCCAGATATCCCGTCTCCGGCTTGCCGTAGATGTCGACGTCCTCAAACCAGTCCTCGTGGAAGATTCGCTCGCCTCTCGAGTTGTTGGAGATCATGCGGTCGTAGGAATACCCCGGGCCGCGTCTGAATCTGTCGGGGAAAATCTGGTAAATCATGGCACCCTTCATTGCGTTGGGTGTGCGGAAGTTTTTGTCGTAGATTGTTATCTGGAACGCATACGGATATTTGTCCTCATCAGCGCCCACATGCGGCGGACCTTCGGAGACTCTTCCCTCACCGTCCTTTGTGTCGGCATCCGCAACATAGAAAACAGTTTTGCCTTCGCTGTCTTTGTATTTGAACCAGTAGAAAAGCAGTCCGGTCTCATGCGGCATCAAGAGCTTCACGCAGTATCTGCGCGACGACGCCACGCGGTACATCGGCTC
>Ga0065711_1049698_pt1 | contig 11172 bp, 8 predicted proteins | sample Hoacrofraction12_FD_59098 | JGI IMG/M metagenome (GOLD analysis project Ga0065711, IMG submission 59098) | Hoatzin crop microbial communities from Cojedes, Venezuela - Epithelial fraction 12 v2 (version 2) | ecosystem: Host-associated > Birds > Digestive system > Esophagus > Crop | place... | reverse complement strand
GCTGCCCAGAGAAGCTGTGGCTGCCCCCTCCCTGGCAGGGTTCAAGGCCAGGTTGGATGGAGCTCTGAGCACCCTGGGCTGGTGGAAGATGTCCCTGCTCATGGCAGGGGGGTTGGAACCACATGGTCTTTAAGGTCCCTTCGAACCCAAACCAGTCTACGATGCTATGATTCACAGTCTCCCAGGTCAGGAGTCTGCTGGTGTTTGCACTGCGGTCTGTCCAATGCCGGTCACTCCATTACAAGTAAGCAATCTGTGTTAAGAGTGTGCACGGCCTTAAAGAGCCACGTGTTATAGAAGCACTTGGACTAATTAGTAAAATCCACATCAGAAAGTGGAAGTTCCGGTTGCTCGTCCCGTTTCATTATGAATACAAGATGAGGAGTGACAGACCAGCCTTTCAACACCTTGGCATTCTGGCCCAAGCAGTGAGCGTGAGGCCGTGCGGTGCCTGTGCCAGAGCCAGGATCCTCTTGGGAAGGCTGCTGCTGCAAACACTGGCTTGTTCTTACAGACACAAACCTCCTGTGCCTTCGGTAGCAGCTCCGTTTGCTGACAAGCAGAGAAGTAACCTTAGCAGGGAGCAGAACAAGGTCCCAGAGTCCAAGAAAATTTGATTTTATCTGCTGAATACACTTGAGAAGTGCAACCCGTTTCCACTACTCAAACAGCCTTGCTCAAAGCTCGGCCAGGGCTAGAGAAGGGCATCTGGAACAAGAATATGATCTTTTTAGATGTTTCCACCGAGACACTTACATAAGATGGAAATGTGATACCACAAAAGCCATGAAGTGCCCTTGTTTACGACAGAAGAACTATTCCCATGAGAAGACCGTAGGTGCGCATGGTGCTCAGCCCAGGCATGTCTCCTAGGTCAAGAAGTGGGTGTCATTCCGTGTCCAGTAAAGGTATTCTGGATTCACACCAGCTTTTAACAGCGTACATGGCAATCCTGCCTATCCCACCAGCTGACCGCCTTTGTAGAAAAGTTAAAGCTTTATCAATAGCACAGAGTGACAATTTTGGACCCTACTGTCCTGTACAGATGTGGCAGAGGACAATTTGTGCGTCTCTGTTGTTGCAGACAGAAGTAGGAGGCTGGATTTAGCCAAGCAAGCACTTTGCTACTCCAAGAACAGTTTCATGTGAAGTTGGTCATGTTAGTTTGAACTCAGAGTACGGTGCAAGGGATGCATTATGCTGGCATGGGGATGATCTCCTTGCCAGGTTTCTTGCTATTCAGGATCTTAGAGAGGAGAGGAAAGCTGCCCATTATATCCTAAAGAAAAGTGTAAAGGGCGGTTTTATTTTGAGGTTTCAATATTTGGTTTCAAGAGATGCATTTGGAAATACAGACTCCTACAGAATTGTTTTTAAACTGTGCAGTTTGCCCCATTTGTGAAAGGATTTTGCATCTGCTGCCCGGCGAGACAGATAAGCTTCCATGTGCATCTCTATCACCTTGCCAGAGCCTGGGAGCTTCCATGGACACCGGCGCAGAATCAGCTTTCCCTGGTGGGCTCTTCCAGAGATCCTGAGATTTGTGGTGATTACATGTTCAGTGGCACACAGCTAGTTTGATCCCCATCTCTGTGTTCACTGAAGCTTGTAAATACAGCTGACCACTGGATAATGCATAGGAGTGGACATGACCGTCATTTTAAGTCATTTTCCTTATGAAAGATTCTTTTACAGGTATCCTTAAAAATTACATTTAGCTAATTCTCAGTAAGATACCTATAAACTCCCTGATTACTTGGTCTTGGCTGACTTTCTCACTGCCAATAATTATCGTGGTTTGCCCATCTCCCAGCAGAACCTTTCTTACTTTCCTAATTAAAATTCCTTTGTGGCCATCATCTAAGAACTCATAATCCCAGAAAACTCAAGCCATTGCACAAACCAGATCCAGCTCACACCCATTATAAGCCCATTGCAATGGAGTCAACAGTTACACCCAAAACCAAAGAACCAAAGGCTGTGAAGAGCTCCTGGGCTCCTCCAGCCTGCCTTTCTCCTGCTGCGCTTGCTCTCTACCAAAACCTCCCTGAGATTTGTAGCAATGTAGTTTTCAAGGGACTAATCTGGTCCCTGGAGTTCCCTTTTCCAAGGGCACATCCTGATGTTCCATCTGCATTTTGCTTCTCTCCACCCTTAACTGCAGCTCCACACACTGCACTAACGGTGGCATCCCCAATGCTGAACTCCCTTCAGCATCACAAGCCAAGACCACCTTAAGCATCACCTGGCTAAGCTCACTGTAGTCTGTTGCTTTAACCTTTCTTCTCCAACACCCCAAATATTTTTGCCCTTCTCACAACTCTTAATTAGCTAAGGAAAAACCCCAAACCCCAGCAATGCCCAAACCTGAACACAGCCACTGATGAGGAATATGTAAGGTCATGTGGTAGTGGGTAATACCATGAAAATGCCCATTTGTCTGGATAACTGAGATTCATTCCAAAATCATGCCTAACATGGAAACTAACACACCACCCTAATGCCAATTATTAGCTTCAAAGGCAGCAGCACAGACTAATGCTGTAGACAGATAATATCAGACATCCCTATACTAAAGCAAACACAAATGATTTAATTTCATTTCAGATTCACCTGGAAAATTCTGGCTCTCCCGTTTATTGTGCTGGTCCCCACGTGTCATGGGAATGGCATCAGCCGTGTTCACCCCATCCTACCCCCGTCGCAGATGGCATCGCTGCCTAATTGCTAACCTGGGCTGGTGGCACCGCACCTTGGCTGGCAGTCAAGTCCATCAGCACAGCATATTCTAATAGCAGTTACTGGCTATATGAAGGTGAAAGTAAGACTCTTGGGGAAGAGTTAATCTTTAACTTCAGATATAAAAAAAAAGTCTCTCACCCAGGTTAAATGGGATTCTCATCTTATTGGTGTCAACAAAACAAGTACCAAAGAACTTTACAGTGATTTGGGCTGTACAGTAAAGGTGCAAGGTATCGCCTGCTTCAAATCGTTTTTAACAAGGCATTTTATTTTTCAGTTCAGTAGCATTTCAGTGGCTCTCAGGAAGGTTTAACTAGCTTGTTTCATAGAATAGCATGTTGCAACAGATGCTGGGTGCGTGGTGGATGACAGGCAGTCTATACTGACTAACCCATGTGGGTCCTGTTGGAGAAACCACTCGGGTCAGTGGGAATTGTCCAAGCCAAAGCCAGATGTTTGTGCAAGCTTTTGTACCAACCTGGTTTGTTTTAAGAATTAACTCCCATTTGCTCTACCTCGTGCCAGAGAGATCTGCTCTTCTCACAACTGCGTGTGTTTCTGGATCTTTCTGTTCTGTGAAGAAAACCTCCAGGGAACCACCCCAGCCCTAATCCCAGCTGGTGTCCCACGATGAGTTACACGGGATGAGGAGGAACAGACCGACCGTGCTGGAGTCCTACACCACGTGGATTGTGTGGAAATGCGAGGAGTGGGTATAGTGCAGTTAAAAGAGACTATCTGCATAACGCGTATTTACCTATAGTTGCCAAGAATAAATTCCATTAATGTTTTTATGTGCCTTTTCCAAGGTTTCTGGCTCAAGTTCCTTACAAAGCAACTGGAGGTCTTCGAGCACAGTCTTGCGCATCTGGCTTCGTTCATTGAACAGTTTCCTCATACGATAAAAACAAATCTGGCAGTTGACATACCTGTGCAGAGCACGAGCAGTGCCAAGCCATCGCCAAAGCTGCTGCGGTTCGAAGTGGGATCTAGACCTGACAAAACATTGCACAAACTTTTTTCCCCCCCTTTCTCATGTAGGAATTCATCGCTCTGTGTGACAGCAGCCGTTGCAGTGCCTCCAGCATCAGAGAAGAGAGCACAAAGTCACGGGCGACTCCAGCAGAACGCAGACGGAGGGGTAAGAACTCCATAAACTCACGCGTCAGCATTCAGCTCCTCGCCGCCAGAACGCTGGCTGTAGGAAACTTTTGCAATGGGGATGAAAGCAGTGCAGGGCTATAAAAACACTGTAAGGCTTTAAATAAAAGTGCTGCAAAAACACGGAGTCTTGTTTATATTCTCTCCTGATGCATCCTACGGAATTCTATAGGACTAAGTGATGCTTATTCACATGATGGTTATAAAGCCAGCGGAAACTTTGTAATCATATAAATTCTACAATTCCCTCCAATGCTTGGATGCAAGGGGGACTCTCGGGGGTTTGAACTGTACGTGAGGAGTGGCCAAAGTCTCTGGGTGCCTCTCTTCACATGATATAAATCTTCAGCTATGAGGGCTTGCTAGCAATTCCCTCTGCTCGCTTGGCACGAAATTCACTGTTGTATAGAGTCAGTGCAAGGACTGCATTTCACTTCAATCCCCCTGAAAATGTGAAAAGAAAAGGCTATTGCTCAGGACTTTGGCAAAGCAGCAAATTTCGCTCTGTCAAAAAACCCACTAATTGCTCAGGCATGCCCAACGCATCGCCTAGACCAGCCCACGGAGGAACTGGTGACTGTTCCCCCTTTTCTCCCAAACTGTGAATTGCTATTTCCATCACTAGCCTAATTACTTTCCGTCATTTTCACAGCCATTTGCGCTGGCTTAATCCAGATATTTTGGCTGGAGTTTTTAGAAGACCCTCAAGGAGTTACTCAGCCTTATATTTTGGACTCCTTCTAGGAGGGATGTGCGAGGGAAGAATTTCCATTATGGGGAGCTCACGCCATGAAGTGAAATGGCATGAAATGACAAGCCTAAATGTATAAATCCACCATTGGGACTAGTCAAAGAGACAGCAAATTGTAATCCCGTATTTCAGGATAAGACAAATGCACATTTTCCACTCATCACATGGAACTTTATATCAGAAATACCTACTCCTAAAGAGAGAGAATCAGCGCATCATGCAAAATATGCATCCGGTGGGAAACAACATGGACTGACAAGCCAAAGACACTCGTAAGTAACTCCTAAGTAACTAGTGATAGGACTAGAGAAAATAGCCTCAAGATGAATCAGAGGATGTTTAGATTGGATATTAGGAAAAATTTCTTTTCTGAACGAGTGGTCAGGCACTGGACCAGGCTGCCCAGGAAAGTGGTGGAGTCCCCATCCCTGGAAGGCTTCAAAAAACGTGTAGACATGGCACTTCAGGACATGGTTTAGCAGGCACGGTGGTGATGGGTTATCAGTTGGGCTTGATGATCTTAGAGGTCTTTTCTGACCTTAAAGATTCTATGGTTCTATAAATTGCGCAGAAGCACACAGAAGCCATTGTCACAACTGATTTAGCAGACAGTGTGGAATCAAGAATACCTTGCAGAAAATAGATAGGATCTGAATTAAGCTACCGAAGAGAGGCAGCAGGTCTGCATCTCCTGGCCACGGCACTACCACGCAGGGCACGCTGGACCATGCACCAGACCATGTGTGGCTGCAGCACAGCTTGCTCCTTCCTCGGAGTAAGAACAAGAGCCGGGAGACAGCTGCCCGTTCGCAGACACGCTTGGATGTCCAGCAGAGACATGCCCGAGCCCTGCCCCGGCACAGGACCAAGCCCCATGCATCAGCGCCCAGTCTTGCAGCAGCCCGGGCAGTGATCCCACCCAGGATTGCTGCGGCCCAAGCAGCCCACGTTCTTTCCTCCTTCCCCCCCCATCCCCCCTCTTTTTTAATTTCCCAGTAAATTGCTGGGAAGTCTGCTTTTAAAAGAGATCAAGTCCCTGCAGATTATTTTTTAAACAAACATTTGGCAAAACGCTGGACTGTGGCTTAATTGATGAGCAGGGATTTGGTGGGTATGAAAATCCTATCTTCGAGCATTGAGGGATAATGGAGTCTTCCCCCCCCCTTTCACAAGCCCTGTGGCAAGAAAACTCTCTTAAAATATGACAAGGAAGAAGTTTTAACTGATTTTCCTTATTTTTTTGAGTTTTTAGAGATCTACAGGGAGAGTGAATTGGGGGTTCCCCCAACCCCCCTTTGGGCTTTTTTTTTTCTTTGGTCCTGACTGATCCACAGGGCATCACTACACACATTAGTTTACACGATTCAAACTTGAAAGTCAGATTTCTGTCTGTCACCCAGTCACAGAAAGCAGCCCCCTGTACTGCCAGCCGCCAGCCAGAAGCAGGCCATGGCAAAACGCATCTCTTGGTGCATCTTCTGACAGAAAGGTTCGCTACATCAACTCCAAAGCACACGAAAGCCTTTTGCCTTCACAGATCTCAGCAGCAATGGTCTTATTTTTGCTTTCACATCATAAAATTCTGCCAATTATTTTTAAACAGAAAATGAGCCCGATTAGGAGAATGGGAAAGGAGGAACCCAGAGTCCGACACACAGAAGTTCGACCCACGCTGTCAGAACTTGCATTTAATGGGTTGAAGTCCATTACCCTTATGTGCAAGTCCTAACCGAGCCCTTTGTGCTCCCGCTCTCCAGGAGATGCACCACGGCTCTGCGGTAATAAGATGTCAACTGAAACCAAGCCAAAGCCCCAAACTTCCTTTCACAAAAGATATAAAAACAGATTCTACAGAACACCTGTGTAAGATATTCTACTCCCTTTGCTTTGCTTTTCTCATGGGGAAGGGAGGCAAAATTTATGCCGTTGTTTCTCTGTAGCTGAATTCAAAACACACCAGCGAGAAGAATCAGAAACTTGGAAGCGAGCATCAGAGTAGGTGTCCAATTCATCTTTTGGACAAAGTCAGCAGAAAAGGTAAGTGGATTTTTCCCCATGCGCTAAAGGTGGTTTATTATGCTGGGCTTAAAGGGTTGCTGCAGGGAGAGATCAAAGTCCGACGCATTATACAGAGACATTAACTGAAGGTTTACCGTACCTGCCATGAGCTGCAAAACCAAGTTCCTGTGGTCAGTGGAGACCTCATGACCTCTCACAAGAGTTGACCACAGCATCCTGGTCAAATACCAGTAAGTTAATTACATTTTGGCTTTGAGCATCCTCTGCTGTGTGAGCAGACTAAGGGAACGTCTCCTGCCAGGTCCAGAGAGCCCCACCAACCCTTGTTGGCACTTGGCTTTCAGTGAGGAATGGTGCAAGGGGTAGGTATCTGATTTTAGCTGACTAGGAGCTATCGAGGTATTTAAGGCAACCTGTAGGGAGATGTGGACCTTACAGGAACAAAGCTGTGATTGAGGAGGAACACTCCTCAACTGCTTGGCGAGCATGATTTCCCCTTCCACGCCCCGATACGCACGGCGCTGAGGATCATACCTGTAGATAAATGGACCTCCCATTTGCTGCCTCTAAATCAGGACTGAGCTTGCTAATATTTTAATTGGCAATACCCCAAAAGTAGGTTTCCTGAGTGCAGTCGCTTTCTTTTTTTAAAGTGTGTCAGTAAAGGGAAAGTGAATGGCAAGTTCTTCCTTTGAAGCTGAGATTTCGAGGTGAATAAACATGAACGTGCTATCAAAGCTGTTAGGATGCACATTCCTCCCAAATGCCACTGCAATGTAATGAAGAAGGCCCCCCTCTGTTCCCAAGGTCCACGTGTGCTCGCTGCCCGAGTGCGGGTCCCATCCCGTCCCCTCCCCGCGCTGATGCTCAGCACCTCTCCAGGGGGGAGCAGAGGAGACAGGAGGTGACCCCGATGAAGGTGACACCACCGATTTCCATGGGGTTCTAATTCCACCAATGTGCTGCAAATCCCTCAGTGTTGACAGTTAATTGAGGCCAAAAACTTCCTTTTATTTGCACACATCCCACTCTGGCTGAAGAGAAACTCTACAGATATCCTGGGGAAAAGGACTGCCACTTCGTGTGTTGGGCCGTTCTCCAGACAGACTCCTAACTACGCATCCAACCCTGGCTCCAGGGAGACAGCAGTAACGCTCCCATGTGAAAGATCTTTACAGAATCATTTACCTGCCTCCATAACAATTTTATTAATTTCTTTCCTTTCCCCCCAACCATTAAAAATATGCTAATGCCAGAAACGTACACCTGCTCTAGAGAGATGTGTGCTACTATAATCACATTTAAGAGAAAAAAAAACCTACAGGTTCCAGCCCTCTGTCATGTACACAATATAGCACAAAATTCATACTAGCTTAGTTCTTACAACTGAATTCAAATTTTGACCAGAACTGACACAACTCTTTCAGTAGTTTGTATCAAATTGGCCTAGAAGGAGCTAGTGGGTGTCTCAAGGAAGCTATCCGTGTCCTATTTCACTCTGCTTCATTAGCTCCAAGCTCCAGCTAGGAACATTCATAAATTTAAAAAAATTTAAGAAAAAACAAAAAAACCTCAACAGTTAGCTTAATTGGTCTAAAAGCAGTCATTTTCATTTTCTGTTCTTTGTGAGGGTTATGCTCTTGTTTTTTCAGATGTGGTTACCTTCATTTTTCTTAGAATAGCTCCTTGTTTGTTCTCTCCCCCCTGCTCTCAGGGCACTTGCTAACTGGAGAGGCAGATGGAGAGGGGAAGGCATCTTTTAAATTTAAAAATAGGAAACTGAAAAACCACACGAAGCTTTCAGTGCTGCGGACGAGACGTGGGCAGTGGCGACAGCTGAGGTCACGAGGCCGTCCTAAGCCGGACCAGGGCAGCAGACAGGCCCCTCGATGGCACTGGGATGAGGTTCTCCCCAAGGAGGTGGCCTGATCTCATCACCTTTGGCCTCACTGGAGCCAAGACCTCCAGCCACACAGACAGACATTGGTCGTAGGCACAGCTACAGAGTTAAGCCCAAGCTCCTTTCCATTTTTTGAAGGTCTCTCCGGCACCGAGCTACGCACCCAAGGGTGCACAGCCAGAGCCGGCACAGAGCCATGGGGACCAGCTACACAGAACATGTTGGAGAGCCCAATTTTGCCTTTTTCCTCACTGCTTTTATGACTTTTAAGTGGGCAAGAGAGCACCCTGCAAGCAGCTTGGTTCCCTGGGGCTTTGCACGGTGACTGTGGGAAAGGCAGAGAGCGCTGGATTAAGTCAAGGAGGCTTTGCTTTTGCAATGTAGCCAATTGCCATATTCCTTGCTGATGCACATGCTGTGGGCCACCAGTGACTCATGACCGAGCAAAACTCAAACCAAAGCTACACATGGGCAAGAAACGCCCAAAAGTCGCATTGTTATGTAAAGTGATTGGGATCTATAGCACTGAAAATCGTTTCTGAGAAACCCACAATACCGGGCAGAGTGCCACAACCCTTGTCCTGCTCACTGTCCCTTCTCAGCCTCAGCAAGGGGAAATTATTGCTTTGATTTATGGGTCCATCGCTTGCCTTCCTGCATGGAAACAACCCCAGTAAAACCGAGGCACCATCACACAGCAAGTGCTGTCACCCCCCAGCTCCTGCACAGGAGCAGCCACGAGCAGATCACCCACTCACCCACCCACGGGGCATCACAGGAACCCACGAAGGGCTGTCAGGGATACGACGAGGGGGAAGAAATCCAGGATAAACACACCACATTGCTCAACTGAAGTTTTTGAGTGTTGGAGAGGAAAGGGAGAGCTGGGCTTTGGGCGTTGGAGAGGAAAGTGAGAGCTGGGCTTTGATCACGAGAAGTGAATGTTTCACACCGGTGGGGATGGCACAGAGACCTGAGCAGTCAGCAGGGGCTGTCTTCACTGTACATCTCCATCGTGAATTGAAGCAAACCATCTAACATAATCACAGCTGTATAATTAACACACACACACCCATCCCCACTGTGTTATTGCAAGAGATTAGTTTAGCTGGTCACAACTCTCTACATTGCCACTTTGCAACAGCCCAAGCTTTCAAGAAGGCAAAACTCTCCCACAAGCTTTTCCTCTGCACTCAAACAGCTTTAAACACAACCCTCCAGCCTCCCAAAGACGCCTTACCGTGGAAATCCTCCTCACTTAACCAGGTAGAGCTGCTCCCTAGCAGCAGCAGGGGGAAACCTCTGGCTGATAAAGGCTCCATCACACCTGCGGGTCTTTAACTGGTGAACTGGCAAAGCCGGTGGTGAGCAGTGGGTGAAAGGGGTGGCCAGGGGGCAAAGCCCATGGAGGAGAAGGCAGGAGCTGCCCCTGCAAGCCAAGGGTGAGATGCCACTAGATGGTGACAGCGCCCACAGAAATCAAACTACCCAGGAGAGAACCCCATCTCCGGCACAAGGCCACCGGGAAAGGAAAACATTTTTTTGGAAATCAATGGTTAGCACTTCTTGTTTGTAAGGAAGGAGAATGAATCAGGGCAGTGTGATGGTCAAGAGCAGCAGGAGGCTGTGGTTTAGTGATGAATCGAGAAGTGAGTGAATTCACCTGCGTGGTGTAAGGGCAAAATGAGCTGTTTTGGTAAGGCCCACGTGAGGAGCTCCGTTTCTCTCCATTTCCCTGTGCCTGCTCCCCCGCACCTCTGGTACCCGCAGGCTGGGATCGAGCGTAGTCTGGGCTGTGGGGTTCACCCGGCGTTCCCAAACGGAGCTGGTAACCTTCCATGGGGAGCATCAACTGCTCTGCCCCTCGCCCCAGCACGGGAGGAGCCCACCTCTGCGAGCCGCTGCTGTCGGCTTGCCTGGATCCTGCCCTTGCACTGCGTTTGCAGCTCGCATTTATGGTTCAAGCTGTCACCTTAGGGCACATTCAAAGCAGCATTTCGGCAGTGTTCAGGCTGTCCATTAAATAACGCTGAATTCAGTAAAGCTAGGTCGTTAGAGATATCCATAAAATCTATAAGCACCAGCGCTGATAAGCAGGAATTGGGTTGTTACTGGTTGCCGTGGTTTGCTCCCCGTGCAGACACCGGTGTTCAGGGATGGTTTATGCCTGCAAAAGGCCCCTGAGCTGCTGATCTGAAGTCAGAGTTGTGTGAGAATAAACAAGCTCACTTACCTGTTTCATCTACAAGTGTGATGCATTGCAAGACACTGGATTTGTCTTTCATTTTGTATTAATCACCTAAATGATGCAGTCAAGGAAATGCTGATTTTTCAATAAATGGTTAGCAGAGGAGAAACTTTTTCCTGACATTTAATAATCTTTGCTATCTCTGATCAAACAAAACGAAGGGCTCATTTACATTTGGCTGGTTATCTTGTTACGGTCGCGCTCTCCTGCAGAACGCCAGCTAAAAATTGAAGCAGATGAAGTTCCGTCTGAACACGAGGAAGAACTTCTTCCCTCTGAGGGTGATGGAGCCCTGGCCCAGGCTGCCCAGGGAGGCTGTGGAGTCTCCTTCTCTGGAGATATTCAAGCCCC
>Ga0065711_1049697_pt1 | contig 11172 bp, 7 predicted proteins | sample Hoacrofraction12_FD_59098 | JGI IMG/M metagenome (GOLD analysis project Ga0065711, IMG submission 59098) | Hoatzin crop microbial communities from Cojedes, Venezuela - Epithelial fraction 12 v2 (version 2) | ecosystem: Host-associated > Birds > Digestive system > Esophagus > Crop | place... | reverse complement strand
CCCCCCTCATTTTTCCTCCTCAGCTTAAGCTTTGTTGTTGTCATTCTGAGACTTTTGGAGGAGGATAACCGCAGCAGTTGCTGTTCCCATAAAATCTTTGAAATCCATTGTGTAGGCAGGTCAAAGAGAACCTAAATTAAAAACTAACAGCTTTTGAATTTCAGCAGACAAAGTTAATGTTGACTAAGAATCAAAAAAGAAGGGGGATGGGGTAGAAAAAAAGTGGCCCTATAGAAAGCGAAGGTCAGCTGAGAGATCTAGAGGACAGCAGGCTCTGAAGGGGCAAAGCTGCTCCTTTTGATGTGGGAGGTCTGCAAGTAACCTACTGGGACACTCCCTGGGCTATCTCATTAACCATGTCACCAAAGCCCCCCAAGGTCCAGAGAATCATAACATTATCTCTGACATTACCACACAGATACAAGGTTCCTTAGGCAGTCTATAAACATGCCTGTACTAACCAATTCATCGTGGCTTGACACCCTTGCAAGGGCTGGATGCCCTTTAGTGAGCCACATGAACTGCCCCAGTCATTCATCAAAGTTTCTCAGAGTGCATTTCACACAGCATTAAATTTAATTAAAGCAACACTGACTGCATTGTAATCCTCTGGAGGCTTTTTGTCAGGAGGAGTTGGAACACTTTCTACTTAAATATCTATTGTTTCGGTGGGATTTTTTTTTCCCCTTTCCGTTGCCTGAATCCACGTGATTTGCTGTGTCTCCCTGATTTTTATTTAAAAACTTGTATGTCATGAAAAAGTTTTGCCATGCAAACAGGAATCCCAGCCTGACAAACAGTTCATCTCTCATGCACCTGTCTGCAGATGTTGGAGAACATAGAAGATTGTTTGAAAACTAACCAGCATGTAAGAAAACAACCCTCAACACACAAAAGAAGATTAGTAGCAGAAAGGAAGTGTGTAGTACAAGCTACATATTTGTCAGCACACATCCCTGTTCACGTCTTCCTGAATTGGTGCATCAGCCATGGGTGACTATCGCCTCCTATTGGTGCTGTAATGGTGTCTCCAGATGTGCTTAGTGTTCCATAGTCCAGACAACCCTTGTCAAGACCAGTGGTTACATCAGAGCCCCACATCAATGCAGGGCTCTAGCAGTTTGCATTCATCTTGGTGGAGAAAGCATCAGGCAGAAACCAACCTTCTAGGTCTCTCTTTTGCTAGGTCTATTCATCCACACTGGAATCCCATTGGTTTCATTTACCTCGTATTTTACTGACCGCTCCTAGATCAGCATCAAAAGACAAGCTTTGTTTCCATCTTGCTAGTTCCCTCTGGCTCTTCTGCCAGCCACCAGCAGTCTAAAAGCCCTACTCTTCTGTTTGGGGGGGAAGTTTGACTAGGAGAAGACATGGAAAGCAGGCCACACAATTCTCAGAAACATAAAGATGATTCCAACACTGCATTGCAGTGAAAACTGTGACGGAAGCACTGTTTTGCACAAGTTGGGACAGCTGTTGTGCCCACTTTTCCTCCTCTTGACCAGGACCTGTTTCTGAGAGCCATTTCTCTGTATACAGTAGGCAGAGTGAGATCACATGCCCTTCATGAACTACAAAGGTGAAAGTGTCCTTTTCTGTTGCAAAAGTGTACTGCAGAATAGACTAAGAAAATTTACCCTTTAACAGAGTCGTATATTATCTACAATAAGGTTTGGTAGTTACAACACTGATTTTGCTACCCTGCTATCTCCTCCCTATATATAACTCAGTTTGCCTCTGCTGTGGTGGTGGTATTTTGTTTTTGTTGTTACTGAATCATTTTAGATTTTCTCAATCTATCTGCTATGGATAAACTAGGAGTAGCATTGTCCTTCCTTTATTCCTACATGCAATTCTTCTGAAAAGTGAACCTCGTTGTTATTAATCCAGTGGCCTGGGAGTTTGAGTTCTTTCTAATTCTTTGTGGTTTTAATGAGGAGAGTAGAATAGAAAGCATTCACATTGCCATCACTCACAGTTATGAGTAAAGGATAAAATAAATAAGTCCAGTACAGTTTTGTATTTCTCCAAAGAAAAGCGACTAAGCAATTCTGCCCAGAAAAGGACCTGCTTAGACCTCGAGGTTTCAAAGGACCTAACAGGGGGGTCTTCAGAGAAATTCTGTGTTATGCTCGGCCAAGATCAATGTTATTGTTTATCTCAGACAAGTATTTATTTCCAGTTCTCAGTACTTCTCATGGCTCCTCATGTGAGATCCTCTGCTGCCATGCCGTCATGGAAACGGTTCTATAAAATAACAAGAGGTGCCGAAGAATCAGACCTTTTTCTTCACCGGATGCACCCATCTACACCACAGACACGTGGACTACAGTGTACCACCATGCCTACCATCTCAGAACCAGTTTATTTTTGCTTGCCAGGTCTAAGACTTCAGAGAGAACCCAAAAAGAAATCAAAGCGTTGCACAGGTCCTGAGCCTCAGGGCACACCCATCATCTAAGTAAAAGTCTGTATACAGTTAAGCAGAAGTAATATGACTTCAAAAGCAAAACTACTGTTTCAAAGCTGTAGGCTGAAAGCTTATGCAAGTCTTCAGCTGATGAAAACTGAAGATGCTTTACAGAAGGAACGGAGAATCTAGTCAGCAGCTCTGGAATAAACAGTCTCTGCTCTCTATCTCCCTATAACTCTGCCCTATAGCAAGAAGGAGTACAGCTTATGTAGACATAAGCAGATTAATTCAACCAACCCAACTTCACTGGGGTACAAACACCACCTTTCCATTCTTCATACACACTCACTAATAAGAGAACCTTACTAATGCAGCATACTAGTAACTAAAATCCCCCCAACAAAATGTTTCTCAAAGTCAACATTTTTGCTTTAGAGTAAAACACAGCTGAAGAAGGAAATAGTCTCTATTTTTATTGCTTTCACATGAATTTTGCCTTGTGCTATTTGAGTGGGACAGAGCTAAATATTGAGCTGAAATAAAGGTACAAGTTCTCTGTGTCTCACACACACAGAGGCCATCAGATAGCTGTTAATGCTGCACTGGGATTCTGCCATCTGTGGAGTGCCAGACTAATTATGCATGGCATGCTGATTTTACTACTTTAATTGCACACATATTCACACCCCCATCACAGCCTCAATGATAAAACTTGTGCATAATATTATACTTTAGACGACCTCCTGCTGGTTTAGAAAGAAAAACTCTTAACTTTATTCTATTCTCCCCTGGTATTTACTTCAGTTTCCCTTTCAAGCTTCTCAAACACACAATAAGCTTTTGATTATCAGAGTTTTAAGTGCTCCAGTGGACACCCAGTGTGTATTTATGAATGGAATTAATAAAGAAGCAATTCGACTCCATCAAGAGAGCCTTTGCAGCTACTCTTAAGCGTCATTGAGCAACACAAGTAGAAACTGAAAAGGGCTAGAGGTCTCATTTTTTACATTTATTTAGTCACACCCAGTAAAAGCCTTAGAAATTCCTGTTTGTCATTTTGGAATCTCTGTACAGCCAATTCATTTACTGAACCGAAAAAAAAAATAAGAGGCTGCATACACCAGCAATCCAAACTATAAAACTACTTGCCTCGCTAAAGAAAGCCAATAATATTACTGCTATTTAGGACAAATCATTTTGGTTTAGGTCCTCCCTACCACTCCTCCTCCCCCCCTCGATTTTCAAGTCACTTTCACCCTTTTTGTTGCAGTTGTTAGTGAATTCTCATAGAAGTACTTTAAGCCCATATTGCGAGTTCCTTACCAATATATCATGAACTCAAATGAGTTGTCCCAGAAAGAGAAAGGAGCAAAGGGGTGTGTGCTAAACCCTGCCTTGACAATACACATTACTATGTCCTTTAACATAAGGACAAGAAGTTTGTCCTTAATATTAAATGCTCATGAACGTTTCCTTTACCATTAATGGGTGTATTTATACATATGCCTAAAAGCAAGTTAGTTTCTTTGCAAGACACCACCTACTGTCCTGAAAATAGCAACTTACCCTCTGCAGAGTTAGGTTTTTTGATGCACCAGAAGTCAGGAAAAAAATGAAAAGCAGAAGGGAGGTTGGGACATTTCAGGTACAGCAGGGATCAAGGACTAGTTCAAATATCTCTAAAGAAAAGCTTTTGGAAGAAAGATTTCCTAGGCTAGATGAGGAAAAGTATGTAAGCCTTCCAAGGACTTATTCAGATACTTGCACTGTGTTTGTGCCTACGCAACATAGTGTAGGCATGCACATTTTTTCTAGTTTGCTCAGCTGCTGACATTTTTCTAAGACTTATGTCCAATCACCTTCTTGCTTCTTTTCCCAGAAAACGTGAAGTTCAAAAGGCTTCTCATAACAGTGTCATGCATCTGGTGTCCAGCAGAACAAAGTTATTTCTAGTGCAGCTCTTGCCCCACCTACTACCTTTAAAATGAGACTACACATGAAAAAGCAGAAAGACAGTAAAACTATTTTGTTCTAAAAATAAACAAAACCAATCTCACCCCGAAGGGGAGCTCCAGCAAGCAACCACAGCACAATCCTGAAAATGTGTAAATACTCAGGTGAAAAATTCCCCCTTCTGTGCCTCATGACAGCTGTCCACACTCAGCAGCTGTCACAGGACCAGGAGTGCAGGTGAGCCACATGCTCCAAGGCAAAGCAGAAGAGGTGTGGCAAACCTTCAGCTGCTGCTTTCATGACATCAAACTTCCTCAGGTTTTGGCCAAAACCTCTTTCTTGACCGCTTTTTAGGTGAGGCCACCTCTACAAGAAGAAATTAACATTTTTATATGTCAGTGTCAAGGCATCTGCATCCTTTGAGGCATATAGTAATGTTCCTATGCATTCCAATGTCACAGCTAAAGAATAATTTTGTCTAAGGAAAGATGCCCCAAAATTTCATGTGGGAAAAACTAAAAAAAATGTGGTACATCTTTAATCAATATACTCAAACTGAGGAGGACATTCTCCCACACATGAACCAAGTTCAGGCCTTCTACAGGAAGTCCCACTCAATCCGCTAAGCATACTTTGCCTGAAAAAGTAAATTGTGTGTCCAGCCAGTCCATCCTCTGCATCAAAGCCGTGATAACACGCTAGATGCTCTCCCTGACAAAACCCCCACGCTGTGCAGCCACAGCAACATTGCTACCTCCTGACTCATTGTAAATGTCCAGACTAGGCAAACAGGAAGACTAACGGTTATTCAGGCAAATTTGGGCCACCATGATGGGAAAGGTGCAGAGGGAAAACATTATGACCAGCGTTCTTTTGAAACAACCTGACAGTTGATAGATGAGCATCCATAAAATGACAAAGACTCCCTCTGTAAAGCCCCTTGATACCAACATCTTCTCCCTGGGAAACTAATTAGCCTGTATTGTCAATGAAAATATTATTTATCTGGTAATCATCTTCTGTTTTCAATGACAAAATGACCATGAAAACTCCCCCCACCCCTCATTTTTGGTCACACTTCAGTTAAAAACATCACGCTATGTTGTTCATGTGATTTTAACTAATGGACAAGGAACATGTTTTTGTGATGCTGATTTCCACTTGCTGTTTGCATTGTGTTTACTGGGAAAGGCAGAGGAGACAGCAGAGTTTATCTCCAGGCTGCCGTAGCAGTAGTGAGAGAGGAATAACAGATGTTGGATGGAAGTTACTGAAGGCAAAGGTCTATCTATCAAAATGCATTTTTAACAAATGTTGGGTGGTGAAGTCTTTTTCCTCAAGTGCTGGGTTCAGGAATTCAAGAATTACACAAACTGTAATCAACCAGCTCAACCTGTGTGTGTTATCCAGAGCTGAGAACTGTGCTGCTGCTCTTGCTTCAGAAAACCTGCTTTCACCCTCAGCAACTAGTGACAGCTGCTGCTGCACTAACCACCATCTACCTCTACCAGTTCTGCAGGACCAAGGACCAGGTAGGACAGGCAAACTGAAGTGGTTGACCAACCCAGAGAGGAAGAGCTTCTCCAGGGAAGTAGCATCTTTTACTAGACTTGCTGGCCCATTCGCTGTGGCCACAAGGATCCACGTACACATAATTAACTCTATTACTCCCACTAATAACTGATAATCCCTCTCAGGAAATCTTTCTTTGATATTAAGATACACACACAGGGTTATATGAAGAGGCATGCTCATTCGCTACTGGCAATTAAACTACCAGTGTCAGCAAGAAGTTCAGTCTGGTTAGAAACAGCCACAGAAGCAGCCCTTCTGATGACTGAGTTGAATTCAAAACCCAGTTCTCTCAGACAGTGTGGCCAAAGCTTTCATGTTGTCAGAATAATGTGACACTCTGGGATCTCCCAATTGCTGCATTTCACGTTCACGTCATTATCATCTTCCCCTGGGTAACATTATCATCTCCAGTAAATCTTTTCACATGATCTACTAAAGACAAAAGCCTCTGTTTTCCTGTATACGATCTTCTACGTTGCAGAGCACATGGAAAAATCGCCATTCCCACCACCTCTGGAAAAAAGCCTTATTTCTTGCTAGAGCTTCATTCAGTGGGGAACAATAAAGAAAAAAAAGAGAAGAGCTTCTCTGTTCATTTCATTCTGGGTCATCTTGGCATGAGTCAGGATGCAAAGTAACTCAAATAGTAAATGTCACACAACTGCACCACAGCAAGTGAAATAATCAGCTCTGATATTGCTTGGGCAGACTTATTTTTAGTGGAGGAAATATCTGCTTTTCAAGTTTCTTAAGAAATGCTGTTACTAAAGTATAATGATCTATGCTGTGTTGATTATGAAGAAGCTAAAAAAGCAACAAGAAATATTCATTTGAAACATCTCACCCGTAAGAGTAAACTTCAAAAAGACACAGGTTACTTCAGTAAATATGCAACACAGTATCTGTAAGAACAGCCATACTAGGAAAGAGAACCTGTCTAGATAGCCAAATCAAAATCCAATCATTTAAGTCTAATTCGTTCTTCTCTTCGCCAGTTATAGCTTCTCCTGAAGAGGAAACTTCAGTGCTCTCTAACCTAGTGTTACAGTCCTGCTCACCAAGACCTCACATCTGTATGGGGCAATCCATTCTTTTAACTCACCTTTTGTCAAGTGTTCTGAATCTGATAGCACTAGCGTTGATTCAGCAAAGTGGCAAGAGTCAGCTGACGGACACTGCCAGTAGGGAATTTAATCTGAATTAAATATTACCTGGACTTTGCTCTGTTAAAGAAAGACCACTCAGATCACTGCAATATGAAAACCAAATTTGATTCTCTGCTTATGCCCATGCCAGCCCAGGGTCTGGGGAGAAGTCACTAAGTCAAGCAGAACTGGTCTGAAGCCCTCTTACAGAATTCAAATGGTGAAGCTAACCTGCTAGTGCTTGACAGATTCATTAAGGTTCTGAGGATGGGTTTGTCTTTCTTTACCAAAACTTGTCATGGATGACAAGTTGACCATTAGCCAGCAGTATGCCCTTGTTGCCAATAAGGCCAACAGCATCCTAGGGTGCATTAAGAGAAGGGCGTGCAGGGAAGGCATGTGTGCAGTGTGCAGTCCCCCCCTCCTGGCTACTCAACTAGTGGACATTGCCCTTCCAGGAAATATTCTGGCCATGGTTTCCACCCGTGGGAAAGCTCTTGCTAGAAGAAGTGTGGGGACCCAAACAGAGGCCCGCACAAACACACGGCTGTCCAGGTCTCAGGCTGCAGGGAGTGCCTAAGCCTGGCGCTCGTACCGGAGGACAGCAGAGACAACAGCTGTGTTCGGTGCGAGCAGGTGAATGATCTTCTGAAGGAGGAAGTGGAGAGGTTAAAGAGCATCCGGGAGTGTGAGAGGGAGATCGACTGGTGGAGCCGCACCCTGCCCTCCCTGAGGCCAAGGCAGCAGGAGGCGGCTCCACAAGAAGAAGAGGACCCCCCCCTACCCTCTTGCCACCAAGCAGAAAGAGGGAACCTAAGAAATTGGGGGGGGGAATAGAAACGGGTCCCTGCTCGGGGTGGCAAGCAAATCCCCTCCTGGCCTCCCTGACCTGCCCAGTTGCCCTTAAGCAACAGATATGGGGCTCTGGAATGTGAGGGCCTGGCTAATGAGAATGTGGATGAAGGTCCATCCAGGGGGTTGCCTAGGACGAGTCAGACAGCCCCAAGAATTACAACTGTCTAGGTTAAGAAAAAAAGGAGGGTAATTGTCATAGGTGATTCCCTTCTGAGGGGAACAGAGAGCCCGATATGCCGACCGGACCCATCCCACAGGGAAGTCTTCTGCCTCTCTCGGGCCTGGATTAGGGATGTTGCCAGGAAAATCCCTGGTCTGGTGTGGCCCTCTGATTATTACCCCCTCTTGGTAATGCGGGGGGTAATAATCAGAGGGCCACACCAGACCAGGGATTTTCCTGCGGGGGGGTCCTCTTGGCGGGGACGAGATTGCAGAGAGAAGTCCCAAGGCCATCAAAAGTGACTTCAGGGCACTGGGGCGAATGGTTGAGGGATCAGGGGTGCAGGTGGTGTTTTCTTCAATCCCACCTGTGGCAGGGAACAACACTGAAAGGGGCAGGAAGACTCACCTGGTTAACAGGTGGCTCAGAGGCTGGTGCCATCAGTTGAATTTTGGTTTCTTTGATCACAGGGAGGTGTACACAGCACCGGGCCTGCTGGCGACAGACAGAGTCCAGCTATCTCAAAGAGGAAAAAGGATTCTTGGCCACCAACTGGTGGGGCTAATTGAGAGGGCTTTAAACTAGGTACAAAGGGCGAAGGGGACATCGCCCAGCTCACTAGGGATGAGCCAAGGCATGGCATGCCAAGGTCAAGGGTGAGATCAACAGCCCAGCTCAAGTGCGTCTACACCAATGCACGTAGCATGGGCAATAAACAGGAAGAGCTGGAAGCCATTGTACAGCAGGACGGCTACGACTTGGTCGCCATCACAGAAACATGGTGGGACAGCTCGCGTGACTGGCATGCTGTCATGGATGGCTACAGACTCTTTAGGAAAGACAGGCCAACAAGGAGAGGTGGGGGAGTTGCTCTGTTTGTGAGGGAGCAACTGGGATGCATTGAGCTTGGCCTGCGGGCAGACGAAAAAGGAGTTGAGAGCTTATGGGTTAGAATTAAGGGACAGGCTCACACGGGTGACATTATGGTGGGTGTGTACTACAGGCCACCTCACCAGGAGGAGGAAGTTGATGAGGCCTTCTACAAGCAGCTGCAAGCAGCCTCACAGTCCCAGGCCCTGGTTCTCATGGGGGACTTCAACCACCCTGACATCAGCTGGGAAGACCACACAGCTAGGCACACACAATCCAGGAGGTTCCTGCAGAGCATCGAAAATAACTTTCTGATATGAGTAGTGGAGGAACCAACAAGGAAAGTTGCTCTGCTGGACCTTGTTCTAACAAACAAGGAGAGACTGGTTGAGGATGTGAAGGTTGGAGGTAGACTCGGCTGCAGCGACCCTGAAATGGTGGAGTTCAGGATCCTGCGTGGAGGAAGCAGGGCGATAAGTAGGATCAAAACCTTGGACTTCAGGAGAGCTAACTTTGGCCTCTTCAAGGACCTGCTGGGAGGAATCCCGTGGGTCAGGGCTCTCGAAGGCAGGGGGGTCCAAGAGTGCTGGTCGCTGTTTAAAATCACTTCCTCCGCGCTCAGGAGCGATGCATCCCCCGGAGAAAGAAATCTAGAAAAGGAGGCAGGAGACCAGTATGGTTGAACAAGGAGCTTTTAGCCGAGCTTAGGTGGAAGAGAAAGGTCCATGGAATGTGTAAAGAGGGACAGGCCACTTGGGAATAGTACAGGAATGTTTTCAGAGCATGCAGGGATGCAATGAGGAAGGCCAAGGCCCACTTGGAATTGAATCTGGCAAGGGATGTCAAAGACAACAAGAAGGGCTTCTTCAAGTACATTAGCAGCAAAAGGAAGACTAGGGATAATGCGGGGCCGCTGCTGAATGAGGCGGGTGTCCTGGTGACGGAGGATGCAGAGAAGGCAGAGCTACTCAATGCCTTCTTTGCTTCAGTCTTCAGTGCCAAGGCAGGCCCTCAGGAATCACAGGCCCTGGAGGTAAGAGAGGAAGCCTGCAGAAAGGATGACTTTCCCTTGGTCGAGGAGGACTGCGTGAGGGATCGCCTAAGCAATCTGGACGCCCACAAATCCATGGTCCCCAATGGAATGGACCCACGAGTGCTGAGGGAGCTGGCGGATGTCATTGCTGAGCCACTCTCCATCATCTTTGAAAGGTCCTGGAGGACAGGAGAGGTGCCTGAGGACTGGAGGAAAGCCAATGTCACTCCAATCTTCAAAAAGGGCAAGAAGGAGGACCCAGGGAACTACAGGCTGGTCAGCCTCACCTCCATCCCAGGAAAGGTGATGGAGCAACTCATTCTAGAGGTCATCATGAAGCAAGTGGAGGAAAAGGGGGTTATCAGGAGTATTCAACATGGATTCACCAAGGGGAAATCATGCCTGACTAATCTGATAACTTTCTGCGATGGCATGACTGGCTGGGTAGATAAGGGGAGAGCCATGGATGTTGTCCACATCGACTTCAGCAAGGCTTTCGACACTGTCTCCCATAATATCCTCCTAGGGAAGCTCAGGAAGTGTGGGCTGGATGAGTGGTCAGTGAGGCGGATTGAGAACTGGCTGAATGGCAGAACTCAGAGGGTTGTCATCAGTGGCACTGAGTCTAGTTGGAGGCTGGTAACTAGTGGTGTGCCCCAGGGGTCAGTACTGGGCCCAGTCTTGTTCAATTTCTGCATCAATGACCTGGATGAAGAGTTAGAATGTACCCTCAGCAAGTTTGCTGATGACACCAAACTGGGAGGAGAGGTGGATACACCAGAAGGCTGTGCTGCCATTCAGCGTGACCTGGACAGGCTGGAAAGTTGTATGCAGAGGAACCTGATGAAATTCAAAAAGGGCAAGTGCAGGGTCCTGCACCTGGGGAGGAACAACCCCATGCATCAGTACAGGCTTGGGGCGGACCTGCTGGAGAGCAGCTCTGCAGAGAAGGACCTGGGTGTCCTGGTGGACGCCAGGTTGACCATGAGCCAGCAGTGTGCCCTTGTTGCCAAGAAAGCTAAGGGGATCCTGGGATGCATTAGGAGGAGTGTGGCCAGTAGGTCGAGGGAGGTTCTCCTTCCCCTCTACTCTGCCCTAGTGAGGCCTCATCTGGAGTACTGTGTCCAGTTCTGGGCTCCCCAGTTCAAGAAAGATGAGGAGCTAC
>Ga0065711_1049696_pt1 | contig 11172 bp, 4 predicted proteins | sample Hoacrofraction12_FD_59098 | JGI IMG/M metagenome (GOLD analysis project Ga0065711, IMG submission 59098) | Hoatzin crop microbial communities from Cojedes, Venezuela - Epithelial fraction 12 v2 (version 2) | ecosystem: Host-associated > Birds > Digestive system > Esophagus > Crop | place... | reverse complement strand
CCCCCCCATACTGTTGCCTGTAGTGTTAATACTGATTTACCTTGAGGAAACAGAGCGAGAGTCTGACCCCACAAAAAGAGCTGCCCCTTAAATTCTTGGTTGTCATATTCAGCGGTGTTGCGACATTGAGAGAGATCCACAGAGCAATTTATGGCTTCAGAGTTAATTTCTCGTGTGAGTTATCACTGACAGGTAAGGTGCAAAGAGCACATGGCTCAAACACTCTTTTGTTGTTTAGGGGCTGCAGTCACAGGGGTAGTAAAGTCCTACCAGGGGGTTCTAGAGCCACACACACCACTGCAGCGAACAAGAAGTTTTTGAGCTAGGTGGAATGCCCAGCTCCCCCGTCACCAGCAGGTTCAGATGAATCAGTGTCATTTCTCTAGGGGTCCCTTCCGACCCAAAACTTTCTATGCTTCTATGCTTCTATGCTTCTCTCTTTTTCCTTCGTGCACTAAGAAGTACATTCTCTTCACAAGCTAAGATCTCCGAGTTTGTGGTAGCATCTAAAATGAAAGTCTGTTAAGAATTTTTTTCTTTCCTATTGTTTATTGTTCTTTCTAGGTGTACAATATGCTTATTAGGACAAGTAGTTATTGCAGCTGATGCAGGTTTGGGGGGGGGATTACTCTCAAGGGAAGATTTATAGCAGATGAATTTCTTTTTTCTTGCATCACAAGGTATGGGAACAGCGGGTAAGACTTGTCACCAGGTGGCACCATTAACCTAAGTTATGCTTCAGCTAGGTGACTGCAGTGAAGGTTATGTCCAAAAGGAATTTAGTAGAAAGATTGCTCTTTTCACCTCTGTTCAGAGCCCAAGTGAAAACACGGCACAGAGAATAGGCCAAATTCTTCTTCTGTTCACTGCCACATTTAAAATTATTTCATGCAATTGCAGTGTTATAATCTGGTCAAGAATATTCCACATTTTGTGTACGTTAAGTAAAATGCATGCCTGTATTTCTACATAAAACACCTTCCTTCTTATGTGTTTTGCACATCTGGTGCATCAAAAAGCTTCATTTTCCCTAGTGAAATCCCAGAACAGGACCACGGAATTCTCATATGGCAATGTTTGTGTCTAAATATTGTTTGAACATGTTTGGACCATATTCTATGAACCCAAACAATAAGAAATCGGTTATCCTTTGCTTACTAATGAGTAGCACCGTGCACGTTGCAGAACAGATGAGGAGTCCCATCGCTGCTTGCTAGTCAGAAGCGGCGGTGGTGGCCCCGCTCCGTGCCAGAGCTGCTGCAGCCGCTGTCTGCTGGTGTTGCTTCTCGGCACTCGCAGGATGGTGTAGCTGTCCTCTGAAGCAAAGAACAAAACTTTTCCAGTAGCAGACATTTAAATAGCTTGGGTTAAAAAAGGGGAGTTTCTTGCGATAGGGTCAGCTTCTTTTCCAAATGACTTTTGGTGAATTTTATCGGCTTGATCCTAAGATGATAAACTTAGAATGGTATCATGATTTTTTTTTCTAAACGATGATATTAACCTAATGATAGGAGACTAGAGTGACTCTTGGGAAACAGAAAATTCTTGTTCTTCTTCTGATCAGGTGTTAAAGAAACAAACCATTAGCTAGTTCTTTCTCAATAGGCTGGAGTATTTAAAGGGAGCAATTTTTTAGCTAGCAACCTTTGGGGTTCTTAAAAGCGTGGTGGTAGGATGCAGCTTGTCATTGTTACTTAGCTCACCAAAGTAAGCATGAAAACAGATTTATACTTAAAAAGATTATTTTGTTAACTTTTTATTAACTATTTATTATTATTTTTTTTAACCACGAAATGTGTCTTGTTCATGTGAACTGTGAATCGTAAGGTCACATTAAAATAATAGGTTGATTATAGTAGAACATAAGCTCTGGTCTCAGTGATTTCCAGGGCGTTACTAGGTAGGGTTGCATTCTACTAGATTGCAAGTCATGCTGTAATTTAAGTCATACATATTTGATGTGTTTTCTTGCCTTTGCTTGCTTCTCTGGTCAGCTGTGAAAGTCAGTGATTATGCAGTCTTTGTGTCAGCGTCCAGTCCTCGTGTGGGTGGTTAAACACCGGTGCAGACTCCGCAGAGGCAGTGGAGTCTCCGTCCTTGGAGATATTAAAAACCCGAATGGACGCAGCTCTGAGAAATGTGATCTAGTTAACCCTGCTTGCGCAGGGAGTTTGGAGAAGATGGTCTCCAGAGGTGCCTTCCGACCTCAACCACTTACCGATTCTGTGTCTTTCAGAAGAAAGGTCTTGGCAAATGGAACTTCTGAATTTCTCTAATTAAGCCTGCAAAATGCCCCGTGTGGAAACTGCAGAACTGTTCTCAGGTAGACTCCTTGCTTGTAATGAGAAGGGCAATATTCAGAGCATTTGGAAAGAACAATTCTCTCGAGATTTGCATTACCATGCAGTTTTTTACTGATGTTTACCATTACAACACAATAGGTAATGTGAATGCCCATTTATCTTCATCCCCTAACAAGGAAGAAAGTGTGCATGGTTAAACAATGAACAGAAAGTAGCAAGATTCAGCAATACAATGTCTTAAAGAAAGAAGGACCATTAAGCGTCTTGCAAAAATATTGTCAGTTATAAAATATCCTGTAGGTACAGAACATACCTTTCCAAGTTTCAGTGTGCTGACTCAGTGGACATTTTAAGTAGCAGCAATAATAGTGTTATTACAGTGATGGTGTAAGGAAGAAAGTGAGGGAGGGTTTGCAGAGCAAACAAGATCAGGCAAGTGGGTTTTTTTGGACTGAGGAGGAGATTGCCTGGAAGAGTGCCTCTTTAATTCTCATTGTGTTGGTTTATATAATAAAGGCAATCCGAAACAGTGACCTTAACAAGTTCATCTGTGGTCCAAAACATTTTGTATTTTTTTACTGTTTGAAGAATCCAAGTGGCATATCAGGTAACAGGAATATCACTCCTGAGTCATGATATTGTATTTGTCTGTGTTTTTCCAGTTTCTCTCACTTATAAATGGAGACATGAACCTGGTGGCAAAAGGGAAGTGAATCTGATGTCTAGATAAAACTCTTCATCTAGGATGCTGCCTTCAGTAGAGCCCTCAGCACCATAAAATCTAAATTCCGTAATAGCATAAATCCTAAACATAAATCCTAAATTCCTTGGTGTCATAAAATGCTCATAATACTTTAACCCATTTCATGATTTTCCTGTGGGTTTTTTTAATTTTTAGATTTCCTCTTTATTTCTCTGTATTTTTTTGACAGCTCTGTGTGTGGGGTTTTTTGGTTTAGTTTGATTTGCCTTTTTTTTTTTTTTTTTTGATTTCCTGTGGTCAGTAGCAGGTCATTGATTTTGTACAGGGGCATTGTCTGGATTTCCAGCAAGTACCACAAGGACCGGGATGTTTTCTTGGGCGTGATGCTGCAGGCAGCTGCCTATGCTTATAACTGATTCTGTTCCTGACAGCTTTAAATTATTGCTGTTTGCTTGCCTGCAAGCCTTCACTGATACTGAAATTCTTCCACAAGCCCTGATATGTGAGGAAAACTGTGGGTAAACATAGGAAGAAAGCAATTTATCTATCACTGACAGTCTAGCAGTTCATGGCAATGTTTCAGTGGCTGGTCAGTGGTGAACTGTGGCAGTGGCAGTTACATTAGGCATGATTTCAGGTTGAAGTGTCTGTATGACCTGTAGACCTCCTGTAGGCTTTCCAGAAGTATACCTGCACACGTATAGACAACTTGTGAATGGTTTCTATCTCTTCTTCTGGTAGGGGTTTGCACACAGGTGATAATTTATGTGTTACTTGTCTAAAATGTAGCAGAACTGACAGCTGATTGCTTTAACTGAAGTCATGGAATAGTTTGGGTTGGAAGGGACCTTTAGAGGCCGTGTAGTCCAACCCCCTTGCATTGAGCAGGAACATCTTCAACCAGACCTGGCTGCTCAGAGCCCCGTCCAACCTGGCCTTGAATGTTGCCGGCATCGACCCCCTCTCTGGGCAACCTGTGCCAACATTTCACCACCCTCACTGTAAAAACATTTCTTCCTTATATCCAGTCTAATCTACACTCTTTTAGTTTAAAAACATTACCCCTTCTCCTGTCGCAACAGACCCTGCTAAAAGGCTTGTCCCCGTCTTTCTTTTTAAGCCCCCTTTAATTACTGGAAGGCCGCAGTAAGGTCTCCCCGCAGTCTTCTCTTCTCCAGGCTGAACAGCCCCCACTCTCTCAGCCTCTCCTCACAGCAGAGGGGTTCCAGCCCTCGGATCATTGCTGTGGCCTCCTCTGGCCCCGCTCCAACAGCTCCAGCACTGTCCTGTGCTGAGGGCTCCAGAGCTGGACACAGGACTGCTGGAGGGGCTCAGTGGAGCAGATCTGATTTAAACTAACAATAAACTTAAATCAGGAGTTTTCAGGAATCCTGATCTGGATGAAATTTTTTGTAAGCGATTTTTTTTTTTTTTAAATAAATCTGAAATAACCAAAATTATTTATAAATGACGTTCATATTTGACAAGGACTGCTGGCTGAAAAAGAATTGTAGAATCATAGAATGTCTCAAGTTGGAAGGGACCCGTAAGTACCATCGAGTCCAACTCCCTGCTCCTCTCAGAACTACCTAAAACTATATCATATGACTAAGAGCATCATCCAGATACTCCTTGAACTCTGGCAGGCTTGAGGTCATGACCACTAGAAGAAGGAAACATTACAATGATTTTTAAAGTCAATGTTTTCTAAATCTGGTATTTTTTTTCCTGATAGAATGTAGCTAAATATGTTTTAAAAAATTGACAGCCCACCTGCCTCAAAATAATAGAAACTTCAATTCTAAAAGCACAGGTTATTTTCCATTTTTAAGTTAGATGAAGCAGTAAATTAAGCACAAAATATATTTAGGCTACTTTCCTAAGAAACCAGAGCTTTTGAATCTGTATGAGTAGGGTATGTGCTGATGTGTTTCCTTTTATTCTCATGCCATTCATAACTTTTGATCAATTTTAACCAATTTAGACTAAAAAGTATCACTTGAGAGGTCCCCTGAAAGGGTGCTGCCATTGGCTGGATTTTATAGAACTGAAGCTCAGGAAAGGCAGATGTCAAGTTTGTTCAGGCGTTCAGAGATCTGCACACATACCTGGGCCATCCATCAGGATATTTAAAGGTTTCCACCACTTCTACGTGTATCTTGAAGTCTACTCTGAGAGAACTAGGCCGAGTGTTATTCTTGGAGTCTGAAGAAAAACCATAGCCATTGGATTATCCTTCCTTTGAAGTTTTCTAACCATCTGCTTTGGTCATACCTCCTTGCTTGGACCCACTCCCTGCCATGCTGGTGGAAAGTGGGAGAACCATTGGGCCATTCTGGTTCACGTAGTCAGGTTTTTCCCCTCTCCCTGGTGCGTCCTCCCAGCGTTGTTCCCAGCCCAGATATCAACGCCGGTGTGTCCATCCAACGTTGGGCGTTATCTCCCCCAGCAGTATTGCTTGGTGAGTATTTCAGCCCTGCTTCTGGCAAATCCCTTGGGAATTTGTGTCTCCTCATCCTTCTCAATAAGAAACCTTGCGCTAACCAGGGCAGCTTTTTATGTGCACTTTTATTTCGTATTGTACACTAAAGAGCAGCACATTAGAGGGTTGTTTTAATGCTGAAGGAAAGAGGGTCCTGATAAGATTTTGGTTCCTTTTCCGTATTCCTGCAGGAAAACGTAAAGGCATTTTATATGTCACTGAACTAGGCAACAGCTGACAAATAGTTTCCTGTTTGGGGGAATGGAGATAGATGTACCCGCTTGCTTTCACTGCGTGTTACTGACCGAGCTACCAAGTGAGTAGCACAGCTTTTCCATTCTGCCTATGTTCTGAAATTTGAATTTTCAATCATCTCCTTCACTTTAGAATAATTAATCCAACTTAACTGAATTCAATCAACTGCTGTACGCTTTCTCCAAGCAAGATAAAATGCAACAATGTCTGACTTTGGCTTTTTTACAAAATTTTTGATATAGGTGTAAATTATAAATTTGCATGTTTCTCTGCTTTGTTTTACCAGCTACACATCAGACATATCCAAGAACTTTCTGGAAGAGCATACTCCTTAAATTTTCACAGGTTGTGTGACTCTAGAGCCCTGGTATCATTGGCTTGCTTTGGTATTTAATTGATTAAGAGCCTAAATCAAGTTTGAAAAGGATACCGGTCACCCAGATGACTCTGAAAGCGTTTTTCCATGGCTATAGCTAAAGAAGCTTACTGTGTAACATAAGGAAAGACAGTCCAGCAAAGGCAGGGTCTAAAGAAGATGCACAGAAACGTTGGCATAGTGGTGTTTGGCCACATTTTCGTAAAATCCAAATGAATCTCGGCTTATAAATATGCCAAAGAGCTGGAAGTTAACAATTATTTTTGAGTGTTGAGAAATTAAATTCCAACCCAGATACAGTTGTACACAACTGTTTTCAGTGTGGTTGTGGAGCACTGGCTGTGCATTGAGATAAGAGGTACAATGCAACGTCAGTCTCCCTTCTGCTGGTGGTGTTCCTTGTACCCATGAAAACTGCGTCCTGGCCTCATGTCTACGCTGGGCAACCCCTAGAGCTCATTCTGCAGAAAACTCCTCTGAATTTGATTCCTGGCTGTGCCAGTGGATAGCCTTTCAACCAAGAAAAATGTTCCGCCATCCTGAAACCATCAACCTGTGAATAGCCAATGGTGTGTTTGCATAAGTCTGCTCCTTTACAGCCAGCGGCTGTTTGCTTACCTCCCCGTCAGGGTGGCTGCTTTGCGTCTGGTCTCTACCCTATTTGGTTGGTTTTACTTGTAGCCCTGCTAGAAATTAAAATTTCCATGAGTTTAGTTCTGAATCACCTGAATACACAAACCTTTCCTGGTGTAGTTCACAGAGAAGGTCAGCACTAGAACTGGAAATAAATTAACTGGACAGAGGTGCCTGTGTCTGTACATGGGCGCGGGCGTCGTGCTGGTGAGGGTGGCTGAGGTGCTGCCGGGGTAGGTACCAGGGGCAGGCAAGGGTGTTCAATGGAACAAGTTCCTCTCCATGTTGGATTTGTCAGTGTAACCCAAACTATGATCCTGTGCTTGCCGTGTAGGTAGCAAGTGGATGATTCTATCGAAACTTAGTAACAACGATCAGATCTGCACAGCTCTGGATGTTTTCTCTTCGTGGCGTTTATTTGATTGCTTTTTTCTCTCAGCCGTCTCTTCCCCCAGTACATTTGTACTCAAGACATTTAACGTGGTCAGCACAGACCTATGAAATAACAAGGGAAAGATTTTTTCTGTGTGGTTAGCTGGTTCTAACATTTAAACATGTCATACTGACGGGAAATGTGTCGTTGAAGCTTCTCTGTTTTTAAACAACCTGTCCTTTGCTGAAACACTGGTGATTCTTCATGAAGAAACACAAAGGATGAACACAAATAAGCAGAATAGAAAAATCCTTGGAAATAAGAGGCAGTATTGCTCTTCTTTTCATTCCTGTTGACTGCTGCTGGAAATTGGTTAGATTAGGATTTAAGTAAGCCCAGAAGACAGGAGATCAGTAAGAAAATAAAATACGTCCAAAATTCACTCTTACATTAACAGAACAATACCCTGAAAGGGAAATCCTGCCAATAGTGGCATCCGTGCTTTTTGCAAGATGGTGATAAAAAAGCAAAAGACATCTCTTCATTTTCAAGATAGCTTCACAAAGGAAGCAACCAGACATGGAAACATCTCCCACCCTTTGCTGCCAGCGGCTGTTGCGTATGATGTCCTTGGATGCCCAAAAGATTGGGCAGTCTGATCCATCTGGCCTATGTAACAGAGATCAAAGGCATTTCTCCATCTACAAACTTAAGCTGACGGTAAGTGTATCCTTTTACTAAGTTGCACAATATTTTCATAATACATAGTGTTAAAGCCTTTTTTTTTTTTTAATTACGCTAAAGCACAAAGTTGTTTGCCTCTGCTAGTTGTTACAAATTTCATAAATGAAAACACAACACAGCGTAAGAAAGATCGATTTGTGGAGACTATGTATCTTGAAGTGCAAAATTTGTTACTCTTTTCTTTTCTTTTGCAGCTCTCTGAAAATGAAGAGGACAAATTGAGTTACTGTCTGAGAAAATTAATAGGGACATCTGACTCTTGAGGGGGCAAAATTGTGGACCAGTCCTCTCATGTGGCAATGCATTTTGAGCAACAAAAAAGGTATCATTTAAAATTGCTTCATGTTCTCAGTATGAACAGACAGAATATGTGCCAGTGGGAACTTAACATCCAATTTTTATTTTCATAAATTAGAACTCTGTTAAAAAAAACACCAAAAGCAAAAAAAAAACCAGATTTAATTTGTGACTTGATCATCTCAATATATTCACCAGTCTGGAATTTTCTTCTGTGGTATTTTTATTTATTTAATCAAATGTTAGTCTTTGTATGGCAAGCACATTTTCTATCTCTCTTGAGGTAAAAGCACCTCTACTCCCAATTACTAAATCTCAGCTACAGTTCATTTACAGCAGAAAGTCAGAGATTAGATGAAGTTTCAGCATCTCAGCGGACATTCAGTCAGGACCAGAATGTGCAGAGAGTAAGGTCACATTCTGACAGCTGGAAAGGCATCTGATTGTCAGCTGCAATGTGTGAAAGATCAGCTCAAAAACCTGAAACCGAACAAGTATTTTGCACTTGCCTGGTGTGAAATTTGTGTTCATATTTTGGTCTGGTTCCATAGATACTAAATGAGAGTCTACATTTGTGGTGGCACATAGTCAAAATCGCTCTTGGCCAGCTGGATACCACATGCCTTTCTTAAATTCAGAGGATTATTACACTGGGTCATTAAACTTCTAATTTAATGCTCATTAAACCTGAAGAAAGTATTTTCCTCTCTTCGTGCTATCTTTTTCTATTTTTCTTAATGCAAGCTTAATAACTGCCAAACCTTATCTTCCCCTTAAGAGGAAACAACTGCTTTTAATCTAACGGAAAATGTGTATTCTTGAGAAATCAATAATTCTGTCATACTAAACACATCATCGTCAACTGAAGGTTAAGTTTGATCACATTTGGATTCTTAATTACTGAAGGTATTTGACACCAAAATGTTTTCTTGAGACACCAAAGAAGGTGGAACAGTCTTCACTGGGCTTTTCTTGCTGACCTCTGACAAGGTGTCTGTTCCTTATGGCCAGGAAACAGTGGTCCATGAGATGTCTGTGCCAGGATATATCCACAGGCTGTTAGTAGGGTACAGCAGCTGTTTCTGAAATTCTTGTAAAGCCTTTCTGACATGCAAAGCTGGATATTTCTGGATGTAACTCCGTGTAAGCACATTTATACCTTTGCTAGTTTCCTGGCTGAATTTCTGCTCAACTGGGTTGATGTAGGTGGGCGTGAACTGTGCCCACTTTAGAGCACTCCTTATACTCTCCTCTACCTCTAGATGTGCTGGTCTGTCATTGTGAAGGGATTTCATTACTCTCTGAAGAGGAATTAGGCTTTGCAAGAACAGGGTCAAAGTCTCAGTGATGGAAAATGTGCGTCTCTGTGCAGTGGGAAGAGTGGCAGGAAGATTTCAGAGGCCCATGCAGGCATTGCTAGAAAGTCACGGGAGCTTGGGAAGAGTCTGAAAATAAGACTGGGATCATGGAGATGGAGAAGGTTTGCGATGCAAAGAGGTTATAGGGACACTCTCACAAAACTCCTATAAGACTCTTCTGGTTTAGATGTGCTCTGTATTGTCTTTTTACATGTCAGAGAGCTTTTCTGCTTACCTTGTCACGTTAAGATACTTGTTTCTTTCCTGCAGCACTTAAGATGCCCCAGTGCCTCAGGTTACATCCTTGGGAGATGAATGCTCTTGAATAAAGTGAAAATAAAACTGTTTACTTAAGACCAAATAGACTATATAGAAGTGAAGCAAGGAAAAAAGAAACAGATTTACTCTTCTTACACACAGATTAAATCACAAGTCTGTCTCCCTTTATCTTGCAGACTTGCTCTAAATGCGTTCCTGATGCACACCTTCTAAGCAATTCTTTTGTCTGTGCATGTCTTACATTTCAGGTTTACAATACATCAAAGGGAACCTATTCTTGGCAGAAAGCATCAGCTTATCAGAGCTGATCTTTAGCAAGTCCCTTAAAGGATCTGAATGGGTTTAATCTTTACCCTTAACATATGTACTTCTTTTCCCCTCATACTTATTCAGTATGTTTTCAGTCATTTAGCGAAAATTAAGGGTCTTAATATCTTAGACCAAGTATCATCTCCTGCAGTATACTGGCTATTTCAATAGCTCTTTGACTTAATGAAGATCACCTTCTCTCTGATTCAGTGTCTGCATCCATGGAATTTTATATTTTATATTTTATTTTAGATTACGTTGGGTTTTATAGCTTTGCACCATGATATGTATTTTATAGCTGCGCATCATGATATAAAATATGCTTAGTATGAACATCTAAGTGGTGCAGAGGTCTGAGGTCACAGACCGGTTAGGATATCGCTCTCTACAGCTACCTGAAAGGAGGTTGTAGTGAGGTGGGGATCAGTCTCTTCTCCCAGGTAACAAGCAATAGGATGGGAGGAAATGGCTGCATGTTGCTCCAGGGGAGGGATTTAAAAGACGTGTAGAAGTGGTACTTAGGGACATGGTTTAGTAGTTGACTTGGCAGTGCTAGGTTTATGGTAAGACCTGATGATTTTAAAGGTCTTTTCCAACCTAAATGAGTCTATGATTATATGATTCTGTGGTAGTGATTAAGGAGTTTACATATAATAATAGATCTGGGATAACTAAGCCTTACTAACTTTCTTCTTCTATGTAGCAGCACAGGAATAAGTTTGGGAGAGATTCCTGGCAAAATACTGTCTTGATGAAGGGTACCAAGAAATCAGAGAAAAAAGGATAGAGAAAGAAGTCGAAGAAGAAGGCAGGGCAAAAAGGTAAAGGAGATGGCTTGACGAAACTGAATTAAAAATCAGCCCACTGCATCACAGAATCACAGAATGTTCGGGGTTGGAAGGGACCTCTGTGGGTCATCTAGTCCAACACCCCTGCCGAAGCAGGGTCATCTACAGCAGGCTGCACAGGACCTTGTCCAGGTGGGTCTTGAATATCTCCAGAGAAGGAGACTCCACCACCTCCCTGGGCAGCCTGTTCCAGTGCTCCGTCACCCTCAGAG
>Ga0065711_1049694_pt1 | contig 11172 bp, 9 predicted proteins | sample Hoacrofraction12_FD_59098 | JGI IMG/M metagenome (GOLD analysis project Ga0065711, IMG submission 59098) | Hoatzin crop microbial communities from Cojedes, Venezuela - Epithelial fraction 12 v2 (version 2) | ecosystem: Host-associated > Birds > Digestive system > Esophagus > Crop | place... | reverse complement strand
CCCAGGGAGGTTGTGGAGTCTCCTTCTCTGGAGATATTAAAGACCCGCCTGGACAAGGTCCTGTGCAGCCTGCTGTAGGTGACCCTGCTTTGTTAGGGGGGTTGGACTAGATGACCCACAGAGGTCCCTTCCAACCCCGACCATTCTGTGATTCTGTGATTCCACAGCTTCCAGGGATGGCACCATGTTCAGGTGCCTCTTGTCTCACTTGGAGCTCCGTATGACTTGTTCCCATGGCCCAGCCACCCTCTGCAGAGTGTCCATCTGGTTAACTCTCACCCGTCATTTCTTTTCTGAAGCTTCTCTGTTTGTATGGCTTCTTCAGTGGCGTCTTCTGGCCTGAGGCCAGTGCCCTGGTTAGCTCCTGATGTTGTAAAGGACAGAGGTGGAACTGGGGGTGATTCCCATGGAGGAGCTGGGAGAGGAGATGTGCTCTGCCCCAACCTCCGTGCTCGCATTGGTGACCACCTGCTTGTTTCTCGACTGGAATCCGTAGATGCTGCATTTTGCAGACCAGCCTGCTTTAATTGACAATTTACACTCTTGCTGCATAAAAACTCCCATCTTTATAAGTTTTGGTGTTGGGATGACAGGGTGACAAGTGTCTGAGCATTTCTAGCCGGGCGCTGGAGGGCTTGCAGAGTGGGAAGGTGCTGGGAGGTGTGAGGCCAGCTCCTTGCAAGGAATAGAGCCCTCACCCTGGGACTGCCAACCCAGCAACATGAGGACAGTCCTCATGCATTTGCTAGCACCTGTATTTAAATGCAAGTGGCGTACCTTGCTGACCTCCAATGGGAGCTGTGTCCATGCCTATAGCTCACCGTTGAGGAGGGGAGCATGCTGCGCTGTTTAGCAAGGGAAATTTCCTAAGGCCTTGGAGGAATTAATCATTTTATATGCTGGACTCTTGCCTTCTGACTGTTCTATCTGAATTACAGATTAACTGACAGTGTGGGGACAGAGGAAGCCATTTCAATGAATAGCTCTCTAATTCATTAAAGGGGTTGTTTTGGCTGGTGGATCAGCAATGCAGTGAGTTCTCCAAGTGCGGAGTTTTCTGTCCCACTTTGCAACTCCCAGTCTTTTATCCTCTCCTTGTTTTGCCTCCCTGTTCACAGGACCCCTCTCAAACTTGGTGAGGGTCCCAGCAAGGCAGGTAGAAACCCCATTGCAAATGAGCTGTCAGCTCCCAGAAAGCTGTAATTTTGGAGCCTTTCTCTAGGGGACTCTTCTGTGATTTTTAAGAAAAACCACCACCTTTATGACCAAGGATTATAAATTTTGGAGTAAGGCATGACACCAGTGTATTGATGCTGCAGTTAGTATTAGTTGACCCAAAAACAATCGACTGGTTTCCAATCAGTTCTGCCTTGAAAATGTCAAGGGTCTCCCCCCTACCTGTAAGTCTACAGTTGACTCAAGAAAACCTGACAAACCTAATTTCTTCAATGATTATTCCCTTTAGCAAATGTTCATCCCCAGACTTGCAGCAAAGCTTGACACCTCCAGCACCGTTATTGATATGAGCATCACGGGCTGAGGAGTGCTAGGGCTGCTCAAGCCCTGGCCACGCTTCCTCTCCCAATTGCTCAGTATGAAGGAAAAAGGATTTGTTTGTTTGTGGATATTTCTGACATGGACTTCATATTCCAGAAGAGTCTCATAATATTGCGGGAGCTGATTCAGGATTTAAAGCATTATACAAGTTAAATATATTTTGATTCTGTAAGCAACACGCTATTTATCTTGGGATAGATTAAATCTGAGAGACTGATATCATTGCTGGAGATCATCTCAAGGAGGACTGTGGAGGGGAACAAAAAAAAAAAGAATTGACTTTCTGAGAGTCAGATGTTTTAAATTTTCGTTGCCCTCATGCATGAACTAAGCCAAACTACAGCTGCAAAGACTTTTTATTATTTTTTGACCACGTAAAGATTTATCTTTTGCCCTGAAAGCAAGCATCACGGGTCTGATATTAAGTTTGAGTCTGCAAATTCACACCCTGAGTGAATGCAGTCGCTCACTTGTTGGCAGAGACTGGGCACGTGGGGCGTCTGCTGAACCCAGTGCATTGGCATCTGCAGCCTTTATGGCTGCTTGATGTATTCATAAAAATTCCATTTAAAAACAAAAAGGTCAAAAGTTGACCAAAAACGCAACAACTGAGAACTATTTTTGTTTGAAAAATTACAAGCACTATTAATTATTGCACGAGAACCAGATGGTCGTACTGACCGGTTTAGTTTCATGGTCCAAGAAGGATCTTGAAAAAAACCTAGGAAGAAAAACACTGAGCAAAGACAAACCACGTCTTGTGCCAGGTACTTTGCATTTGGAGCTTTCATTTAATTTGAAATCTCTGAGCAATGCAGAGTGGGGCATTTATTTATTTTTCTTTAACGTGTGATTTTTTTTAATCTTGACAGAATATTAAACCAAAATAAGAAGGCCTGAAAATTAAAGTCCTGTAATGACAGCACAATCCCTTGGTGTCTCGAGAGTCTCATAAATTGGATATTTGGATAGCGGATGCATAGCTGCCTGGGCTCAGAGAGGCTTTGGTTAGCGCTGGAGAAAATAAACTTTCTCGGCACAGGGGTGGCTGGGCTTCAGGGAGAAGGCGCTGGTGTCAGCATGAAGTGATGTGGCTGGAAGATAGCCTCGTCAGACTAATTGATCTGGAGCCTTTGCCTTTCCTGCAAGGGCTGCCTGTCTCCTTACCCATAATCCCCACCCCTTTGATGGCCCATCAGGAACATGGGACTTGGCCCAGTTTTACGTCCATCCAATAACATTATGAAATTGATAGTGACGCTTCCATTGGCACTAATTTCAGTAAGAGACTGGAGCGAGAGGACAAGCGGTTTGCTTTCATGGCAGCTAAGCTTTCCAAGTAGATCAAGATGACCCAAGACTGATCTTGCGGCAGCCAAGGCGTGGGAAGGGGAACAATGGAAGGGGGATGGAGGCAGCTGGTGGACCCAGGCAAGGAGATAGTAAGAAACTTACTCATAGTGTGTTATGGTCCTGACCAGTGGGATGCGTGTGCTGCTGCACTGGCTTGCACTATCGAGCTGCTGCTGGCAGGGCTTTCTTTCCATGGATTGTGTTTATTAGCAGTGCTGGGCACCAGTCTTGGCAAAGGTCAGAAAAACCCTTGGGCCAGGAGGGCAGTAGTGGTTCCAGCTGTTGCCTCTGAGCTCTTCACTGGTTCTCGCTGTTTTGGGTATTTCCTGCCACAGACACTGGTTCCTGCAGTATTGCGCTCTTCGCTTAGGTCACCAATCCAGCAGCACGCTGGGCATGGTGGTGGTGGAGCTGCCAATGGAGCACCTCATGAGGCATCATTGGTGGCCTCCTTGTACTAAGGGAGCTCCATGCTGAATGAGTTGTATACCACGTCCCAAAGTTTTACCCAACGCCGGCCACAGTGAGTTAATACGGTTGTTGCAGCCTTAATGCACGCCATGTGGATGTTCTTTGCTGGCTGAATTGAAGCTAAGACCGAGGTGTAGCTTAAACCACCTCTGCTTTCCTCTCCATCTTGCAGCTGTTCAGCCTAGGTCTGGTTTGAGGTGGAGGAGAGCATGCTCAGCCTCGGTGCTGAGCTGGAGTTTGCAGAAGATGGCCCTTGACGTCTTGTCAGGCAGCCCTTTCTCCAGCCTCATGCTGTGTTTGCACGTTCACCCGAGCAAGGGTTCAGGGAAAATGTTTGTCAGTTTGTCACAGTTTCACGCTGTGGTGGCTGGGGGCCAGGAAGCAGGATAAAAAACCTTGGGCTGACGATAAATTGGAAATGCAGGAAGGAAATGTGTCTGCTCAGCGCTGAATAGGCAGCCCTGCTCCAGGCTTGGGTGTTTGCGCGGGGTCACTTGGCTCCTGGGTACTGAATGCTCATGAGGAGGTGAAAAGCCATCAGGACCACCATGTGCGAGCCCCTGGGTGAATACAGCCATGGAGTCCCGAGGCTGTGAGGAAAGCTTATACTACTGCTGCCTTGCTTGTCTCCCTGTTTCGGTGGGACTGTCCCCCCACGGTGTGCTTAGCAGGAGATCTGAGTGTGCCTGGTTGTCCATCAACCAACCCTGAGCAAGCTACCATTCACTCAGGAAGGAGTGTGAGTGAGCGAGCATCTACCTTATAGTGAGTGCTAACATGACCCAGAGCTCAGCAAGAGCATGTCAGCGCTGCACTTACGCAGACGAGCCATGTTTCTTTGGGAGATATCTCCGCATCTCCCATACAGAGCAGGGGAAGAGCCGTGGTTTGGATCTGCAGATCCTGAAGCTTTCCACTGAAGGGGCCAGGAGCGAGGACATGGCTGCACACCAGCGGGTTGGGAGGTGCAAAGGTGCCGGGGCCTCCTGTAGACAAGCTGTAGGAAACACCGCAGTATATAAAGTGCATCTTGCAAACAGAAGAGATTAGAAAGTTGATATGATGTTATTCCGATTGATTTTGCTGTTGTATTTATACCTGGAGGTAAAGAGCAGACACACTGGAAATCAAATGGCCCCATGCTCTTCCCCACTCCCTCTGCAGCACCTTTTGAATGAAACGCTTATATCATTTTTACGGTATGTCTGTGATAGGGATGAGTGAGCCAAGAGATTAATAGGTGCTGCTAAGGCCTTTACCCAGCCGCTGCCTGGCTCTCGCCTCGTAAAGCCTGCACTGCTCTAGAGTTCAAGGTGCCCCCGAGGTGACAGCTCGGTGACTTTGTCTGAAAAAAAATCCGAGGCAAATCTCCAGTCAAGAAGAAGAAAGGGGGAAAAAAAGGTAAACGGCAATAAGCAGAGGATGTGGGGCAGGCAGGATGGTGCCCAGCATTGGAACAGGCAGCTGGGTGCAGTGGAATGGTGGAGACCTGGGGTAAGAAAATGAGGTTTTTGGCTTCAAATGTAGCTGATCCCATAAAGAGAGATGGAAATGATGGCCTTGTGCGTGGGAGATGAGGCAGCAAGGACCTTGTTTTGATGTCTCATTGCACATCTATTACCCAACAGACACCCAGACATCCTACCAGCTCTTTGACCCTTGGAGCTGGGGCAGGAGGGCTGCAGCAGGGCCGTGCAGGGAGTTCGACTGCACACAGGTGCTGCATCGCCGGGTGCCCCTGCTCACTCCTGCCTCATCCAGGTGTGTGTTTCTCTGGCAGCTGCTGGCTCTGCCATCCAAGGTACTGTCTCAGGAGGTTTCTCTGCAATGATTGATGTGTTGGACCCCAGCAGGCTCCTCCCATCCCACAGGGAGCATGCATGCCCAGCAGTGGGAAAAATTGGCTTGTGACCAACAAATAAGGGAAAGCCAGGTGGGGGGAATGGTGGAAGGTGACTGGGGTGGTCTGAATGCCAGCACTGGTATTGCCAGATGAAATATCGTCTTCCTTTCTGTGGCAATAATTGAATAAACCAAACTTTTCTTCCTCTCTCGCTGTCTGTACTACTAAGCTGTTTTTGTCATCTGACTTCAGCAGTGAAAAGCTTTTCCTGTTGGCAAATGAGGCAGCTTCCCAGTATCTTTCCCCTATTATGTGGGAAAAGGTGTTGGCTCGTCGATATTTTAAGAGTTAGTAGATCCTTGTGTTGCAGGATTTAAAATATTCTCCTGGTTACCCTTGTATCTTGTTTGCAGTCCCTTTCCTGGTTATACACTTTCTGAGCTGAAGAGGTTTGGTACTGCTGGGCTGGGAGCTTTAAGCCTAGATGTAAAAATTCCCGCTTGGCCTTTCTGCAGGTGCTGGCTGGCTTTGCTGTCACGCACAGCCCTGGCTTGTCAGAGCTCTCCTATTTTAATTATTAGATTGTCTCCTCATTTTTACTGTAAGCATTTTCAGTTGCTTGTTCTGCTGGATTTATGCATTTGTGCCATCATATATATTGACTTCATATTTTATACGATTTGATCTTAATGTTTCCATTGCTGTGTGTGAGTGCTTATAGGACTCGTGTCTAAGCTCAATTAATAAACCTGAGAGAGGCAGAGGCGGGGAAAGGACATAGGAGGATTGGGAGAGGTTTGGGTTTGGGGCTGGAGTGATGCTCCATGACGGGACTGTCTGGGCAACTGGAGGCTGGAATGGACAAGAGGAGGAATATGTAGGGCTGGTGTGTCCTCCTTTGTAGCAAGAGCTGCCTTCTTCCCCTGAAAACACCTGAAAAAATGAGAGAGATGGAAATGTCAGTAGTTAAAGAGGGAAAGGGGCTTTTGTAAAAGGTGACATTTTGGCAGACCATTTCATCAGGAAAAATCCTGAAGTGCTTTAAGGATTGCTGACGTAGGGATCGCCCACTGACAATGGATCTGACTGCCCTTTTTTAATACTATCATGCATCCACAATTTATAAAAGGGTGGAAGGTGACAGCAGGGTGGGGGAAGAGTCACGTATCCAACCCGAGCAGCAGTGGGTGCAGGGCACCCAGGCCTGCCCTTCGTTCTCTTTCACTCTGAAGTGCAGTGGGATTTTCAGCTCCTCGAGATGGTCAGGGACCTGAACCCATCTTCTCATTCAAGAACTGGGAAAATGGATTCCTGCTTGTTCATTTTCTCCTGCCTTTGCTGCTGGAGGAGCTGAAAGCCAAGGATTTGGAGTAGACTCCTTCATGAGCTCAAAGTTATGTTCTCAGAGTCTTCGTCTGCCTGCAAGGCCCACGAATATGACCATTTACATGTGTTGTTTCCCCAAAAAGCCAATGGGACAGTCTGCACGCCGTGGGCCATGGCAGAGGAGTGGTCAGGACATTTGCAGGCTTCACAGCTGGTCATGGTGCGGTTCAAGCCAGAACTGTGCTGTACGGGCCAGCCTCTCCAGTGATGTCCTCCTGCAGCATGGGTGCTGGAGGACATCACTCCATGTTGCAGGAGGATATCCCAGGATGTACTTGGGATAGGGAGATAGAACTGAGCTGTACGGGTGTGGGAAAAAACTCTTGGACCTGGTTGAGATGGTGGTGAAAAAAGCAAGTGTACAGAGCTGGAATTAGTGGGGTCTCAGGTTAAAACCCAGCATTTTGTACAAGCGAGGGGTCTGCTGCGGCTCAGGAGAAGAGGTGCCACATGATGGCCCATCCTGCAGTTGGGATTGGCGATCCTGGGAATAAGAAGTGCCTCCTTCCCGTTGCAGGAGGGCAGGGGATAGGCTGGAGCTCTCGGCAGTCTGGCTCCAAGCAGGTTCCACGCAGGCACCAAGCGCTGACTTGGCCCCATGCCCACATCTGCCAATAAAAATTAAGAAATTGATTTCCTTTTGTTTGCCTGACAGGACAAGGCGCTTTTTATGAGACAGTAAATGCAATCTTGCTCTGAGCATGGGCAGAGTTTTAATTGTATTTGTTGTGCTTGTGCTTATTGTTTTATGAGTTTCAGTTCCCTTCCTTGCTGATGTAGAGATCAGCCCTGGGGGATGGTTTGATTTCGACTCCAGCACATTTTTTTTTGGTTTCCTGATGAACTGGAGTTTGAGGTTAGTTTTCACAGAATCACAGAATCACAGAATGGTAGGGATTGGAAGGGACCTCTGTGGGTCATCTAGTCCAACCCTCCTGCCGAAGCAGGGTCACCTACAGTAGGTAGTAGAGGACCTTGTCCAGGCGGGTCTTGAATATCTCCAGAGAAGGAGACACCACTATCTGCATTAAAAACAAAAGTGTATGTATATATGCGTAGCTCTGACTTGTAAAGCAAGGCTGAGAGATCGTGTCTTGGAATTATCTGCTTGCCACTCAGTGATATGGCCTTTTGAAGAACAGCATTTCAGATTAAGATCAGGGAAATACGGAAGTTCCAACAGCGGTCTAAGTCAGAGGAGGAGAGGATTTTGTGCATAATATATATTGGAGTTTAATGAGATCAGCTTCAGTGCTTGCTACACAATGCACAGTGACCCACTTTACTAGGAGAGCATTTTTTTTCTAGTTATGGGTCATATACAATTCCTAATTAAGTAGGTTAATTATATGGCTCCTTTATATTACACAGGAAAATGTGGATGGCACAATTAGCTCTTGCAGTGATCATTTTTGATCAAAAAATGATGTTCCAAGTGACAGCTCCCGGAGCCGTGGGAGGAAGGGGATCACCCTGCATCCCTGAGCGCTTGCCTCTTCGCTCTCTGCTTCAGCAAACTCAGTTTCTGTCCTGAGCATGTGGCCTGGGATGTGGATGGAGTTGTTCTCTCTGAAACCACATTGAGAGACCGTGGCTCCGTCCTGGTCCAGTGCTGCACCCTCGGAGGCTGCCCAAACCTGGTCTGCAGCGCTGGCGAGGTCCCTGCTTGGAGTTTCTTTGGAAGCATCAAAAAGGGAAGAGCAGTCCTTGCTGAGGGCTGTTTCGTTGCAGGTAAAAAGTGCTGCAGCCTGAGAGGGCTCTGAGCAGCATCAGGCGTTGTAGCGAAACCGTCCTTCAAAGAAGTTTCTTTAACCTTTCCCTTCCCAGCCTGGCAGTGGCTGAGCCGCTGCAACGTCCCTGGGTTATCTGTTCAAGTGCTCAACCATCCGTACTGCCAGGGATTAAGGAAAACATTCAAACCCTAATCTCCCTCAGTGCAATTTAAACCTATTTTTTCTTGTCTTACCCCCAGTGGACATGGAGAACAGATATCATATTTCTCTTTGCTGCAACCATTTACATATTTGAAAGCTGTTATCACGTGTTCTTTCAGTATTCTTCTCTTAACACAAAGCATAATTCTTTCAGTTTTCCCTTGGAGGTCATGTTTTCTACACCTTTGATCATTTTTGTTGTTTTGGAGAGGTTACTGTAATAACAAGCTGGAGTTTTTGTTGTTCCTCACCTCTCTGCCTTGGAGCATTCGTTATGTTATGGATGTGTATGAAGTGACCATTATCTTATCTTCTCTAATCTGTGGTTATTTATAAAGTTCCCTATATGCCTGAGCCTGTGTTTTATCAGAAAGTATAGCTCTTAGCCTTGATAAATAATTTACCGTTATGATATGATCATGCAAACAGGGGCTCCCTAAGCTGTTTATTATTATTTGCTTTATTTTTCTTAAGTAACAAGTTGTCCATATAACACTGTGAATGAGCTAGGCGATTCACAGACATGGACTAAAAGGTATATCCTATTTCATAGAGCTTCCAGATAAACAAGGAGATGAAGTAAAACACCAAGCCAAACTCTAGTTTATCCACAGGAAGAGTGCGGAGTTGAGAACGATAGGAGATTTTCCGAAAATCAGCGCTTTTGGGGCAATGTGGGAGAGTATTTGCTCAGTATTGGAAGAGATGATAATATCAGAATGGAGGCAAAGCAAGAAGAGCTGTAGCATTGCTGGGATGGATGGAACATAGCCTGACCAGGAGGCTGGGAGAGAAAAGAGGGCAGCGATGAGGCCGGGAATGGTGGTGTTTGAATGAGCTGTCTGTCTTGGGAAAGAGGAGTTGGCTGCGGAGGAAGTGTGGGAGGGAAGGGAGAAGGGCATTGCTGCTTGTGATGTTTCCAAAAGCAACGTTTTCAAGCTGCCCTGGAGCTCTTTGAGTAATATCAGAAGCATTCAGCTCCTAATTTTCTGGTCATCGTGGTTAGGTCTCCTGCTGGCGTTGCAGAGGGGCAGGCCAGCAGTGGTTGTGCTTCTGGGCTGGTGCAGGGGCTGCCCGTCTCTTCACCCAGAGGTAGCTCTGGGACAGCCTAGTGTGTCCCCAGCCTTTCTCTGCAGCTCTGTGGCTCCATCGCTGTCGCTGTTGTTGCTTCCCCGTCAGGACAACTGCATGGGGTTAGCACGGAGAGTGGATAAACCCTGTCCTTGCAAGCAGTGTGGATGCTGCTGGATGGTGAGACCCCTGCTTGGATGGAAGAAGAGTCATTGAAAGCCTTTCAGAGTATAGACATGGCATATTCAATTCTCAGAACATCCAGAAGCTTCTTAAAGTATTAACCAACAATTTTTTAAGTTAATAGCCACACTATGTTTTTCCATAGCATAGGCTGAGTTATTCACAGAAACAGCTACTACATCACTGTTTAGATTTTAAATTTCAGAGGAGCTCCAAAATACTTTATATTGTGTTTTAAGATCATAGGATGATATATCAGGAGGATGATATATCTAGGCTACCCTTCACTATTATTCTGCATTTTTGCAGTACAAAATTGGCTTCATTCCTATGTGTCTCTGACCATTCCTCTGTCAAGTGGAAGGTAAACCTAAGTATTTCTTTTTTTTTTTTTACTCCATTTTTTCCTTTAACCTTATCTGGAAAATGCACTGCTGAAGCCAGTGAGAATTATTCCAAACAAAGCCACTCATCAGCATTATACCTCAGAAACTCAAACTCTTTACCTACTTAGCAGCAAAAATTATATGTTATTGCCAAGATAGATTAAAAAAATTGAAGTCTAGGTAGCTGCTTTATTTCCAGGAGTTACTAATGTCAATATGTATTTTGTGTGTCAGAGCAATAGTCAAACCTATAAAAGTGATTAGTGACTGCTTGATATCAGTGATGCTTTTAAAGTTTGTCTCAGGCTTGTGCAGTAAGTTCAGCACTTGTCTGCCTCTCTGAGGACCAACAGAGTGGTCATGTGGATCCTGGATCAGGGAGCTGGATCTCAGCTGTGACCAGCCAGAAGAGATGGGAATCGTAGGATATCGCAAGCTGGAAGGGACTCATGAGGATCAACGAATGAAAGAATGGAAGTGATAAAGAGCCATGATTGCGTTGTAGGATTTAATGTTGTCCAGATTCCTACCCCTCTCCTTCACTCAAGTTAGTAGGGGAAACTTGGAGAACTCCTCAACTGTAAATTATGTCTTTAACACAATTATATCCTGTTGAGGATATTGGGATGAATTGGCTCAATGATATGTTGTAGTCCATGCCAGCTCAGTGCTTACCGTCATCGGAAATGTTCCCGAGAGCTTGAAAGCTAGTGCATTGTATCCATTGGGTGTGTTCCTTAGGAGTATTGCAAATGGGCTTTATTTTGCTTTTTTCAAGAACTGGAAATACAGTCAGAGGCAGTAAACTGTCCCTGGATTCTTGCAAGGGTAGATTATAGTGTATGTGGTGTGCTATCCCTGTGGTGTCCTGGCTGCAACTACAGAATCACAGAATCACAGAATAGTAGGGGTTGGAAGGGACCTCTGTGGGTCATCTAGTCCAACCCCCCCGCCGAAGCAGGGTCACCTACAGCAGGCTGCACAGGAC